>Ga0126378_10002887_pt1 | contig 12861 bp, 15 predicted proteins | sample PanSoiMetPlot_23_FD_92587 | JGI IMG/M metagenome (GOLD analysis project Ga0126378, IMG submission 92587) | Tropical forest soil microbial communities from Panama - MetaG Plot_23 | ecosystem: Environmental > Terrestrial > Soil > Tropical forest > Bulk soil | place: Panama | collected 2016-02-17
AAACACAATAAGGGAGGATGGGCGGTGAATTCTCGTCGGAATTTTATCTTGGCTTCCGCTGCGGTGACGGCGGCCGCTCTGCCGTTGCCGCTCGCGCACTTCACCGCGGCGGCCGATCAAGCCTGGCCGACCCGGCCGGTGAAATTCATCCTCACGCTCGGTCCGGGCAGCGGTGCCGATATCGGGGCGCGGCTGTTGGCGGATCGGCTTGGGCAACGCTGGGGTCAGCCGGTCGTGGTCGAGAACCGGCCCGGCGGCGACGGCATTGTCGCGATCAATTCCTTCGTCGGCGCCCATGATGATCATCAATTGCTGTTCTCTCCGACCTCCTCCTTCACCGCGCACCCGTTCCTGCATGACCACCTTCCATACAAACCGGCCGACTTGCTGCCGATTGCGCGCGTTTCCAATACGATCATTTCGATTTCGGTGCCGGCGAGCCTGACCGTCAACTCGATGAAGGAATTGATCGCGCTGGCCCGCGCGCAACCGGGCAAACTCAATTGGGCCGGCGTCACCGGCGCGCTCGATTTCATTTTCGCCGGATGGCTGAAGCGTGAAGGGCTGGATATTGCGAAGATCGCCTACAAGAATCCGGTCGACGCCGCCAACGATTTGGCCGAGGGGCGCGTGCAAGTCTATGAATCGGCGCTGGCGATCATCCGCCCGCAGCTGCAAACGGGCAAAGTCAAGCTTCTCTGTGTCACCAACACCGAGCGTGCGCCAACGTTTCCTGATCTGCCGACCGTCGAGCAAGCCGGCCAGCCGGCGCTGACGATCGATGGGCTGGTCGGTCTGTTTGGTCCGACCGGCATGCCGCTGGATTTACGGCAGCGCATTGCCGCCGACATCCACGCGGTGGCCGACGACACGATCAAACAACGTTTGGTGACGACTGGGCAGCTTCTCAATGTCGGCGGCCCGGACGAATTCGCCAAGTCGATCGACGAGCAGCGCGCGCAAGTCGCGGCATTCGCCAAGGAACTTGGCATTGCCGAGCTGCCGCAGGATTAGGGCGTGTACTTATAAATCGACGACAATGAGCAATGGTTTGACCAATGTCCGCCCTGCCTCGAAAGCGGACATCGGAAAAGGCATCGGTCCAATGACGGAATCGCATCGTGACAAGGTGGCCGTTATTTCGGGTGCGGCGAGGGGCATCGGTCAGGCGTTCGCGCAGCGCCTGGCACACGACGGCGCTCACATCGTCATCGCCGATCTGCTTCCCGCAACGGATACCGCCAAGTTGGTTCAAGAGGCCGGCAGACATGTGCTCGCCTCGAACTGCGATGTCTCCTCTGAAAGCTCGGTAAACGCACTTGCCGCGGAGGTGACAGCGCGCTTCGGCCGCTGCGACATCCTTATCAATTGCGCGGGGATTTATCCACGCCAGCCGTTTACCGAAATGACTTTCGCTGACTGGCGGCGGATGCAGGCAATCAATTTGGACAGCGTCTTCCTCACGTGCGCCGCCTTCGTACCCGGTATGCGGGCGCGCAAATGGGGTCGCATTGTCAATATGGCATCAGCTACTCTCGGCACAGTGGTGAGCGGGTTCGTGCACTATGTCGCGAGCAAAGGCGGAGTCGTGGGGTTTACGCGCGCTCTGGCGACGGAGCTGGGAGATGACGGCATTACAGTCAATGCGATCTCACCCGGTCTCACGCGATCTCCAGGCACCCTTTCACGTCCTCCACGACCGGGCTTGACCAGCATGGAAGACGAGTTCGCGTTTGTGGCCAAGATGCAGGCCATTAAGCGACCCGAAGTGCCGCGCGACCTGGTCGGCGCGGTCTCCTTTCTTACCAGCGACGATGCCGCCTTCATGACCGGACAAACTCTTATTATCGATGGCGGACGAGTCCGCGGCTGATGTGAGACGCGACTCTTAGCCGGAACATATCCGCTCCGAGTAAGGAAAAGCAGGCCAGCACCTCAAGGGACTCACGAGAACGAGTTTGGCTGGTCCACGTCGATCATATTTACAGGTGTGAACAAGGTCCTTGAAAGCTCCGTAGGATTCGTGCCCACCGCTGCCGCCAAGCGTGACCAACATTAGAAGACTTCGTTGGCACGAACCAGAATTTTTTCCGGGATCGTCAGACCAAGAACCTTGGCAGTCGTCGTATTGATCATAAGATCGAATTTGACTGGTTGCTCCACTGGCAAATTAGCCGGCTTGGTGCCTCGCAAAATCTTATCGACGAAATCGCCGGCGCGGCGGAACAGGTCCGGAAAGTTGGGGCCGTAAGAGATCAAACCTCCCGCCTGGACGTATTCCCGAAATGAATTCATTGTCGGGAGTTTTTCGCCAATCGCCAAAATATTAATGCGCACCCGATTCGTGCTTATAAGTGGATCGGTGCATACATACAGCGCATCCGCTCGATCCTTGAGCGACGTAAAGGCCGAGTCGATATCCTCGGTTTTCTCCACTCCCAGCCTAAAAACTTCGAGCCCCAGCTTAGGTGCGGCTTCCTCGGCCGCTTTCATCTCTAAAAGGATGAGAGGGCTGCCAATGTTGCCTAAGAGAGCCACGCGACGAACACTCGGGATAACTTCGTGCAGCAATTCCAGCCGGTAACCAGCAAGATCAGTCTGTTCGTTCGAGAGCCCTGTGACATTGCCGCCCGGATGCGACAGGCTAGCGACTAGCCCAGTGCCAACAGGGTCGCCCACTGCTGCGAAGACGACCGGTATCTCCGAAGTTGTTTTCTTAACGGCTAAAGTGGCATCGGTGCCCGCCGTGACGATCACGTCGACCTTGCGGCGAACGAACTCGGCGGCGAACTGCGCGTAGAGCTCATCGCGCCCTTGCGCCCAGCGATATTCGATTCCAACCGTGCTACCGTCGATCCAGTTGAGTTCACGCAATCGCTGCAGAAAGGCCGCGACGAATGCACTCCAAACCGAAGGGGTGGTCGCGCCCAAAAAGCCGATAGTGGGGATTTTTCCTGATTGTTGCGCGCGCGTTGCAATCGGCCATGCTGCGGCAGTTCCGCCAATCAACGCGATGAATTCCCGTCGCCTCATGGCTTCGCCCTCGCCGAGGACCAAATCGGGTATTAAAACAATATCACATCTTTATTGAGAACTGTGCCGTTCGTCACACCAAGTAGCACGGTAGCGATGTCCGTTATGGGTCAGTAACCGACATTCCCCCAGCCTTTCGGTGATGGGAGTCGTGCCAGCAATGGATATTCCGTTTCGGTCACCTCATCGGCGAGGTGCTGTTCTTGGTCATAGCAAGTTCAAACTTGTTTGCCTCTGCGATTTGTCGCATCTTTGGCCCTCGGGGGCGGACCTCGGCCAATGTGGCAACGTCGTCAAGGGGGACTTATGCAATTATCATCCGCGATTCGTGCAGCACTGATAGCTTTGACCGTAACCGGCGCCGGGCTGACGGCCACTTACGCCGACAGCGGCAGCATCCGCTTTAACGTTATCAAGGCCGGTTTTGTCGTGGGCGGCTCTGGCGGCAGCGGCCTGCTGGTGTTCCAGGGCCGCAGCTATCCGCTCGCGATCGGCGGAGTGAGCTATGGCTTTACTTTTGGCGCCTCGTCGACCGATTTTGTCGGCACTGTCAGCAACATCCGAAGGCCATCCGACGTCAATGGCGTATACGGCGCCGCCGGCGCGGGCATCGCGGTCGGTCCCGGCGCTGGCGGGATCGTCCTGACCAACCAGAACGGCGCCGTGCTGACGCTAGCGGGCCGCCAAGCTGGACTGATCGTCGCCGCCGATCTCAATGGCCTGGTGATCACGCTGCGGTAGTTTGCACTCGCGCCGCAGACGCGGCGCGCCCGTTCTTACCTATCCGATTGGCGGTGACGTGCACTCGATTCACGATATCGAGCGCGCGCCCTTGCTGCGCCGCCCATCGCCCATTATCGGCTCTACTCTCTTAACCGGACATCGAGTGGATATTTCTTGATGTCCGCCGGTAGGCGTTCTTTTTATTTGAAGATCGCCCAGAGCGCGGCTAGGCCACATAGCATGAGAATGACCGTAATCATTTAACGCACCAGCGACACGACGAGCATCGCGCTCGTGGCGAAGACGCCGAGGAAGGCCAACCAAAAGTGAAAGCCGTTGAAGCGAATCATGATTGTCCTCACAAGAATGGGTTGGGCCGCCGCCACGGGGCGATACACAGCACTGGTTGCTTGCGGCGGCGGCCCTCAGCTTGGGCTCGTCTCGTCCCCCGATTCGCGAACCCTAAGCTGAAATGGATATCGCCGCGTCTGCCGGGCAGTCGTCGTCAGCACCGCCACCACTAATGCGATGCTTGCCATTGCCGTTGCCGCTGGTTTTGCGCTTGATGTCGACCGGGAGCCGAAACCGGTCAAGCATGCCGAACAGATTGCTGTACAATTGCTCCATCGCCCTTAGGTCGGCTTCGGCCTTGCAGCGTTCCGCGATGGCCCGGTCGCGTTCGTCTTGAAAAATGGCGACGCGGTGGCGTTCCGTTGCCAGGGCCAGTTCGCATTCTTCGATTTTTACGTCTTTCGCTTGCAGAACCAGCTCTGCCGCCATGAGCCTTTCCTTCAGCTCATCCTTGCGGCGATGACCTGTTGTTTGAGATCCTCACGCTCGCGGCGGTGATGTTCGAGCTGGACTGCTGCCGCCACGATCACGTCGCGTTCGGGATCAGGAGGCGGCAGCTCCTCCTCATGGCGCGACACGATAACTTCTTTGGGTAATTCAATCTCTGCCAGTTGCTTTCCTTTGAACACGGCACTCTCCCTCGGTTATGTCAAAACGACTGTCTCACTACTGCTAATTGTCGTCTGCCCCTCGCGGTCAGCGCTAGCCGACCGGTTGCATCAGAGCGAACCAAATTTCTCTGCTTGGCGGTGCGGAGCGTGTGAGGAAACAAATCGATGGGCTGTCCGGCATTCTCAAAGGCGACTGCGGCCTCACTAACCGTCAGCGCATCATTTGCGAGCGAGGCCGTGGTTGTGTCGGGTCAGTTTGGCGGCACGGGCGGCCGCCAACGCCCGAGTGTCGCCACATGCGCGACTGTGACTCGCGAGGCGGGTGGGGATCAGGGACGCTGGCTATTTGGCCATTCGGATGCCCCTAAGTCTGATTTCCGACAGACAAAGCGGCGTTTGGTTGCGTAAGCGCCAGCAGGCGGGTCGATTCACATACGGACGGGGCATGCGCGAATATCGTGACAACAGGGTGTTGAGGACTGAGAGTGAATATCCCAACATCGTCGAGCTTGCGGTCGCCCGCGATGGATTAGCAACCGAATTGAGTCGTCAGATTATTGCGTTTCACAAGTCGCGGCACATTGAGCTACGACATGGCCGTATAACATTAAGGCACGGCCAAATTTACTACCGCTGGTGCTTTTCAGATTTGGCGACGGCCCATGCCTTCCTAGAACGTTTTGGCGGAGCGGTCGTGCGTTAAGCAGCGTGACGCGTTCGCTGCTTTTGGAGCACCGTCGCAATCGCACCCTATAGCTCGAAACCATCGACTATCGGAATATCCCAATTACAGCATGGATTTGCGAGCAGCGACATAGGGTCTAATGTCGCCGAAGACCATTCCCCTTCGTCAGCCCTTTACTGGCCGCCGCGTGATAAACTTGGGGTCATTGGCGCCGCCTCATCATGCGCAGCGAGGTTGGTTCAGATGTTCAACGCCACATTGATAGTTATAGAAGCCTTCATCCGCGAACTTCGGACGATGTACGAACGAACATACGGGACGATGGAGCCCGGCTATCCTGGGATTATCAGCTTTGTCGCCCAGCTCGCTCTTGAAAATATCGCGGCCAGTGACGCCGCATACCACGATGTCAATCACACCATCATGGTCACGCTCGTCGGGCAGGAAATGCTGCGTGGCCGGCACATCAGCGTCGGCGGCGTGACCCCGCGCGACTGGCTACATTTCATCATTTCACTGCTCTGTCATGACATCGGTTACGTACGTGGAATCTGCCGAGGAGATGGAGACGGCTCTTATGTCACCAACCTCGCCGGTGACAAGGTGACCCTCCCGGAGGGCGCCACCGACGCATCAATGACCCCGTATCATGTTGCGCGGTCCAAATTGTTTGTACGCGAGCGTTCCGCGAAGGCTCTCGTCCACCTCGACATCGCAGCGATCGAAGCCAACATAGAACACACCCGCTTTCCGGTTCCCGAGGATGAGGAGCACGAATCCACAGACGATTTTCCGGGACTGGTACGCGCAGCAGATCTAATTGGGCAGCTCGCGGACATCAACTACCTGCGAAAACAGGCCGCCCTATTTAACGAGTTTCGCGAGACGGGGATGACCAATAAACTGAAATACGACAGCGTCGCCGATCTGCGAGCCAACTATCCGGATTTCTTCTGGAAGACGGTCCGGCCTTACATCGGAGATGCCTTGCGCTACCTTCGCGTGACGCAAGAAGGCCAACAGTGGGTTGCCAATCTCTATGCAAACGTGTTCTCGATGGAGCATAGAGGTCAACTTTCTTAGGTGAGTGATATACCGCGAGCTACAACGCTTGTTTCAATAGGGATCATCAGCGCGAATGGCGAACAATTCGATCCGGAGCAGGCGTGACGAGCGGCGGGAGTCTAAACGCGCACCCGCGCGACGCAAATCTCTTAATCGTTTTGCTGACTTGCAGCGCGAACTGCGTACCAACAAAGAGCGTTGGCAGGCGGTGATCGATAACCCGTTTATGGGAGTTACCGTCCTTGATAGAAATCACTATTTCATAATGGCGAATCCGATTTTCCAGTCGATGGTCGGTTACAACGACAAGGAACTGAAAAAACTAACGCCATTGGACATTACCCCTGACGATGCTCAACGCGAGACCAATAGGGTACTTTTTAAAGAGTTACAACAAGGGACGCGTGATCATTTCGAGCAAATTAAACAGTTGCAGCGAAAGGACGGCAAGCTCATCTGGATACAGCTTTATGTTTTCAGAATCCCGGGCCGCGGATCGGCTGGGCCCCACACCTTTGGAATGGCATTCGATATTACGGAAAAGATGCAGGCGCAGGATGCGCTTCGAGTGGCTCAAGCGGAGCTTACGCGGGCCATGCAGGCAAGCCGCATGGGTGTTATGGCGGCGTCGATCGCCCACGAGATCAATCAGTCCCTGGCCGGCATAGCTGCAAGTGCGGACGCAGGTTCGCGTTGGATGGACCGAACACCACCTGATCTGGATAGGGTGCGGAAGAACTTCAAGCAGATCGTCAATGCTAGTCAGCGGGCCGCCGATGTGATCCAGGGTATCCGCGCGATGTTCAAATCCGAAGAGACCCCGCGCGGCGCGATCGATTTGAACGAACTGATTGATGATGTGCTCACGTTGGCGCAGAGTGAGATTCAAAAACGTTCGATAGTTGTGCACACTGAATTAGCAGAACAGCCTCTTTCGGTGCTGGCTAACCGGGTTCAGTTGCAACAAGTTCTCTTCAACCTGGTAACCAATGCCATTGAGGCGATGGACGCCGTTGTCGATCGAAGCCGCTCAATCGTGATCAAAACGGAAATAGGCAGCGGAGTGGTTGGTATAGCCGTTGAAGATTCTGGCACCGGAATTGCTCCGAAAGATCTGGAGCAAATTTTCAGTACATTCTTCACTACCAAAGCGACCGGCACGGGAATGGGGCTATCGATTTGCCGGTCGATCATCGAAGCGCACGGTGGTCGTTTGTGGGCATCGCCGGGCGAGCCCTACGGAGCGGTGTTTCGCTTCACCTTGCCGTCGGGCGCCGATAGGGCCTGTAAGTGAAAGCCGAACCTCTCCACTCAATGGCCGCTAGCAACCAAAGGTCATCAGGCGACTAGATTTGCATCCCGCCAAAGGCGCCATTTTCCGTCCGATTGCTTGCGCAGGATTGAGAGTGTGTATCCGCTTCGACGCATCGCACCGCCCTCGGGTGCAGTGATCGTAATCTCAATGTAATTGCGGATGAACGCCCAATCGCCGAGCACGTTGATTTCGCGAACATCACTGTTTCCCGTCAAACGGACGTTTTTCATTCCCTCCGAAGCGGCGCGGAATACATCTTTGCCAAACGGTTCGCGGCCCGGCACCATGAAGATCACATCGTCCGTCATTAGGCTGAGTACGGTGTTTATGTCACCGCTCTGGCTCGCTGTCATCCAAGTCGACACCAGTTCTCGAATCGCACGTTCGTCGTCAGTCATGGCCTCACTAGCTCGAATTGTGCCGCACGCATTTCTGCTTTTTACTGCGTCGTTTCTACGGCGTCGGGGATTTCGGTCCGCACGGCGATCGAATCAATTTCAACAATCAGTCCTCGGGTTTTGCCGGATTATCAGCTTCGGCTTCACCGCCAATGACATTGTAAGTCATCATGGGGCGGCGAATCCCTTTGAGCGCAAACTCGCCGACCGGTTCAACCGTCACAGCCTCGTCAACCGCCAGCAGAACGCGTGGGCTGATGAGAATTTGACCGGGCTTGGCTTCATCGCAAAGTCGCGAGGCGACGTTCGACACTGTCCCAATCGCGGCATAGTCGAAGCGACCCTCGAAACCGATCGTGCCGAGTGTCGCGAACCCGTGCGCAATGCCGATACCAAAGCCTAGATCATGACCGAGTTTGCGCCATCTGTCGATCAAGGCGCCGATGGCGCTGCGCATATCCAGCGCCATCAGAACGGCCTGTAGCGCGGGATTCTCGACCGGGACTGGATCATTGAAGATGACCATCACGCCGTCGCCGGCAAAGCGCTCGAGCGTGCCGCCGTACTTGATGATGATTTGGCCGATAGCCTCGTGGTAGTCGCGCAATAGCGCCATAACGTCTTCCGGGTCTGAGCTTTCCGAGAAGCCGGTGAAGCCACGCAGATCGCAGAACAGCGCTGTAATCTCCCGGCGATGGCTTTCCAGCTGCTTTTCCGTCCCGGACGCGACGATCAGATCGGCAACCTGCGGCGGCAGGAAACGGCGCAGCTTGCTCATCCGTTCGATCTCGCCAACCTGGTCCATGACACGCTGTTCGAGCTGCTGGTTGAGCTTCGCTATTTCCTGCGAGCGCATCTCCAGCTGTTCCGTTCGTCGGCTCAGTTCGTTCAAAAGCCGGGCGTTCTCGATCGCGATCACCGCCTGGGCGGCAAAATTGGTGATCAGTTCAACCTGCTTGTCGGTGAATGGGCGCACCTCTTGGCGATAGATACCAATCGCGCCAATCAATTCGCCCTCCTTGAGCATCGGCACATTGAGAAGACTACGCGCGCCGCCAAGGTCGGCTGTCGCGACGCGGAGAGGCTCGCGGTCGGCGTAGGCCGGCTCGGCTCGGGTATCGATGATATGGACAGTTTGCTTGGCGGCGGCGAGGCGGCCCAGCCCGGTGCCCGGACCCGGGCGGACCGCTCCCCGGTCCAGATATTCCTGGTATGCGGGCGTCACACCGAGCGTCGCAACCGCTGTGTAGGCGCCATCATCAAAGCGGAACAATATTCCGATTTTGGTTCCGCAAATTCGGGTCGCGTTCTCCAGGATGGCCCGAAAAACCGGCCTGAGTCTGCCCCGCGACGAACTGATAACCTTCAGAACCTCGAAAATGGCCGTCTGCTGCTCAAGCGACTCGCTCAAGTCGGCCGTCCGCTGCCGCAGCTCACCAAGCAAGCGCGCGTTCTCGACGGCGATGACCGCTTCGGCCGCGAAGTTCGAGAGAAGTTCGACTTCCTTATCGGAGAAAAGCCTTGCTTCTACACGACGGACTGCGATCGTGCCGATCGCGTAGCCCTGGCGCATCAACGGAACTGCGATGATTGTGCGATAACCAGCCCGTCGGGCGATGGCGCTGCCTTCGGGAAACTCTTCGGATTCGGCTTGGGCGTCGAGAAGGTGGATTAGCCTGGATTCGAGCATTGCGCGGCCGATTACCAGATCGCGGGTCAGCGGCCTGGTTCCACCCACAGGGGGGGAAGTTGGAATGACGCCTCCATAATGCGCCACGTAACGAACCAAATTCCCTTCACGCAGCTGAATGTAGACATCGAAGCCGTGGCACAAGCGAGCGGCATTTTCAGCAAGAGCATCGAATAGAGGTCGCAAATCGCTTGGCGAAGAGCTGATGATTTTGAGAACTTCGGATGCGGCGGCAAGCTGTTCCAGCGCTTGGTCGCGCTCGCGGACAAGCTGCGCGACTTCGTGCTGTTTGATGTGACCGACGATTTGCGCCGATTTGGACGCGCTGCGACCCTTTACCGCCGTCTTGCGGCGTCGCGGCTTGACCGGACCTGCTCTGGAGCGCCGTCTCATGGACCTGCCCGAGGATTAGGAGAGGCATGGTTGCAGACATCAGGTGTACAGAAATCGATCCTTGCATGGTTTTTTTTGATTCAGATCAAAGATCAGTAACCGCACGCATTGAAAAGGCAATAATTCCGCTTAAAGAAGCAAGCTGCACGCATCGGATATCGTGATGATGGCGCGATTAAGCGATGAAATAATTGAAGATTTTCGTTCTACTTACGAAATCTCCTTGGCGTTTGGCGGACAATCGACCGCGGTCAAGTCGGGTGCAGACAGGCATACCACCTCTTCAAATTGAAGGTCGCAGGTGTCGCACGACCAGGTGTTTCGCACGCAATGAGCTGACACGTGCTCCGACCATACCGGCGCGATAACATCTGCACCACACTGCGGACACTCGCTGCCAAATACTCTGTACATGGTCAGCTTCCTCCCCACACTCGCGACTTTTCAGTATCAGATCGCCGCGCGCTGTGACGCTGGGCACAGAACGTGAAGCCTCGATCGGAGTTCTGCGGCCGGGGTTACGGTACAAGCCGGCAAGGAGCGGTGGCAGCTAGTGCTGGCAATAATCCGACGCAACCAACTGATAATTGCCCGACTGAAAGCGGACATAACAGCTGTCGTGCCACCAATAATAACGGTACACCGCGCTTGGATTATCGCTTTGGAATGTGCGAATGGTGGCCTTGAGCTCACCTTCCGCAGCAATCGCTGCAGCGGTCGCTCCGTCGATCGTTGCGCCTGCGGGCGCGCGGGAGCCTGATTGTTGATTCCCGGGTTGTTGGGCCATCGAGGCCAGCGGGTCTGCAAAAATCGACACCGTCGCGGCGAAAACTATCGCGCGAGTGACTTTCCTCGTGGCTGCTCGCTTGGGCATGGGCATTTTCAGATGCCCCTACTTTGTAGAAATAGTAAGTGCTTTCGGAACGGATTGGAAGCGCTGACTTCCCCCGCAGCAATCTTATCACAGACCGCCGGACGGCGCTTTCTTTGAAAGTTATTTTTAGAGAGCAGGCGTGATGGCCGCGCTAACCGCATTGTAAACGCCCAGCAGCCCATTGCCGACGAGAATCATCCCAGCGATGCATACGACCGAAATCAAAGCGCCTATCAGGCCATACTCGATGGCTGTTGTACCGGACTGGTTTTTAAAAAAATGCGCGCCAAGGTCATTTTTCATCGCGCCTGATCCTGTGCCAAGATGAGATGAGAAACCAAGGCCGCACGGTGGCAGGAGCTTCGTAGTCACACCGGCCGTTGGCTTCTCTACTGCTTGGGTAACGCCGCCATATTAGACTCTCAACCGCAAACAACCTAGGCATTCTTTGCCAATCTCGCATGTGCGCAAAGATTCCGTTGAGCAACAGTTAAGTTAGTGTGCTGAAACATCCGCCTTACGGCTGGCCACCAATGAACGGCAACCAGTCATAAGGCGAAGTTGCGATGGTATTTCCTCTTCTCTCGCCTAGAGGGCGCCGGCGAGGGCGTTACCAATGTTCTGATAGACTGCCAAGAGCTGCTGACCAGCGAAGGTCATCGCAGCGATGCACACGACCGAAATGAGCGCGGCGATCAAGCCATATTCGATGGCGGTCACGCCGGATTGGTCGCTGACGAAACGAGTAAGCAAGCTTTTCATCGAAGATTTCTCCGCGCTGAGAACAAAAACTAACTTCGCCTGTCTACACGATCGGAAATTGCAGCCGCTTTAAGGTGCTCGTTAAAATTTTCGCTGCAATTTAGATAAATTGTATCTACGTCCACGCGCCGCCAGGCGGCGAATCGCACCCAGATGCTCCGCGCCAATATTCGGTGCTTGCGTTAGCGGGCGGCGATGCTTGCAAGCCCATTGACCATGCGAAACAAATCGATCAGTGCGCGAACTACGCCCTTCTGGAATTCATCGGCGACAAAGGTTTCGTTATTTTCAAGCCGCAGGAGTTCTTTTTCCAGAACGTTTTTTAATTCCTCCGACTCTCTTAAAATAGCTCGCGCCGCAGCCGCATCTCGCTCGTCGATCCCCGGCATGTCGATCCTCGTCTATTGTGCCAGGACAGCTTCGATCCTGGCGACGGCACGGAAGTATATCATGACCAAGCAGGCGCGCGCCCTGGCGCTGTCGGCTACGGCGTCTGGATGTCGGTTTGCACGCTGATCGTCATCAGCCACTGGCCGTTGCGCCGTACCCAGATGCGCGCGGCGCGATAGGCCGGGCGGGAATTGTCCGGCACCATTTGCGTTGCGATCATCGCCGCCGCATCGCCGTAAACCGAGAGTCGCACGGCCTGTATCTCACCGACCGACACCGGAGTTCCGGCTTGTTTTTGCCGGTCGATCGCGGCGATGCGCTCCGCTTTGTCGGTTGGAGCGCGGCCCGAGCGATAGAGCATGAATTCATCCGCCACGTGCTTCGACCATTCTTGGGCATTGTGGGCGATGCTGGCCTTCTCAATTGCCAGAAATGAATTGAGAACGTCCTGCTCAGCGGGCGAACGCACGCGGTAGGGCACGGTCTGGCACGGATTGGTGCATTCGATCGCTTTGCCGTCAGGCCGCGAAGACACCGACGTGGCAGGCGCCGCACCATCCGCGACCACGAC
>Ga0126378_10002888_pt1 | contig 12860 bp, 10 predicted proteins | sample PanSoiMetPlot_23_FD_92587 | JGI IMG/M metagenome (GOLD analysis project Ga0126378, IMG submission 92587) | Tropical forest soil microbial communities from Panama - MetaG Plot_23 | ecosystem: Environmental > Terrestrial > Soil > Tropical forest > Bulk soil | place: Panama | collected 2016-02-17
CGACGTTCTCAGCAGGCTGATCTTCGGCGCCCGCGTGTCGCTGATCGTGGGGATGATGGGCACTATCGTCGCGGGCAGCCTCGGCACTGCGTTGGGGATCCTCTCCGGTTATCTCGGCGGTTGGGTGGATCAGCTGATCATGCGCGTGACCGACGCCTGGCTGGCGCTGCCGGCGCTGGTTTTCGCGATTTTCCTCGCCACCGTCGTTGGGCCCAGCATGTGGAACATCGTCATCATCCTCGGACTTGTCTACTGGACCCGCTACACCCGCGTGATCCGTGGCGAGGTGCTCAGCCTCAGGGAACGCGAATTCGTCAAGCTCGCAGAGATCGCCGGAGGCTCGCGCAGGCGGATCATCCTCCGCCACATCCTCCCCAACGTAATGAATTCCACGATGGTACTGGCTAGCCTGACGATCGGCGTCGTCATCATCGCCGAGGCCTCGCTGAGCTTCCTTGGGATCGGCGTACCGGCGCCGCAGCCGGCCTGGGGATCGATGCTGTCCGACGGCCGCTCGATGCTGATGGTCGGAGACTGGTGGCTGACAGTGTTTCCCGGCCTGTGCATCTTGCTCGTCGTGCTCGCGACGCAGCTGCTTGGCGACTGGCTGAGGGTCCGGCTCGACCCGCAACTGCGCAACATGTAGGCTCGGAGTAACGCAGTGGCGCCGCTTCTCCGGGTCTCGAAACTACAGACCCACTACTTCTCATTCGGCGGGTCGCGCGTCGTCAAAGCCGTCGACGGTGTGAGCTTCACGCTGCGCGAGGGCGAGACGATCGGGCTCGTCGGCGAGTCGGGATGCGGTAAGACCACGACTTGTCTATCGATCGTCGGTCTGCTGCCATCCGCAGCGCGTATCGTCGGCGGCAGCGTGGAGTTTGCCGGGGAGGAGCTGACGCAAAAGCGGCCGCGCGAGATGCGCCGCATCCGCGGTCGGCAGATCGCGATGATTCTGCAGGATCCGATGGCCTCGTTGAACCCGCTGTTCAGCATCTATACGCAGGTTGCGGAGCCCGCCTATTACCATCGGGCGATCCGCGGCCGCTCGTTGCGGCAGCGGGTAGCGGAGCTGTTGCGGGCGGTGCGCATTCCGTCACCGGCGACGCGGATGCGCGAATACCCGCACCAAATGAGCGGCGGCATGCGCCAGCGGGTTGTCGGCGCCATTGCCATGGCGGGCGGCCCGAAGCTGATCATCGCCGACGAGCCGACGACCAATCTCGACGTCACTATTCAGGCGCAGTATTTGGAAGTGCTGAAGGACATCCAGCAGGAAAGCGGGATCGCGCTGATCTTTGTGACTCACAATCTCGGGATCGTTGCCAAAATGTGCGACAGGATGGCGGTCATGTATGCGGGCCAGATCGTTGAGCAGGGCCCCGTCCGCCACCTGTTTCGCGACGCCAAGCACCCCTATACGCAGGCCCTACTCGGTTCGGTGCCCAAGCTCGGCAGCAAGGAGCCGCTGTTTGCGATCCCCGGCCAGCCCCCCAACCTCGCCTATCTGCCGACGGGCTGCGCCTTTCATCCGCGCTGTCCCAATGCGATGCCGCGCTGTGCGGCGCAAGAGCCGGAAAATGCCCTGATCGCAGCCAATTGGACAGCAAAATGCTGGCTCCTCGACGGGCAAACAGAGGAGCGATATGTCAGCGCCGTTGCTTGAGCTGGACGATCTGAAAAAATACTTTCCGGTAAGCACCGGTGCGTTGTGGCGGCGTAAGACCGGCTCGGTGAAGGCCGTGGACGGTGTGGACCTCGCGATCTATCCTGGTGAAACGCTCGGACTGATCGGCGAGTCCGGATGCGGCAAGACAACCACGTCGAAGCTCATCCTGTTGCAAGAGCCCCCCACCGGCGGAAACATCCGGTATGAGGGTGAGAACATCTCGGGGCTGGAAGGGCGCGCGCTTATGCGCTACCGCCGCGAGGTCCAGGTGGTCTTCCAAGATCCGTACAGCTCGCTCAGTCCACGCATGCGGGTCGGCGACATCATTGCTGAACCCCTGGAGATCCACACCAGTCTGACGCGCGCGGCCCGCGCTCAGCGTGTCGCGGAAGTACTGGAGCTCGTCGGGCTGCAACCGGAAGTAGCTCGCCTGTTCCCGCACGAGTTCAGCGGCGGGCAGCGTCAGCGGATCGCGATCGCAAGAGCGCTGGCGACCGACACGCGCCTGATCGTGCTCGACGAGCCGGTCTCGGCGCTGGATGTATCGATCCGCGCGCAAATTATGAACCAGCTGGAGCACCTACAGGAAACGTTAGGCGTCAGTTATCTGTTCATTGGCCACGACCTGGCGACGGTGGCCCATATCAGCGACCGTATCGCAGTCATGTATCTCGGACAGATCGTCGAACTGGCCGATAGTCTCGAATTATGTGCAAGGCCGCTTCATCCCTATACGCAAGCCCTGTTTACCGCGGCCCTGCCATCGCATCCCGATCAGCGGCACGAAAAGCTGAAGATCACCGGCGAGGTCCCGAGCGCGCTCGATCCGCCCGCGGGATGCCGATTCCATACGCGTTGTCCCCATGCGATGCCGCGCTGCGCCTGCGAGGCGCCGGTGCGCAAAGAGGTTGCCGCACGGCATCGCGTCGCTTGTCACCTCTACTGAGCTGGGCACCCTTCCCGCCCCCGCATGCAACCGCATTCGGGGAGGGAAGGGGTGCGGACAGGTTTATTCACAGTCCATTCACAGATCGCAGGTAGCTCAAATGGTCCGCAATTTTACGGGTGACGCTGGGGAACGGATCCTGGTCCAGCATTCGGGCCACCCTATCCCCGTAGGCCGAACAAAGGAGTAGCGCCGGCCTCGTCAGATCGGGATCGCGCTGCGCGCGTTCGCAGATCTCGACCAACAATGCCATTTCCTTCTCGGGTACCCATCGCGCCAGCTTCTCCAAATCACCGAGCGTGATTGGCAACTCGGAGCCTTCGGCAGAACTTTCCGGTCGCGATCGCGGCGTCGGCTCACCGGCGGTCGATCCAAGCTGCATGGCATCACCTCTTGCGACTGGTTGCCGATCTCGGGATCATTAGCTGCTCGTAATCCGGGCCCGTATCTGAGATCAGCGACTGGTGTAAGTTTATCATCCTCGACTGGAACGATCTCAATCGACCCAGGCGGTTAAAAATTCGGGCACGAGGTTTTTGCGATGTGGTGCGCAGCGCGCCAGCGCGTCGAATTGCGCTTGCGGCCAACGCGCAAGCTCGCCCGATAAGGGGATGTTAACCGAATACAAGATAATCGACCTCGGTAGTGATTCGGAAGAAAGCAGGCTGAGCCTTGGTTAACACCGGCGTCAATTCCGGTCAACTCTGTCCGGAAGTCAGCATGCCGATCCCGCGCTCTTTGTGCACGCGTGACCTGATAGCTCTGACGCTGCAAACGAGGAACCAGTCTACCCGCGGCTGCGCCACCGGCAATCAGAATTGCTGGCGTGGAGTGCGGCAGCCGTTCGCAGTGAACGCCGCAGTAGCTCCGCAACGCGACTGATGCGATTTGCACTGGCCATCTTTCGTCGCAGACGCCTTCGTCCTACCCGTGCCGCTGTCGCACTTTGCGCAATTCGCATCATACCCTGTAGCGCCGTCACCGTTCTGCCGCTGCGGCAGGCTGCTGCGGGCATATTGCCGCACTGGAACAACGAGTGGGTCCCATCCGTCATCGCGTTCGCACTAATTGCCGGAGCCGCCCTCGCGCTGGCCTGCCTCGCGTTATTTGCGCTTCAGCACCAGCAACTCGCCGCGATGCGCCTGCGGCGCAGCGAGGCAAGTCTTAAACGCCGGACCGCGCTTCTGCAGAGCACCCTCGAAAACATCGGCGAGGGTCTGAGTGTCTTCGACAGGCAGGGCCGGCTCGTTGTCTGGAATTCCCGCTTCCGGGAGTTGCTCGACCTGCCGCCTGCCCTCGCCGCCAGCACGCCGCTGCGCGACATTCTGATGCTCCAGGCTGTGCGCGGGGATTTTGGCGACGGTGATCCCGAAGCCGAGGCGGCCAAGCGGCTGGAGCGGTTCTACCGGGACGTGCCCATCAGAAAGGAACGGGCCACTCCAACTGGGCGCATCCTACAAATTGCCCGCCGCGCTACGCCCGACGGCGCCGTTGTCTCGGTCTACTCAGATGTCACCGATGTCCGATCATTCGAGCGGATGTTGATCCAAGCGCGCAGCCAAGCCGAGGCGGCGAACCGGTCAAAAAGCGACTTCCTCGCCAATATGAGCCACGAGCTGCGCACTCCGCTCAACGCGATCATCGGCTTCTCCGAGATTATCGCTGATGAGCTGTTTGGTCCGATCGCCAATGCGCGATATCTGGAGTACATAAAGGATATCCATAAAAGTAGTCTCCATCTCTTATCAATCATCAACGACGTTCTCGACATGTCGAAGATCGAGGCGGGCAAGCTCGAGCTCTCCAAGGAGGTACTGAACATCCAAAGCGTGATTGCCGATGTCGGTCGCATGATGCGCGAGCTCGCCGAGAACCGGCACATCGCGCTGGTCGTGGAGCCGCTGGACCAGGATGTTGAGATCTGGGCCGACGCGCGCGCCATGAAGCAGATATTCCTCAACCTGCTGTCCAACGCGATAAAGTTCTCGCGCGAGGGCGGTCGCGTCTGTGTTCGCGTGTCTGCCGATCAGTCCGCGCTCGCGGTCGTGCAGGTCGAGGATTTCGGGATAGGCATGAACGAAGAAGAGCAAGAGCGCGCTCTACAGCCCTTCGGACAGGCCAAACCGGCTACCACGAGCAATTATGGCGGCACAGGCCTCGGGCTCCCGATTACAAAGGGCCTTGTCGAAGCCCACGGGGGAAAATTGACGATCAACAGCCGCCCGGGCCGCGGAACCGTGATCCGCGTCACTCTGCCGAGGGAACTGAAGATGGCGAAGTCGCTTGCGTGAGGCAGCAGCTATGGAGCCGTCCGCAAGAGGGCGTCCGAGCGTACAACGCGAAAGAGAAAGATGCCCGGGAGCAGCATCGCACTCAGGATAGCCATGCTGCGAAAACAATCCCGGTAGGCGGTGAACGTCGCCAGTTCGAGCGACTGCGGCGGCAGACCGCCGCTGAGCGCTCCGCGGCCCAACATGCCGATGAGGTCGCTGTGGACCCGGCCTTGCAGGACCGCGGTCATAATCGCCACGCCAGTTGCGCAACCGAGTTGGCGGAGCAGGTTGTACATCCCCGCTGCGTCGGTTCGCGGCTCCGCGCCAAGCGTGGAAAATGCAAGCGTGCTGAGCGGAGTGAACAGCAAACCGACCCCCACTCCCTGAACCGCACCGGCAGACGCAAGCCATAGCTCGCTCCCTTGGAGCGGCACGCGCGAAATCAGCGCCAAGCCCGCCGCCCAGATGAGAAGACCGGCGGCCAGCAGGGCCCGACAACCGACCTTATCGATGAGGTAGCCGACAGCCAGCATCGTGAGCATCGTTCCCAGGCCGCGCGGAAACAGGGCGAAGCCGGTTTGCGTTGCATCGTAGCCGAGCGGGCCTTCACTCAATGCCGGCACAAAAACGATCGTCGTGAAAAGCAGCGCGCCGACCATGAAGTTATAGAACACCGCAGTTACGAAATTTAAGTCGCGGAGCACGTGAAACTTGAGAGGCATGAACTGCGAGCGAAGATTGCGAACGGCAATGCCCGTGAAGGCGAGTGCGGCAATCCCGGCTTCTGCGACGACCTCCACTGAGAAGGGCCACGTCTGGCCGATGGTGCGCTGGAGCGCCAGTTGCAGCGCAGCCACGCCGAGCACGAGAAATCCAATCCCGATGCTGTCGATCTGCGATCGATCCGCCTGCTCTGCCGCCGTTGGCACCGACCCTAGTCCCGATATCGCGATCAGTCCGAGCGGCACGTTAACGACGAAAATCCAGCGCCACGAAGCCAGGTCCGTAATGACGCCGCCGAGAATAGGGCCCAATATCGGGCCGGCCATGATCGTCGCTCCCCACCAGGCTAACATTCGACCGTGATCTTGCTTCGGATACAGATCGAGCAGGATCGCCTGCGCAAGCGGCTGGATGATGCCCGCCGCGGCGCCTTGAGCGAGACGGAACATGATCAGCGCCGCCGCAGACGGCGTGATCGCGCACAGTACGGAGGCAACGACAAACAAGCCGATTGCGCCGGTAAAAAGCTGCCGCGCCCCATAACGCCTGCGCAGCCAGCCGGTCAGAACCGCCATTACCGCCGAGGCGCAGAGATAACTCGTCATCACCCAGGAACCGAGTTCGATCCCGCCGCCCAGGTTTTGCTCGAGCTGCGGCAATGAGACATTGGCGATCGTAGCGTCGAACGCCTGCAACGCAGTCGCGATCATCAGCGCGACGGTGGTCTTGCGGCGGCTCGCGAGCGGCGGAATGCGGGCGCCAGAGTTCATTCGCGCCCTGAACCGGCGGAGACGAAGGGCCGCGCACGCTTATCGCAGCCTTGGATCAGATTCCGAGCCTGCCTAGCGCGCAATCCGCCATCTCCCCCGTTTCCTGGAATATTGGCCGCCCCGAGCTTGCGAATTCTTGTGAAATTGTAACAATGGGTCAACACTGCCGCACGGCCAATTATTCCTAATTTTACTGATATTATTATCTTTGCGAGAGCGTAGGAGACTAATGCGCTTTCATCTTCTGTTAATTTACGGTTCGTAATGTCGGTGATCTCCGGAAAATTCTCCGGATATCGCATCTAGCGCGAGGTTTGCCGTGAACCGCCTGACCATGCTCGTAACGGCCGAGGGGGATTGGGTGCGAGAAGGCAGCGTTGAGTTTCGGGCCGCTTTGGGAGACCCGGAGCCCGACTATGACGCGAGCCTGTTTGCCGTGGTGAATTTAGGCTTCATCAGATTTCAGATACTCGAGGATTCGATTATCGAGATCGATTTGCATCCGCGCAACATCGAGCTGCCCGCGCTCCTAGCAATACAACATCAGTTGCTTTCTTCTAAAGTCAAACTCTTCCGCATCAAATATTTCGATATCTCGTGGAACTCTGAAATTCTATGCTCGGCCGAATTAGCCGTGTCACGGCTATCCGAGCTGTGCTCCCCGAAGTTCGCGCCAGCTGACAAAGACAAATACCTCGTGGAACCCCAAGACTACTCGAAGCTATTTGAATCCGAGGAAGGGCCGCTCCAGTTGCTGGCGCAGAAATGGCGAATGTCATTCGGCCATTTCGATCCAAGCGTGATAACCTTTGCCATCAAGCAACAGCTGCTTTCGCGAATGATCATTGCCGCCGTTAGCCCGCGGATGCCCGAACCAGTTTTCCGGTTTATTGGAGATGGACATACCAATTGGCTGGACAGCGATTATCACTTGCATGCGATCGGCCAGAAAATGGTGGATCAACCCGACAAAGATTACGGTGCGTGGGTCTCGCAGTTCTATAAGAGCGTCGCCAGTACCGGCCAGCCGCGTTACGACTATGTCACCGCAGCGATAGAGCATCGGCCAGGGACTTTTGTGACGCGTTACGAGAGGCTGCTGCTGCCGTGGAAGACGCCTTCCGATGAGGTTCTCGTGACGCTCTCGTCGAGAGGCCTGCCTGATCCCGGTAATGCCGCGGCGGGATTATCGATGGTTGATCCCGACAGCTCCTCGATCAGAAAATTCGCGAGATCTTCATAAGCTTCCCTGGCCGACAGATAGGCGAGGACGTTCTCGATGGCCCCCGAGGGCGCGCCCGGGAAAAAGATGCTGCGGCTTTCGTGCTTGTAGCCATACCCGGCGGCGACACCCTTCTCTACAAGGACAGGCGCAACGATCGCAACGCACCAATCGACAGGCCAACGCGACACGGCGCAGGCTCGTCCCAATCGCGCGAGTAGGTGCGACAGCTGATGGCCGCGAAAGTCCGGACGGATCCAATGGGCACCCGCGCAGAACACCACTCCGGTTATCCATTTGGCGGCCGGCGCGGTGACCGTGCAGCTCTGGCCCTCATCGCGCCCACCATACAGCATGAGCCGAACTTCTTCTTCCAGTGTCGTGTCCGGCCAATAATGCATTCGTCCTGCCTGAGTAAGCACGATTTCGCCTTGTTCGTCCTCACCAGAAATCCAATAAGAGTTCTCCGGAACCAGATCGCAATAGTCCGGATCAAACATTTTAACTAACGGAAACCACGTGCGATTGGCTACGTGGCGCTTGTTGATGCGGGCCAATTCAGCAAAATCATGGCGCAGGCGCAGCCGGATGCCGGCCCGCCGCGCCGCCTTGTCGCCTTCGAGCACAAAGCGCGCGAGCAGCCTTGCCGGGCCATGCTTGATCGTCAGCACATCCGGGAGGCGGAGATTGTTTTCCGGGACAATATTCGGATAGATCAGCGCCATCGACATCCTCGGCGTCCGCGTTGTTAAGCAAAAAACGTAATACTCGGAGACTAATTCGAATGTTTTTCCTCAATCATTAGCTAATGAAACATCTAAATTTGTTTGATTTCTACCGGTCTGCTGATAAAATGTCAATAAATAAAGCGGTTAATGAAAATTTAAATTCTCTGAGAGATTTGCTAAAATCCTTAGTAAGTTTTACCTCGATTGACGCTTCGTTGATTTCGATCACAGTCTGATCACGCCAATGCGTGTTGCACCAGCGGCGGATTGTTCAGATACTGGCAGTCGGTGTATCGGATGAGATGCACCCATCCAACACGGCCAGGTTCCCGAATGACCAGCAAGGACGAACTGAAGCACGCGGTATGCACGGCGATCGACCGCCGCGCCGATGCCATTATCGATCTCGGCGAGACGATCCTGCGCAACCCCGAAACCGGCTTCAACGAGTTCAAGACCGCCGCATTCGTCGCACAGCAGATGGGCGCGCTGGGGCTGGCGCCGCAAACCGGGCTTGCGTTGACCGGCGTCAAGGGCCGTCTTGTCGGCCGACAACCGGGGCCGCGGCTCGCGTTGATCGGCGAACTCGACAGCCTGCGCACCTCCGAGCACCCGCTCGCTGACCCGGCGACCGGAGCAGCGCACAGCTGCGGGCACAACGCGCAGATCGCCGGAATGCTCGGCGCCGCGACGGGGCTCACCGAGAGCAAGGCTGCCGAGCACCTTGCCGGCGAGATCGTTTTCTTTGCGGTCCCCGCCGAAGAGTTCATCGATGTCGAGGAGCGGGCGGCGCGGGTTGCCAAGGGCGAAATCGAATTCATGCTGGGCAAGCCTGAGCTCGTCGCCAAAGGCCATTTCGACGATATTGACATGGCGATGCTGATCCACACCGGCTCGCGTGACGGCGCCAAGACCCGGGCGGTGTTGGCCCAGTCCTCCAACGGCGCATTGATCAAGCAGATCCGCTTTATCGGGCAGGCCGCGCATGCCGGCAGCCTGCCGCAGCTCGGGGTGAACGCGCTACACGCAGCAGTGATCGCGATGAACGCGATATCGGCGCAACGCGAGACCTTCTGGGAGAAGGACACGATCCGCATCCACCCGATCATTACCAAAGGCGGTGATGCGGTCAGTGTCGTGCCGGCCGAAGTGCGGATGGAGACTTTCGTTCGCGGTGGCTCGCTCGAGGCGATCCTTGACGCCAACCGCAAGGTCGACCGCTGCTTGCGCGCGGGGGCGCTGGCGATGGGAGCCGAGGTCGAGATCCACACGATCCCCGGCTATCTGCCGCAGCGCAACGACAGGCGGCTGGGCGAGATTTTCGGCGGGAATGTCGAGACCTTGTTCGGGCCCGGCGAGTTCACAATCGGCGGCCATCGCACCGGCTCGACCGACATGGGCGATCTCGCGCATCTGATGCCGGTCATCCATCCCTATCTCGTCGCTGCCGAAGGCAAAGCGCACGGCGCCGACTGGCGCATCAACGAGCCGCAACACGGCTATCTGACGCCGGCCAAACTCCTCGCGATGACTGCGGTCGACCTGCTTTGGGACAACGCGGCAGCGGGCAGGGAGATCCTCACCGAGTTCAAACCGGCCATGACCAAAGAGGCCTATCTGGCGTTCCAGCGCAGTCTCTTCCGCAAGGAGCGCTATACTTACGCAGATCAGTGATCAGAGCATAGGGCACCGCATTTCCTCTGTGGCGAGTTACTCAACGAACGTGTGATCTGCGAGCGGCGCGGCCTCTGGCCCGGAACTTCGTTAACCTTGAAATGTTCATGTTTTGGTGCGGCACGCGCCCCCGGGGAGCTCGCGCGGGCGCACGGCCGCTAAGTTGTAGGCGCCGCCGGCATCGCCATCATCGTCTTATCGGTCATCGCGCTCGCCGGCACCGCCTCCGGCGCGCTCGCTTCGATCGTGACGATCGTGATCGGCGTGGGTCTAATCGTGCAGGCCTTCAATAGCGCTGCCGAAAATTCTAGGGTGGCGGCCAATGCGGTGCCGATCCCTGATATTGGCGGCGGGATGATGGTCGACTGCCTCGCCGGCATTACCGGGATAGTGCTGGGCGTGCTGGCGCTGGTCGGTGTCAATGCTCCGCACCTGGTTCCGGCGGCGCTGATCGTGTTCGGCGGCGCCCTCCCCCTCAGCGGAGCCATCGGCATGTGGCCCGCAGCAGCCTCGCAGGTCACGACACCGGGAGGCCAGACGCAAGTTGTTTCCTATCAAAGCTCGGCCGCTACCGCCGGCATGGAGATCCTCGTCGGGATCGCCGGGATCGTGTTGGGAATCCTATCGCTGATCTTCATGGGGTCTTGGGTGCTCGTGCTGGTCGGCTTCATTGCGGTGGGAGCGGCGTTGCTGATGGTCAGCGCAACCTTCAGCGGCACCGTAATGCGGCTGTTCACGGCAACGGCCTGAGCAGAGCGGGCGCCGGTCTGTCGGCGGCCGTTTCTTGGTTCACGATCTCACAAGCCCGTTTGCGCGCACCTCCGCTCGCGGGCGGGTTTGTGCTTTCAATCAGCGTGTGATGCGCGAGCGCTTATTCCGCGGTTGCGTAAGTCACGCTTTGCGTGGAAAATTCGAGCTGCGGTGGGAGTGTGGCGACCGACCGAAGGTTAATATTAGGGCGGCGCAACGCAGCGAAACTCACGGCCGGCGCACGCGATTAGGGTAGGCGGCAACAATGTAGCGCGGAGTAAGCAGATGCCTTTCGACGGAATAGAATCCTACGGGTCAGTCCAACTTGCGAAGCTCGAGGCGGTGGAACGCCTGCTCGCGACCGAACAGCAGTGGTGCAAGGGTAGGTTGCGCGACGCGCAGGGGCGCCACTGTTTGGTCGGTGCGATCGAGGCCGTGGAGGGGCGGCAGATGCTCCAGCGCGTCGTCCTGCATGCTGCCAGGGAGGTGAGCGGGAAGCGTTACTGGCGGATCGAGTTCTTCAACGACGATCCGCATACCACGCACACTGACGTGCTGGAGGTGCTGCGCCGGGCCCGGCACAACATTATCGCCGGGATGATTTACGATCCGCAGCCGTGGCACCGGAGATTGGTACGTAGGCTGCACAGCTTCATCGGGCCGGTCTCCGCCACTGGCGCGCCGCTCCGCCCGGAAGGCCCCGGAGCCTGGGACCCGACGCGGGAACTTGCTGCTGCGCACGCTTTGCCGCAGCCGTCTGCCGTCCGCGCGGAGCGGAATGAGCGCGCCGGGGTGCTGGAGCTGCAAGACTAGATTTAGGTGCCGATTAGCATCCCGCTGCGCGCTCGGCGCGGGCCGAGGCGCAACGGGAGACGTACGCCCTTGTGTATCGCACTCCAGCGAGCGTTTACGGCCGCCTGCCCGCGTTTCGAGCTCTAAAGGGTGACGGGGATGCGTAGCTTGTGGTCGGATGCCGATGCCGGGCAGATCGTCGAGCCCTACGCCGAGCGGGGGATCGCACGCGATCTTGCGCTGCGCGTTTATACGACGCGTCTCTTGGGCAGTGACCCGAAGCTGGTATTGCACGGCGGTGGCAACACGTCGGTAAAGACGGTGATGAAGGACCTCCTCGACGAGGAGGTGGAGGTGCTTTGCGTCAAGGGTAGCGGCTGGGATATGGCGGCAATAGAGCCCGCTGGACTTCCGGCGGTGCGGCTTGCGCCACTGCGCAAACTGCGCAGGCGCGCAGCGCTTTCGGACGAGGACATGGTCCACATCCAGCGCGCCAATCTTCTCGACCCCGGGGCGCCGAACCCGTCAGTCGAAACCCTGCTCCATGCTTTTCTGCCGCACAAGTTTGTCGACCACACGCATTCTTCCGCGGTGTTGAGTATCGCCGATCAACCCGACGCAGCCGAGCGCTGTGCCGATCTCTATGGCCGGCGGATGGGCCTGGTTCCGTATATCATGCCGGGCTTCCTGCTCGCCAAAAAGGCGGCCGAGATCTTCGAGGCCGATCCCGCCGTCGAAGGTCTCGTGCTGCTGAAGCACGGAGTGTTCACATTCGGCGACACGGCGCAGGAAGCCTATGAGCGCATGATCGCGATGGTTTCTCGGGCCGAAGAGCAGCTGGCGCATCGCCGGAATCGGGTGTTCGCCCCTGCCCGTCTGCCCCCCGCGATCGCGGAAGTGGCTGAGGTCGCACCGATCCTGCGCGGCGCCTGCGCGATCGCTGATCCGAGCGGGTCAGGCGCTTATAAGCGCTTCATCCTAGAATTCCGCTCGAGCGCTGCGGTTCTCAACTATGTCAATGGGGCTGAACTCCACCGCTACGGCCAAGCCGGGGTGGCGACGCCGGATCACACGATCCGCACAAAGAATTACCCGCTCATCGCGCCGGCCCCCGAGAAGGGCCGGCTTGACGCGTTCAGGCAGGCGGCGCACGCATCGGTGGAGCGCTTCGCCGCCGACTATCGCACCTATTTTGCTCGTCACAACGCGCGTCTAGCCACACCTAAGCGCGAGCTCGACCCGATGCCGCGCGTGATACTCGTGCCGGGGCTCGGCCTGTTCGGCCTCGGACGCGGCGCCAAGGACGCGCGGATTGC
>Ga0126378_10002889_pt1 | contig 12859 bp, 13 predicted proteins | sample PanSoiMetPlot_23_FD_92587 | JGI IMG/M metagenome (GOLD analysis project Ga0126378, IMG submission 92587) | Tropical forest soil microbial communities from Panama - MetaG Plot_23 | ecosystem: Environmental > Terrestrial > Soil > Tropical forest > Bulk soil | place: Panama | collected 2016-02-17
GATTGACGACGCGCTGATTATGGTGCAGATAATCGAGGGATTCGGGAGAAACACGCAGCTCCCGCAAAATGCTTTTCTCGACATCGAGCATCGGGTGGTTGTAAGTGTCTATCGGATCCACGGGGACGAAGGAGATGGTTCCGGGATAAGGAATGCGGTTGGTATGAACATCAAAGAAGGTCATGAAAATGCCGATCACGAATGATTCAGCGTCGTACTGCGGATCGCGCATGGCCTCTTGCAAGGAATAGGCTCGCCCTTTGATCTCCACGATGCACTCACCGGGGCGGACCTGGCGCTGATAAAGAATGATTCCGTCGGCCGGAGAAAAAAAATAACCCAGATCCGAGTAGGATGGCCGGATAGGATCCCGAAAGAAGTGGTATTGTGAGATCCAACTGGCGGACTTTTTCTGAAAGGGGCGGACGTCCTTTTCCAACCAGTCTTGCAGTTTTGTTGCCATGCGAGGTTCTCCTTGGCGCTGGACTGCACAAGGGCTACTACGTTGCCATCTCAGCCAAACTGGTTAAGAGCCAACAGGCCGAGGGAAGGGACAAGCAGCCAGACAATACCAAGGCGTGCCCAATGCCTCACATCAGGTAAATACTCTAATATGGGATCTATAGGACACCCGACCAGTTGGAACCGAGGGATTGCACCCGCCAAGTATTGGAGATCCGTTGGCGCAGTGAGGGCGGCGCCTCACATTAACGGCAGCCTTGCACCCGTCAGAACCGACCACGTTGTATCTGTCGCGGACGCTGCTCGATGAAACCGGAGCTCCAACCCCTTGTTCGCTTGGAAGCAGTCGTGCAAGTCTGACTTGTCAATTGACGCACTGGGCTTCCAAAAACATCTTTTTGGGCAGGACCTAATGCGGTTTTTGAGGACCGTAGAATCAATCGCTTGCTGCTAGCGCAGAAATGAGGATTGTGGGCAAGCGCTTGGAGCCCCCGGACGGACAGCAACACCACAGTCAGGGCGACAAACCGCGACATCAACGGGGCTTTTCCGTGTGTCGCTCCTTGTCGCTTGCACTGCGCCGGATGCTTCTTTACCCTTCACGCCAGTCCAGGTTCATCCGCAAGGCAATCACCAAGGAGAATCTCATGATTCTTTCAGCTTGGCGATTTCGTTTCCTATTTGTGAGCGTCGTTACCGCATTTTTCCTGCTTACTTTGTACCCTGCCGCTCGGGCGGCCAGTGTGCAAGTTGTTTGTGCGGGAGGCGGCCCGGGCGCCTTCCCCAGCATTAGTGCGGCCCTAAGCACTCTCAATCCCAATGACGCCAACACCATCACCGTCAGCGGAACCTGCGTGGAAAACATCTTCTTCGCTAACTTCGAGCGCCTGGTGATCCAATCTGCTTTCGGCCAAACGGCGACTATCACAGCTGCCGATCCCACAGGCATCGTCGTGAACACCTTTCAGTCCACGGGCATCTTGCTCAGTAATTTGGTCATCCAGGGCGGCTCGACCGGTGTCCTGCTAAACCAGGGCTCTAACGTCATCATCACCAACTGCACCATCCAGGGCAATTCCGGTGATGGCTTGGACATGCAAATGGCTTCCACACTGGTCATGGAGAACAGCACCATCCAGGACAACCAGGGCAACGGGATGGACGTGGCGGTTGGCTCCAATGCAACAATGGCTACTCAGCCGAACGAGAGAATACGCGTGCTGCGCAACGGTGGCGATGGCATCGACGTGGACGGGAGTTTTTTCCAGGTCAATTTTGGCACCCTCGATGTCGAAAACAACGGCGGAGCCGCCATCGCACAGACTGGTGGCCGGCTGCTGATGTTCGGCGATGGAGTTAACGGCGGCAGCCTCTTTCAGGGCAACGGAGAGGGGATCGATATTTTTCAAGCAGGTTCGGCGCGTTTTTTTGGCCGCAATGTCATCCGTGGCAACGGCGATGTAGGTATCCAGATTTGGGGCAGCTCCGCCTTGTTTGACGGAGGCGGCACCCTGCCTGACGGCAGCCTGAGCGCCACGATCGTCCAAAACCACAACACCGTGGGCATCAATGTTGTCCGCTCAGGTGAGCTGACTATGCGGGGACCCCATCAAATCCAGAACAACGGCTCGTTGCGGGCGGACCCCACGCGGCGCGGAGGAATTCGCTTGAATCGTGGCTCCCTCACCTTGAGGGGCGTGCAAATCAGCGACAACACCGGCCCGGGAATCCGAGCGGATCAAAACACCGGCGTCCAGATCATCAACGTCACCGTGAGCGGCAATACCGAGGAAGGTGTGCTTGTCGACAGGCAGTCCGTTGCTGGCTTCTCACAGCCGCTCTCCATCGTCGGCAACGGAACTGCTTCCATCTCCTGTGACACGACTTCGTTGCTCTTTGGTGACCTCACCGGAGTGGCTGGCATCAACTGTATGCGCATCGAGCGTCAGGTTGGGCCACCGCGTCCTGGGCGCGTTCTCCCATGATGGTGCTTCGTAAGTTCGGACTGTTTGCGCTTTTCACTGTGCGGGCACTGGTGCCTGCTGAATCGACATGGCCTCAACAGACAGCTTCCCCACTGGGCGTGCCAGGGGCAACTGTCAGCCCAGCTTCTGATGACTCAGATTCCCTCGTGCTCCCCGACGGCACTCCAATTCGCATCAAGGTAGTAAATGGCTTTTCATCTGAGAATGCGAAAGTGGGTGATGTCATTAACTTTGCCGTTGCATTCGAAATTCGCGCAGGTGAACTACTCCTAATCCCGCAACGAACGACCTTTGTTGGAAGGGTTGTATCCGTGAGTCCCCCTCGCCGCAGAGTTCGTAACGCCGAGGTAAGGATAGCCTTCGATGCACTGACGTTGCCGACGGGTGAAACGGCGACTGTACGCACCATCTTGAAGCCTCCGCACAAGGGCAAGGGCGCGAAAGTGGCGGAAGGGACGGCAAATGCCATAGGAGATGCTGCTACGTTGTTCATTACCGCCGGCGTCCCACTCCTTGTGCTCTCTAAAAAGGGGGATGAACAGGTAGTTGGCTCGGGAACGGTCGAGGTCGTGTATCTCAATGGGCCGTTGCGCCTCAGTCGAAAGGCACTAATGGCCTCGCAGCCCGACTCCGCTTCAGCTTATGCCAATGTTTTCGTCAATCTGGTGGGCAAGTTGCGGAGAACGGAGTTTATTGTTCCGGAGTTATATTGCGGTGAGAAACGTATCTTGACCTATCGTGGCGAGCCATTGCGCCTACAGATGCGCCCTGGCTCCTATTGGTTCAGCACGAACAACCCCAAAGACCGTCCGGTCCGGATGGACGTCCTTGCAGGTCGCGAGTACTCTGTCGGCAGCGCTGAGCACGGGTTCTTCGCCACAGAACTCCCGGCAAACCGCCGCTATTATCCCTCGCGGCTGGTAGACGAGGATTGGACCAAGCTGACGCCGGAAGAATACCTCCGGCTTACTGCCGAACCCGCCAGCAAAGGAAGGGAATCAGGCACCGAACACAACTGACGGGGTGCTGCCACACTCGAGAGTATTGAAAGTGGCTGCGCCATAGCATTGGCCTCCACCCATGCCGACAGATCGCAGCGGGATTGCCTCAGGGTTGCGATCCCCGCTCCATGGTCTCAGGTTTTACGCCGAAGATGCTTGCCCATTACGCGCATGTTCGTATGGAGGCAAAGCGGCAGGTTCTCGACGCTCTTTCAGCGAAGCCATCGGAGGCAGTCCGCGAGGCAGGTTCAAGGGGGCGGTTATGGCACAAACCGCGACACAAATTCTCTTGCACAGTCCCCGAAACAGTCGCAGGGAAAGGACTCTGCAGCCCTTAGATAACCCTTTTGGTCCAAAAGTGTAAACTATGTCTCAGGAACGTTCTGTAAAGGATGTCTCCGGAACGTAAAACTGCTTGCGCCACACACTGCTCATTGGCGATGGGTGAAGGGTCACGCAGACGATGCCGACAATAGACGCTGCGACTTCCTGGCAAATAGAGCAGCCAGAGAACAGATCACATCCAACGGCATTATTGGTTTGTAATTGACGCAGGTCTATCATCGACCCATCCGAAGTTGACACTCTCTCTGGATCACAAGGATTCGACGACGGAGGGGGACATGGGCCAGGAACATCGCGATCTGAGACGAACTCGAGCAAGCCTATTTTACCTGGTCGCCTACTTATTTCCGTTTAGCGCAGGACTGCTCATTTCGCCAACAGATACCTTTCATCTGCTTGGCTCACAGGCTAAACATGCAACCATCGCGTGGAGATTGTTTGGTGCTTTGCTTTTGGTGCTCGCAGTCGTGGTCGCACGTTTGATTCAGAAACATCAATCGGCAGCGTACACCAATACTGCTATCGTCCGACTTGCGTTCGTGATCCTTTTCAGTTATCTGGTCGGGAAGACTGGAAACGTAGCGTATCTGGTTGTTCTCGTCGTGCTTGGATTCGGAGAGGCATGGACGCTGATCGCCCTCGCATTCGACCTTCGAGAGTGGATCGGCAGCGGCTGGAGCATTTTCTGACCCGACCAGATTTGGCTTTAGCCTGCGCTAGTCACACGAACCAGACAGTATGCGCAAAAAACAACTACTTTTGCGCAAGCCGGAAGGAGCTCAATCGGCTGCGATAGCACAAGCAGTTACGGGCGTGCTGCTCGAGGGGTTTTTGGGCAAGCGCTACGTCTTACGAGATCCGCGAGGGGTTACGGAACTACGCTCGGGTGTCCGCTGCGGTACGTCGCGGACCTGCCCCTGTGTGCTGAGGGCTCATACCGCCGATGAGTCTGGGTGTGCGCGGCAGATGGTAGCTCGCCACGAGAGCATGTTTCAATGCCGCGTAAGGCACCAAAAAGGGCGTCAGGCCGTGGCAGCCCTGCACTTGACGCGTATGTCCGACGCCTCTCTGAAATTCCAGCGGTTGTGATTGACGATCACAGATTCTATTTCCTCAGGTGCAAAAGGAATCGCCTCGTATCCGCGAACTTCGATGATGCAGCCCTCGCTGGCAACAACCTGATCGAAGCACCTGCCGTCCTTGAGCTCGACTGAGATTACCTGATACCCGATACCAGTCTCTCCGCTTCGTTTCAAATCATCGAGACAGGCTCGCGGAATTGGATATAAGCACTTCATGGTGCCTCACACTTTCGAAATCTAACATATGCCGCGGAGGAATAGTACCTTACGGGCCGTTCTACCTGTCAGTTTTGACAGTTAGCGTGCATGCACAAGGAGAGTTTGGCGGAATTTACAGAGAATTGTTGATGCTCCATTAATGAGTTCATGGGCTGAGCGCATTTTTGAGACGCCTGCTTTCGCAGTGCCGATGCGGAGGAGGTGGCTCATGTTGCAGCAAATGGCTGCCCCTGCGAGACGTTTTTACTCTAGGATTAAGACGCCAGTCACACTCTTGGTAAGCTGGGGTTGCTGCGGTGGACATGAGGAGACTTCGGCAGTGGGGGATTTGAGTCTGGGTGGCTTGTTCGTCGTGACGGATTGCCGGGCAGCGAAAATCGGTAAGGAGACTCACCTCGAATTTCTTGTGTGCGAAGGACCGATTAGAGCCAAAGCGGTCGTGCGGCATGTAGGCCTCGGTCGTGGACTGGGCTTGGAATTCACGGCGCATAGTGAGAGAGATTGTTCACGTCTGATCGGATTGATGAATAGGCTTCGCGGTCTGCCAATATAAGCGTCGCGCGACGTAACAGCGTCCGATGGCTCACGCACGTCATACACCAGCCAATCGTTTGGGCTGTGCTCTTCATTTCAGTTGCAATCGGCGTTTGGATTGTTCGAGCCAGAGTTATTCACAACCCGACTGGAAGTGTGGACGGCACAACGCAGAACTAGACTTTTCCCTGGAGGACGGTATGGATGTCAACGCCAGACTCAAAAAGCTGGAAAAAGAGAATCGCCGGATAAAGAAAATGGGAATCGTCACAGTCGTCTTCGCCTCGGTGCTCTTCATTAGCGGTCAAGCCAGGACGAACAAAATCGTCGAGGCGAATGAATTTATCCTTAAAGATGGGAATGGAAAAGCCCGTGCGAGACTTTCGATGTTCGCGCCCTTTCGAGATCCTGACTCTGCTGCCAGCGCAGAGAATACGCTGATGCAGAAGGACATCCCAAATCTGTCATGCTATGATGCTGAAGGCCATCCCAGAATATTTATCGCTGCTTTTCAAGAGGAATCACGCATTTATCTGAGCGACTCCCAACAAACGATGCATTCTGCAATGTGGGCTGGCTCAGAGGCGACATCCGGTGCTGGTGCCAGCATCACAGGACCCGGCGAGCTTTTCCGAGTAACCCTTGACACCTTCATTGAAGGTCCACAACTCGTACTAGAGGACAAGGGAGGTTATTCCACGGTGATCGGTAGGACGGAACTCGTGGTACCAAGAACGGGAAACAAGGAGCAGACGCCAGCGGCCTCGGTCGTGCTATTCGACAATGGCAGGAAAGTGCTGTGGGCGGCTCCTTAGTCGTTCGGCGGCGACGAGCCTCCTGAAACGGGCGGCCCAATCTCCAACGTGTAGATGGGGCACAGTTTCGTGGTTGTGCCAGGGCGCGGTGTTGAAAGTATCGATACGCTTCCTTCGACACGATTGAGCAACAACCTGTCGACCTCGCATCCGGGAGATAGGCCTGTGTTCCCGAATATGAATCGCCGAATCAGCTCATCTGTCGATACGTTATGAACGAAGCTTTCCCGAATCGCCAGGACTTGAAAACTGCTCCATTCCTCAATCTGATATAGCCGAAGACAGCACAGATCGAAAAGGAACGTGCGGGGCAACTCAAGAAGTATTTCGGCACGACGCCCGTCTCTCGCATCTCGACTGACTCGGTGCTGGCTTACATTGCAGAGCGCAAACAGGCAGGCACGTCAAACGGCACGATCAACCGAGACTTGGACTTGCTGCGGGGTGTGCTTAAGCGGGCCAAGCGTTGGCACATGATGACTGAGGATATTCGTCCACTCCCGAAGGGCCACAATGTTGGGCGTGCCCTGGCGCATGATGAAAAACTTCGTGTCCTGAAACTCGCTGCCACAAAACCGGAGTGGCAGAATGCACGGCTCGCTGCAGTGCTGGCCCTGAATACCACTATGCAGGCCGGTGAAGTTCGCGGGCTGCGTTGGGAGGTCGTGGACTTCATCGAACGCACGATTACGGTGCGGCGCAACACGACCAAGACAGATGCAGGGGAGCGGGTCATTCCTCTAAACGCGGACGCTTGGGCTGCGATTCTGGAATTGCGGAAGCGGGCCAAGCTCCTGTTCGGCGCAGAGCCGCAACCGGATTGGTACGTCTTCCCACACAAGGAAGGATTCACGAAGCCCGATCCCGCTAGACCGATGAGCGGATGGCGAACGGCATGGCGCAATCTAACTCGCGCCATTCACTGTCCGGCCTGTGGCCAGTTGCAGAAGCCAGCCGAGAAGTGCAGAAACATTGAGTGCGGGGCCGATATCAGCAAAGTCAAAAGTCCAACTCATGGGCTGCGATTCCACGACCTGAGGCACCACGCGATTACGGAGCTATCCGAGGGACAAGCGAGCGACCAGACGATTATGAGTATCGCCGGGCATATCTCACCGAAGATGCTCAGGCTTTATTCGCATGTTCGGATGCAAGCAAAGCGCAAGGCCCTGGAAGCGCTCTCTGGCGGGGGTTCAGGGGGTGGTTATCGCACAAATCGCGACACAAATTCTCTCGCACAGTCCACGACACAGGCGCAAGTGAATAAGAATGGTGGAGCCGATGGGATTCGAACCCACCAACCTTACTGTAAGTCCTGATGATTCTATTGGCGTTAGTTCGCTGAACCCCCGGAAAATGGCACCTGGAAGCCTGGTTTTGGACCGAAATTGGCCCGAAATGGGTGGCTCTTATCTTATGACTCGACATGCCTGGATAACCTTGCTTAGGCTGGTCAAGACCGTGATAGATTTCTTCCGAAAATGACAAAGCTCTTCAGGATGAAAACCTGAAGAGCTGATTTGTTTTTCCCGGCCTATTTTTGGCGCCGCACCCTCGGCGGTATAAGGCTCGGCATTTTGAAGGATGGCCCCGTTTTAGCTCGTTGGCGCCCCTTCTTGGGCAAAGGCGGTTTGGGGATTCGAACTCCGTGACCCCACCCTGCAAAGCAGGTTGGGAAAAACCCTAAATGCTTTTGCTAGTGTCGCTTACACGGAAACCGGCAAAATTCCCGCTCTCTACTTGTCCGGAAGTTGTTCCGAATTTCCGCTCACTTACCCTCTTCTTACAGAACCGCATAAGGGTGTAGTCAACGAGCTTCGGGGCACAGGAATTGGCCCGAAGCCGTGCCCTTCAGAATATCACGGCAGAAAAAGCCAACTTACCGAAAGCGGAGAAAATCAGGCCGAAGAGACCGTCGAGACTATGCCTTTCTCGGAACTGGCATAGCATACAAGCCGCAAGCCGAATCCCACTACTTGACGATAAGAACATAAGGGGATACAAGTCAGATACCATTTCAATGCGGTGGATCGTGAAACACACGATTCTGAAGTTCGTTGGAGTCTTGGTCCCGGCGACCATACTGCTGCATCTGACAGGCAGTATCCTTTGGTGGGTACTGTGGAATCTGACGACGGGCCAGATTTCTGACCTGAACAGGATCATTCTTTCTTTACTCCTAAGCGTAATTGCGTTTGCGATCGCAGTCCTGCTTCAACTTCGGCGAGCGGCTTGGTCTTTGATTTGTCTTGGGGTTCTCGTCTTTTTCGTACCCTGGGTGCTGAATGTTCTGATTGACTACACACATGGTGCAAGGGCTCGGGGATTTTTCGAATTTGCGTTCGCATCTGGCGTCGTCTTCAGCGTGTCAGCCACATTTCTTCTGTGGAAAATGATTCCACGAGACTTGACTTCCCTGGCGATCTTGATCGCCGCAGTTGGATTCAACCCCGTTTTCTCGGCCTTCCGGATTCTTCCGGGAGCCTCTTGGGAATACAATTCCACGGGTGTAATCATCGATGGAATCATTATCGGATTTCTGGTTTTGCGCTGGCTGAAGGTCGGAAAAGGAAAGGAAGAAGAAATTGCGACCGTTAGTGAGAAGGAGAAAACCTCCGAGGAAGGACCCAGCAAAAATACAGCTAGTCACGAGCAGCTAGTTTTCAGCGGCAAAGTCAACGTCGTCGGGGAATTTAGGGCCGGGCGCCTGGAGCGATACGATAGCGGTGGCAATCGGTTGCCACCGATCCCGCTCCGTTTTCCGCCTTCCGTCGCAGCAAAGGGATTGTCTCTAAATGAAGGAGATCAAATCAGAGTTCTTGGCAAGTGGAAGCGACACCAGTACGTAAAAGCAAAATTCATACAAAACTTAACGACAGGGGCCACGGCCCACAGCACGAATTGGGGTCGCGCGATACGGGTTTTTGCAACTATCGCATTGTCTTTGATTTTTGTGTGGGGTCTGGCGGTGCTGCTCATCGTCATCCAGCGGCACAGACCGCGGTAGCCGCGCACGGTTAGGAGACTAAGATGCCCGATTTCTCCACAGACAACCTCGACTACATACAGCGAACCGGTCCAAAGTTTGCCCTCCCGCATTTCGCCCTTGACCAGAACCAGCCCTCCACAACACCTGACCTCATCCACATACGCGGTGTCGGTCGACTAGCCAAGTCGCGTGCTTCTGAAATGCGACAGACGGCCGTCAATGATTGGCAACTGACACAGCTCATTAGCGAAGATCTGCTGATTGGCCTTTATGGGCTGGGGAATACGGTCGTGTTCCTTATCATGGGAGAAGCAGGCAATGTAAGCCTTTACCTTGGTTTGAAGAAGCCGAAGACGGGAGGCCAAGATTCTCCAAGTGGTACGGAGTCCTTGAGTGCAATACTGAATGGGGTTTATCCCGGAATCGAACTAAGCAAATCAGTTGATCTGAAAAATGCCAGTAAGAGGACGTGGTCAAGGGCAGGATTGACGCTTGGAATTCCGACAGCGAAACCTCCGGACTTGACTGATGGTGCCTTCGCTATAGACAGGCTCATCCGCTCGATGGGCGAGTGTGTATGGCAGGCCATTATAATCGCTGAGCCTATGCCGGAGTCCTCGATTCGGACTATGCGCGGACGACTCCTCGCCGAAATGCGTTCGAGCCAGAGCTCAGCCGCCGGGGCCGGCACACCCAGCCCTTTGGGTGAACACTACAACCGCTTGCTATCGGTTTCCTTGAACGAATTCACACACGCCCAAGGCGTCGGCGCCTGGAGAACAGCGGTTTATTTGTTAGGAACTGAAGACAGCTATTATCGACTGGCGGGCGCATGGCGAAGTCTCTTTTCTGGCGGGGCCTCACTCCCCGAACCACTCAGAGTCTGGGAGTATCCCGATGCTGTTGCTTTGGCTAAGGCATGGGCCCTGCCTGATACTCCCGAGACAGGGGGGCCTGGCCCTTACAGTCACCCGTATAAATACCAGACGGTCCTGAGTTCGTCTCAGCTTGCCGCCTATATTCACTTGCCCCAACTGGAGACACGGGGCTTCACGGTCAAGGTCGTTCCGGAGTTCGACGTTGTACCCTCGCAGGTCGCGCCAGATTCTTCTATTTGCGTCGGCAATGTGATTGACAGAGCACAGCACACAGATGTTCCCTACTTGGTTCCTATAAATAGCCTTTCCGGACACGTGTTTGTTACCGGGGTTACCGGAGCAGGCAAGACAAATACTGTTTTTCATCTCTTGCGCGAAGCATTTGCTCGCAAACTGAAATTCCTCATCATTGAGCCAGCAAAGAAGGAGTATAGGGCTCTTCTAGACGACCCGGTACTCGGCAAGGATATGAGGGTTTTTACGGCTGCGGACGAAAGTACGTCACCCATTCGACTAAATCCGTTCGAGGTCCTGCAGGACGCGCCCTTGAGCGTCCATCTTGACTTGCTGCGTTCTGTTTTTTTCAGCAGCTTCGGAATGTGGGTTCCCCTACCGCAGATACTCGAAAAATGCATGCTCGGCATCTACGAGGACCACGGGTGGGACGTGCTAACTAATCAGAATCAGCGCTTGAAGGCCGGGAAATGGGAGCCTTGTTCTTTCCCTACGCTAACCGACTTAGTGTTGAAGATCGAAGAAGTTGTCCCAACACTGGGTTTCGATCCCGAAGCACAGGGAAGGATACTTGCTTCGTTGACATCTCGAGTGAATGGGCTACGGTCGGGCGGCAAAGGTCGAATGTTTGATGTTCAGGAATCGATTTCGATGGATGAATTGCTACGACGCCCGACAGTTCTTGAATTGGAGAGTATGGGGGACGACGACGACAAAGCGTTCATGATCGGCCTGTTGTTGACGCGTCTTGTTGAATACAGGCGGCTTCACGGCCCCAGCGACACACAACACATCCTCTTGTCGAAGAGGCTCACAGGTTGTTGGGGAATGTCGGGCCCACTCTCGACAAGGAACAGTCAGACCCAAAAGGTAAAGCTGTGGAGAGCTTCTCGAACCTATTAACGGAGATACGGTCATACGGCCAAGGCATTCTGATCGCCGACCAAGTTCCTACCCGCATGGCTCCAGACGTTATCAAGAATACAAATCTAAAGATTGTTCATCGCATCGTCTCGGGAGACGACAGAGAAGTTCTCGGTCGGGCGATGGCAATGTCTGAGCGTCAAGTGGCAGCATTGAGCAGTCTACAGAAAGGCCAGGCGGCCGTCTTCTCTGGAGCGTTGGACGATGCTCCAATCTTGGTGGAAGTTAAACCTGCGAAGACCGACCGCGCCGCAGCGGATATTATCTCAGGGGATCGGATACGAAAAAACATCACCAACATGAGAAAGGGCTTAGATAACCGAATTTTCCGTCAAACATCCGCGTGCGAGGAGAATTGTCCGGACAGAGATGCGGAAGAGGACTGCAAGACTGCCGCGATCCTTCTTGAGTCTGTAGCGTGTCGCGCCGCCCTATCCCGATTGGTTTTGTCAATGACCGAGAATCCCACAACTGCTCAGAAGTTGTGGGACGATGTCCGCACTGTTGTTGAAGGAATGCGATCAGTGACAAGTAACGAGCAGAGAGTAGCTCACTGTCTGGCCGTTCGCGCCGCAGCTTGGTTCTCTAATCGAAGAGGCGCCCAAGCCGGGTGGTCCTACCAGGAGTCGAGGAGATTCGAAGGTGCTCTTCGGCGTGCCTTGCTTTCACTTATAGATGGAGCCGAAAAAGAGAAATGCGTTAGGGATTTTGGTAGCTGTGCTTTGGACTTACACAAACGTGCTTATCAACCTTACCGCTGCTGCGATGCGGTGTGCGCTCAGTCCAATCCTCCTGTTTGTCTCTATCGATTCGGTGCGGCAGATGCCTTAAATGCAAGTGCTGTTAAGGACGTCAAGGAGGCGATAAATTCGCTGCTTCGTCCTGACGATTCGCAAAAAAAGAACGAAAAGGTAGACCAGATCTGGTATGAGACCCAAAAAGTGGGATACCAACTTGTGGCAATGTCGGAGGAAGCAGATGCTGCTGAGAAGGCCAGTGTCGAAGGTGCATCTCTCAGGGCAAGCTTCTGCTTTCTTCAACAGTTGATTTCGCAGAGCACGACAATTCATCCGCGCGAAGCCAACTGGTTGCTTGACTTAATTTCGGAGAAGACCCAGACCGTCTCTCAAGAAGAGCCCGTACCTAAAGATCCAAAAGCTGGAGGTGAATAATGGCTCCCGCAGTTGGACCGCCACAGCCCAAACAACCGAAGCCCAAAGATCCTGGACCCAAGGAACCTGGGCCCAAAGCACCTGGACCCAAAGGAGCTCCGGCAAGTGCTCCAGCGAAGCCGGGCCCGCCCGCCACGGCAGGTGCACCGAAGGCTGGTGCTCCACCCAAGCCGGGCCCGCCCGCCACGGCAGGTGCACCGAAGGCTGGTGCTCCACCCA
>Ga0126378_10002891_pt1 | contig 12858 bp, 12 predicted proteins | sample PanSoiMetPlot_23_FD_92587 | JGI IMG/M metagenome (GOLD analysis project Ga0126378, IMG submission 92587) | Tropical forest soil microbial communities from Panama - MetaG Plot_23 | ecosystem: Environmental > Terrestrial > Soil > Tropical forest > Bulk soil | place: Panama | collected 2016-02-17
ACACACTCCTCGTTCAGACTGCGGAAAAAACGCTCTCGATTAGCTGCTCGCGCCTGAGCTTGGCGTCACATTGAACCGGGTCCCGACTGGAGAAGCTGCTCGGCCACCTTTCTGGACCGCTCGGTCCATAATTACCCAAACCGACGAGCGTCTCTCTATGCTCTTGAAACTCTGCTGAAGAGCCGAAGCCGCACTGTGAGAGAAGGGAAAAAAGTAACGCCCAAGACCGCACCTCATGCGCGAATGGAACTTGCAATTGCGGCGCTTAACGCTAGGCTACCGACGGGGACCGATGACATCTTCCAGTGCGCAAGACGGCCGAAGGCCGGCGGCCGCGTTCGTGGGGCACGAGCGCGAGTTCTCCGAGTCGAACATGATTTGGGCCGATGTCGCGCAGAGCCCGCTAGTTCCGTAAGGCTCGAGCGGGAGAGGCGATGCGCTGCTCGAAGTGCGGAGCTGAAAATCCGGACCGGGCGAAATTCTGCGTCGAATGCACTTTTCCGTTCGCGCGTCGATGTCCGTCGTGCAACGCCGAGAATCCTCAAGCCGCCAAGTTCTGCCTGGAATGCGCGAAACCGCTCGCGGGTGCTGAGGGCAAATCGCAATGGGTACCCGATGCAGGCTCGCCGAGAAAAATCACCACTGGGACTGCTGACTCACTCGATGGCGAGCGCAAGGTGGTCACCTTTCTATTCGCCGACATCAAGGGCTCCATGGACCTGATGGAGGATATGGACCCCGAAGAGGCGCGAGCAATCGTCGATCCGGCACTCAAGCTGATGATGGAGGCGGTCCATCGCTACGGCGGCTACGTTGCACAATTGCCCGGCGACGGAATCTTGGCGTTGTTCGAGGCGCCGATCGCGCATGAAGACCATCGGCAGCGCGCCCTCTTTGCTGCGCTTCGGTCACTGGTCGAGTGCTCGCACTAGAGCCGTCATTGGAAGACACGCTGCCCTATCTATTCGCGCTGCCGGGAATCGTCGAAGGCGAGGACCCGCTCGGCCAGATGGACGCGCAGGTCAAAAAGCGCCGGACCCTCGATGCGATCAAGCGCATCCTCCTGTGCGAATCACTCAATCAGCCGCTGATCGTGATGTTCGAGGACCTGCACTGGATCGACGACCAAACCCAGGAGTTCCTCAACCTGCTCGCCGACTCGCTCGCTAATGCGAAGATCTTAGTCCTGGTGAACTACCGCCCCGAGTACTCACACCAATGGGGATCGAAGACCTACTACACGCAACTTAGGCTCGACTCTCTGGGCACTGAGTCGGCCGACGAGATGCTGTCAGCACTGCTCGGGGAGTCTCCCGACTTGGCAGCTCTCAAAAAGGCTCATCATCGAGCGAACCGAAGGCAATCCTTTTTTCATGGAAGAGATGTATCAGGCGATGCTGGAGGATGGGGTGATCGCGCGCAACGGTGCGGTTAAGCTGGTTGAAACCAACGCAATCCGCGCGCATTCCCACTACCGTCCAGGGGACGATGGCGGCACGCATCGACCGGCTCCAAGTGGACGCCAAGTACCTATTGCAGACGCTGGCACTAATCGGAATGGAGTTTCCGCTTTCCCTGGTCCGCGAGGTCGTCCAGCAGCTGCCAGACCGAGTTGATCATCTGCTCGGCGAGTTGCAGAGGGGCGAGTTCATTTACGAACAGCCGGCCGCGGGTGACGTCGAATACCGATTCAAACATGCACAGACTCATCAAGCGGCCTAAGAAGCGCTGCTCACCGAGCGCCGTAAGTTCCTGCACGAGTGTACTGGGCGCGCCATCGAATCGCTCCACGCAGACCGTTTGGAAGATTACTATCGCGAACTCGCGCGGCATTATCTTCTGAGCAAAGACGCTGGGAAAGCGATCCGCTACTCGCGGTTGGCCGCGGAACAGGCTCGGGATCGGGCCGCTTATACCGAAGCAGATCGTTTAGTCAACGCGGGGTTACACCTGCTCGACAAGTTGCCGGAGGGCGAAGAACGTCTGCGCGCTGAACTTGCGCTGCGGGACACCGAAGGCGTGTTGGCCTTCGTACTGCGCGGTGCTTCCTCGACAGAACGCGAGCGAGCCATTCATCGCTTTTGCGAGATTGCCGAGACGCTACGAGAACAAGCCCAGCTTCTTCGCGGACTTGCCCGTCTAAGTTCCGTGCACTTGGTGCAGGGAGGGGCGACATTGGGACTTGAAGTCGCCAAGCGCTGCCTGGACCTTCGCGAACTCACGCTCGACCCAGAATTGCTCGCAAATATCTACTCTATGGCCGCGGCTCTATCGGAAAGCTGCGGTAAGCTGCGGGAAGCGGTGGCGTACTACGAGTCCGCAGCACAAGCCGCACGCGAGGCGGCCCACATGGGCCTCTTTGGCATGGAGCGGCTGGATTTCAAGGACGGCACTCTCGTAGTTCTAAGCACTCCGGGTCGTGGCGACCTTTTAGTTCTGAACCCCGGCGGAGAATGGGGATATCCCGGAGGATGCGCCAAAGAGGAGCCACGCGGAGAGGGGCTCGCTGGAATTCAGGGCGGAATCTCACATTTCGGATACATGCTCCCAAATAAAGAGGAGTATGAACGCGTCATTGCGTCGGCGGGTGAGTTTGGTGGGAAGGTCGTAGTACGCTGCGATCACGGGACAAATGGGCTTGGGGGTCACACTTACCTTGCGGATCCCGATGGATATGTCTGTGAGATCCAATTCGGAGGTTGATTGAAAGAACACCGTCAGCGCAATCAGTGGAAACGCTAACCCTTGCAAATTGCGTCGTTATAAAAGGCGGCGACGATGAATCTCCCGCTTGCTGCACTGCACCAATCGTCACGATGAAGCCCGCGCAATGCTCGCCGAGATCTGCAGCTGGGTCACTGAGGGCTCGACACCGGCGACCTGAAGGACGCCAAAGCATTGCTCGAAGAACTGGGGAACCACCGATCATCGACTAGCTGATAACCAGGAAGAGCTATCTCGGAGATGCTCATCGTCGCCAACTTCAGCAGGTCGTCAGATCAAATCCGACCGTTGCGCAGCATTCCAAGGTGGGGATTCTTAGTCGGCGGTCGTCGGACCGACGAAAGAGTTGGGAGATACCAATAAACTGACCAGCGGCGCGAGTCGCTGACACAAAGGAGTAAGCGCGATGCCTTACGATCAACTTCTTGCTGGGCGCGTTCGGCATGCGTTAGAGGGTCGTACGGACGTGGTGGAAAAGGCGATGTTCGGGGGCCTGACGTTTATGGTCTCGGGGAACATGTGCTGCGGCGTGAATCGCGATGATCTGATAATTCGGCTTGCCGCGCGGACCACGACGGAGGAGCTTAACAGCCCCCACGCGCGGCTCTGGGATTTCATGCCTTCCAGACCGATGCCCGGAATCTTCGCCATCCGCGCGCAGGGCAGCGCGAATCAGAGCTCGGTAGATCGATGGGTCGCACTCGCCCTGAAACATGCCACTTCTTTGCCGGCAAAAATCACAGAGGCAAAGTCCGCGTCCCCTCCTAGAGCAAAGCCCCCCACCTCGAAGAGAAAAAAGGTCAAGTGATCCACCGTCGATCCTCGCCGTCGCCGGACAGCGCTCGTACAACAGGGGGCTCGACAGTGGGATCTAAAGAAGGCCAAGGAGCTGCTCGACGAGCTGGGCGGCCAGAGCAGGCGGATGCTTTGCTCCAACTGCTATAGCCGGAACCTGGTGGACTCAGCCTTCTTCACCGTAAGTGAGTCAACGCAAGTGAGTCAGTTCTGCTTTGGCGTTCTCGCAGACCGTCCTACGATGGCTCTTTCCGGACCGCTCGGTCCATAACCACCCAGTCTTAACCCAAAGCGGCACCTGTTTCATTCCGTGCTCTTGGAACTCTGCTGAAGAGCCGAGGCCACGCTGTGAAACAAGCAAGAGAAGCAAAGACTAAAGCCACATATCACGTGGTAATAGAGTTTGCAATTGCGGCGCTTAACGCTAGGCTACGGCCGGTGGACCGATGACATCTTCCAGTGCGCAAGACCGCCGCAGGCCGTCGGCCGCGTTCGTGGGGCACGAGCGCGAGTTCTCCGAATTGAACGTGATTTTGGCCGATGTGGCGCAAACCCGGCTAGCTCTGTAGGGCTCGAGCGAAAGGGACGCGATGCGCTGCTCGAAGTGCGGGGCTGAAAATCCGGACCGGGCGAAATTCTGCGCCGAATGCGCGTCGCCATTCGCGCGTAGATGCTCGTCCTGCAACGCTGAGAATCCTCAAACCGCCAAGTTCTGCCTGGAATGCGCAAAACCACTCGAGGGTGGGGGAAGATCGCAGCGGCCACCTGATTCAGGCTCGCCGATAAAAGTAAACACTGCGACCGCTGACTCACTCGAAGGCGAGCGCAAGACGGTCACCGCAGTGTTCGCCGACATCAAGGGCTCGACGGAAATTGAGCAAGACCTCGACCCCGAGGAAGCTAGCGCGATCGTCGACCCGGTTCTGAAAATAATGATCGACGCCGCCCGCCACTATGATGGCTACGTGCAGAGTACTAGCGACGGCATCTTCGAACTGTTCGGGGCTCCTATCGCGCACGAAGACCATCCGCAGCTCGCGCTCCTAGCCGCGCTCAGAATGCAAAACGAGATCCGCCGCTTCGCCGAGCGGCTACCCGCTGAAAAAGGGATAAATCTCCATGTGCGCATTGGCGCCAATGTCGGACAAGTCGTCGTACGTTCGATTCGCCAAGCGCATCGGCTCTTCACCGGAATGGGCGCGCCGGCGCGCACCGAACTGATCGCAAAGGAACTCGGTGTGTGAACTGCCCGTCATGTCATCGTGAGAACTTATCGGGCAACGCTTATTGCGGCGCCTGCGGTGTCGCACTAGCCCGGGTGTGCGCGAACTGCAATCGGGAAAACCCGCCGGGTGACTCTTTCTGTGGTGGCTGCGGGCAGAAGCTGGAGAAACATGTCGCGACACGTGCCCAAGGGACAGCTGTCCGCGAGCCACAGTCATACACTCCCAAGCATCTCGCGGAGAAAATCCTGACCTCGCGCAGCGCCCTGGAAGGTGAACGCAAGCAAGTCACCGTGCTGTTCGCGGACCTCAACGGATCGATGAAGTTGTCGGCAGAGCGTGATGCTGAAGAATGGCACGGAATGCTCGACCGGTTCTTCCGGATCCTTACCGACGGTATTCACCGTTTCGAAGGAACAGTTAACCAATACACCGGCGATGGTGTCATGGCGTTGTTCGGCGCGCCGATCGCACATGAGGATCACGCACAGCGCGCCTGCTATGCCGCGCTGCATCTTCGCGACGAGCTACGGCGCTACGCCGATGAACTCCGCATTCGGCGTGGGCTCAATTTTACGACCCGCATCGGTATCAACTCCGGCGAAGTAGTGGTCGGCAAGATCGGCGATGATCTGCGCATGGATTACACGGCGCAGGGCCACACCGTCGGTCTTGCACAGAGGATGGAGCAGATCGCGGAGGCAGGTTGCATCTACCTCGCCGAACCGAGCGCCAAATTAGTTGACGGATTCTTCCGACTGCGCCCGCTTGGTCAGCATCGGGTCAAAGGCGTGCAGTACCCAGTCGGAGTCTTTGAGCTGGAAAGTGTCGGGGCGGTGCTGACCCGGCTGCAAGCGGCTGAGCGCCGAGGCTTTTCCCGTTTTGTCGGCCGCGGCGCCGAAATGGGCATACTCGAGGCCGCTCTCGAATCAGCGCTCGAGGGTCGCGGCCGCGTAGTCGGCGTAGTGGGCGAACCGGGGGTAGGCAAGAGCCGTTTGTGCCGCGAGTTTGTGCTTAAGTCTAAGCTGCGTGGGATACCCGTCATCGAGGCTCATTGTCCCCCGCATGGCAAGAACGTTCTGTACGTCCCGATCCTAGAGCTGTTCCGCGCATATTTCGGAATAACCGAACAAGATTCGGCGCCCGGGGCGCGGCGTAAAATCGCCGGCGCTTTGCTGATGCTGGACGAATCGTTCCGCGAGGTGCTGCCGCTGGTCTTCGAGTTCCTGGCGGTTCCCGATCCCAAGAACCCGTCCCCGAGGATCGATCCGCAAGTCAAGCAGCGCCAGCTTTATGCGTTCTTGCGTGGATTGGTCCGGGCACGCAGCGATGCTGAGCCGCTGGTTCTTCTCGTTGACGACCTCCATTGGATCGACAACGCGAGCGATGCGTTTCTTGCAGAATTCGTCGAAGCTCTCGAAGGCACGCGCACGCTCTACCTCGGGAACTTCCGGCCCGAATACAGCGCGGCTTGGATGCGCAAGTCCTCTTATCAGCAGATCGCGCTCAATCCGCTTACTCCAAGCGAGATCGATCTGCTGGTGGCTGACCTGATCGGTACTGATCTTTCGACGAAAGGACTCACCCTCAAGATCCGCGAACGCACTGGCGGCAATCCGTTCTTTATCGAAGAGACGATTCAGGAGCTCATCGAAACCGGCAAGCTTCAGGGGACCAGGGGCGCGTTGCGACTGAGGGGAGCGATCGCAACGCTCGATCTCCCGTCCAGTGTGCAGTCAGTCCTGGCCGCGCGAATAGATCGGCTGACCGGGGACGAGAAGCGCACGATTCAGACAGCGGCAGTAATTGGAAGGACGTTTCCCGAGCGCGTGCTCCTAGAGGTTTCCAGCGCCGAGGTCAACGGACTTGCGGAATGCCTGAGTGGATTGCGCGACAAGGAATTTGTATACGAGGAATCTCTCTTCCCGGAGGTTCAATACACTTTTAAACATCCGTTGACCCACGAAGTGGCGCTCCAATCTCAACTCGCGGCTCGTCGTCGCGCGGTGCACGCGTCAGTCGCATTTGCGATCGAGAAACTCTATCCGGACAAACCAGGCGAGAACGCTGCGCTTCTGGCGACGCATTGGGAGGCCGCGGGCGATGCGCTCCAAGCAGCGCGATGGAATAGCCGCGCCGCTGAGTGGGCGGGGGTCAGCGCTGCTGCGGAAGCAGGCCGGCACTGGAGAAAAGTTCTGGAACTCCTAGATACCCTTCCAGGGAACCAAGAGACAGCCGCCCTGGGACTGGCGGCGCGGGGCCAGATCCTGGGCTTCGGATGGCGAATTGGGCTAACCGCGGAGGAGAGCGAACGTTTGTTCGAGGACGCTTGCATTCTCGCTGAGAGAAGCGGCAACGAGCGAGAGCTGGCTTTTCTGCACTGGGCTATGGGCGGAGTGGTCGCCGTGAACCGCGGGGATGTCGGCAAGTATCTGGAACTCTCCGCTCGGGCCGTACGTATCGCTGATGAAACTCGAGACTTGGGCCTGCGCCTGGCAATGCGCTGTGGGCGGAACTACTCCCTGTACCTCGCTGGGTCGGTGAAGGAGGGTTATGAGCTGAACGAACCAATTTTAAGCGCCAAGCCCGAAGACCTCCGGATCGGCGCCGACTTCACTCTTTTCGCCCCGTACCCGTGGTTGCTGACGCATCAGGGTCTGTTAGGAAGCTATCTGTCTCGTCTCGACCTGGCGAAGCAGAAGGCAAGAGAGGGACTCGAACTCGCGAAGCTGCACCCTGGGGATGTGGAAACAGTCGGCTATGCGCAAACCATTTTGTCGGAGATTGCTGAGCGTGAAGGGGATGGTGATGCAGCTCTCACCAATGCCTTGGAGGCATTCACGACCGCCGAACGTATCGGTATCCCGTTCTTTCGTGTGCTGGGCTGCTGTGCTGTAGCGCGAGCCCAACTCGCACGAGGAGAATGGAACGAGACAGCTCGTTGGGCGCAGGAGACTTTAAGCTCCATTCAAGTGCATGGCATCGGCCGCCACATGGAGCCGCAGGCTCTGGCTGCCCACGCCGAGGCTGAGCTTGGACTAGGTAACCTTGACTCGGCGGTCAAAACTGCCGCCGAAGCTGTGGAAATGGCCGAGGCGCGCGGCACCATGGTATGGCAGATCTACGGTCGGCTCGCATTGGTAAAGGCGATGCTCGCCGACCGCGGCGCTACCGTCGTTGAAGCGGCTGAGGATCATCTGAATCGCTGCTTTGCCCTGATCGAACGTACGGGAGCGGTGAACCTGCGGCCATTCGTTTTGGTTGAGCGCGCCGGAATCGCGCGACTCCGCGGCGACCAAACTGCGCGAGAGCAAGATTTGCGAGAGGCGCGGCGGCTGTTCGTGGAGATGGGCGCACCGATCCGCGCTGAGGGGATCGCAAAGAAACTCGACTTGTGAACTGTACTCGAAATCTACAACTGGTTCACCGAGGGCTTCGACACCGCGGATTTGAAGGACGCTAAGACGCTGCTCGACGAGCTACACACATGAGTGGCACCCGCCGCCGAAGGGCGCTTTTCCTGTTCCGTCTCACACCCGACGCAGCGCGTGGCTTCAGGCGGCGCCTTGAGCCGTTCGCTCTCAACTTCATCAGGGCCGGTTGACCTACTCACCCGCAAACCACCGATCCGCGTCCTCGATGAACGCAACCGCCACCTCGTGCCCCACCCGCACCGCAAAGCCCGCCATGTCCGCGAAGGCAACCGGGGCATCCTGGCTGAGGGCTGCGACAAGGTCGAGGCCGAGATCCTCGTCAGGTGGCAGCACGCGCTCTGAGTAGCCCGAGAAGGCGACTGTGAGCTTGAACGCGTACAGGGCCAGCCCAAGCAGATTGGTTGCGATCCGGCGTTGCTGGTCAGCTGCATCAGTGTGATCGTATTCCATTCGCCCCGCTATGCACCGCAGTCGCGGCCAAATGCCAAAACAGTGTTTCTGGAGTAGATTTGACAACTTGTTTTGCAATTTTTGGCAAGACATGAGACAGCCAGATTATACGGACGCATCAGGAACACCATACGGGCAGCACAACGCCCAGCACTTTAGGCAAGGATCGATCCATCAAGGACGACTTATCTGCGCGTCACTTGACGAACGGCCCTAGGTCCGCACGGTGGGACTCGCCGTCATCGGGTTCAGCTACAAACCGATACGCCACGTACCGTTTTGATCCGAGCCTGTCAGCATCTTTGGCTCGTTCTGGCTAACGACGTTCACTAGGATTCACTTCCGTTGATCTTGCCGCACAGCCTGCCCCCGAATCCCGCGATGCTCGGAGTTCCAGCGTCGTCTCGCGACGACTGCCGGCGCCCTCGTGGGCGAGGATCCAGTGTCCCGGCAGCTGCACCCCGCGCCGTCCCCAGCGCCGCATGTGCCGGTAGGCTACCCGCTGTGGAACGCGGGGTCCGTCTACGCTCTTGCGTTGGAACGATCATTCAGGCGACTTCGTGTCGCACGCACCTCTTCGATTCAGAGATCGGGACGTTCTGCGCTACGTACTGAGTGATCTTGCAGGCGCTACGGGCGGCAACGAAGCTGCGCACCTCTTCGCTCACCTGTTAACACGAACGAGGGGGTTGGTCTTGCGCGCAGAAGTTCAGATCGAGTTGGGAGATTACGAGGCGGCAAGCGCCAGCATTGCAGAATCTCGAGTGGACGAAGACGCTCTTGGTGCCAAGCTTAAGTCTATCGAGTCGCCGGAGAGCTCGAAATGCAAAAGCCGGGCGGGGATTGCGGCGTTGCCGAGAAGCAGAGGGACTCTTTCCGGACCGCTCAGTCCATAATAGCTCAGTCTGGCTAGAGGCAATGAGTGTTTCCCTGGCTGCGGTAGCCAAGCGAAGGTGGGAATCGCTTTGATTAGACTTTTGTAGAATGAGACTTCTTGCATTAACTTGGCAAAACGCTAGATTCGTAACCGTTGCTTGTGCGGTATAGCAAAGCTAATCGAAGACGATGGTGTGGAAAACCCAGTAGTTGGCTTAGGCCTCTACCACTCGGGTTGGGGAGCTGCCGCAGTCGCCGCATTCGAGTCGTGAACGGTGCAACAACGGTGGTGTGTCCGTGTAACGAACTGGAGATAAGTAACTTGAGGGGTCCACAGTATGAAATTCCTGGTGCTCATCACGGTAAAGGCCAGTGCGAGGCCAAGCCCCGAGGTGGTCCTCAAGCACAAGGAGTGGGTGCTACAGCAGGTGAAGAGCGGCGCTATGGAGGCGTCATACACATTCGAAGGGTCTTCTAATGGCATGTGCATTTTGAACCTTAAAAACCCCGAAGAGCTCAATGCCCTGGCGGCTGCGGCTCCGATGGGACCCTACTGTGACGTTGAAGTCCATCGGCTAACCGATTTCGCGGGAGAGATGGACCGGCTTGCGGCTGCGCTTAAGAGTGAAAGCTGAAAGTTGGTCGGGCGATGAACACACGAAAGGTTGTGTTGGTGACGGGAACTTCTGGCGGCATTGGGAAAGCCTGCGCGCTTCGCCTCGCATGCAACGGCTTTCAAGTGTTCGCGACCGTGCGCCGCGAGTCGGACGGGGCTGCTCTCAAGAGCGAAGCGCGAGACGGTCTCACCCCAATAATGATGGACGTAACGAACGGGACTTCGATAGGGCAGGCGTTCGACAGAATATCTGAGCAAGCCAAGGACGGCTTGCACGGGCTGGTCAACAACGCCGGGATCGGATCTGTCTGGCCTCTTGAATTCTTTCCGCTAGAAGAATTCCGCAATACTCTCGAAACCAACCTGACCGGCGTTTTGGCAGTGATTCAGACTTTTCTTCCCCTTCTGCGCCGGGGTCATGGCCGAATCGTCAATATTTCATCTTCCCAGGACACCGTCCCAGCGCCATTCATGGGTGCTTACGCGGCTAGCAAGTGGGGTCTGGCCGCGCTCAGCGAGGTACTCCGTACCGAACTTCATCCCCAGCATATCGACGTAATACTGCTCGTACCCGGGAGCATCGTGACACCCATATGGCCTCGAATTTTCGCTTCTTACGACCGAGCCGTATCCTCCATGGGAGACGACGCGACAGCCCTCTATGGCAAACAATTCAAGCGCGTGCGTGAAATAGTAGGAGAAATGGTCGGGCGCGGACTCCCTGCTGAACGGGTTGCGGCGGCAGTAGAACGATCCCTCTCATACGCACATCCGAGACTTACTGCCAGGATCGGACTAGACGCCTTGATGTTCCGCGGTATTGCGGCCATGCCTCCGCGCCTTCGACTATGGACGCTGAGAACGGCGTTCAAGCTTCCCGATTGAGAGCGAGAGCAGCTCTACTACGAATCTCGAACACTTGCGCTTAAGGTCGTGAAACCAGCACCAAATGAAGCGACTGTCTTTGAATCCATTGCTTATCCGAACAGGATTCCAAATCAACTGACGCGAGAGGAGAAAGCGAATGAAATATCTTTTGCTGATCAGCGCTAAGCCCGGAGCTCAACCAACACCCGAAGCCTTCCTCAAGCACAAGGAATGGGTCCAACAAGAGGTAAAAAAAGGAGCTATCGAGGTGCCGTATACGTTCGCGGGGTCCAACGACGGAATGTGTATCATCAACGCTCAGAGCCCGGAGGACTTAAGCGACATCATGATGGCGGCTCCTGCAGGACCTTTTGCTGACGTTCAGGTGAAACCATTGGCCGATTTTGCCAAACGGATGGACCGTGCGGTGGCCGCCTTGAAGCGCGCAGGGTGATGTTCAGTGCGTGGCTGACTTAGTGCTAGAAGACCCGGAACACCAACGTCTGGTGCCTTGGTAAGAATCGGCGCGGCGTGGCGCGCCTAGTTGACCTGGTCCGGCCTCGGGACAAGTGCGACTAGAAATATCCGCCCGATGAAGTCGTTGCTGTCCCGCGCGAAGGCGGGATGTTGAATGTGTGGTTGCCACACGGCATGCTCTTTGAGGCACTACCCGCTCAAGAGATGGCCCGGCGAGGCGTTGCGCTTGCTGAGCAGGACCTGAGCAGCGAGATTCGAAATTGCCCACGGTCGCAAGGGACGAAATGGTGGGAGTTGCGCGCAGCCACAAGCCTCGCCGGGCTACTCGCTCAGTAAGACAGACGCGGTGAAGCGCGCACAATGCTCGCCCAAATCTACAACTGGTTCACCCAAGGCTTCGACACCGCCGACCTGAAGGACGCCAAGGCGCTGCTCGATGAGTTGAGCGACAGAGAAGATTGACGTCACCTCGGCGCGTCGCTGGAGTGGCTATTTGGCCACCACATGGTGCTGTGCGGTGAACAGGCGACTGATACGCAACAAGGAGGAATGCATCGATGGGCAGACTTGATCGAAAAGTAGCAGTGGTTACCGGCGCGGCCAGTGGGATCGGGCGTGGAACTGCGCTCTGCCTTGCGCGAGAAGGTGCCGCGGTGCTGGCCGCGGACCTGAATTCTCAAGGCGGCGAACAGGTGATCGGAGAAATCGCAGCTGCCGGCGGGCGGGCAGTGTTTCAGCATACCGAGGTATCGAGCGAGCCTGATATCAAGGCACTCGTTGATCGCGCAGTGAGCGAATATGGGCGGCTGGATATCATGTTCAACAATGCCGGCCTACCCGGCGCGGTCGGCCCAATCGAGAAGGTCAGCGCCGACGACTGGGACAGGACCATCGCGGTGCTGCTGCGCGCGGTGTTTCTCGGGATCAAGTATGCCGTCGAGCCAATGCGCAAGGCGGGCGGTGGCTCAATCATCTCGACATCATCAATAGCCTCTTTTCTTCCTTCGCCATACGGCGCTGCATACGCGGCAGCCAAGGGTGCCGTTATCAGCCTGACCCGCGCGGCCGCGCTCCAGCTCGGGCCCGATCGCATTCGGGTAAATTGCATCTGTCCAGGCGCCATCAATACCCCGATTTGGGGTTCGATGCCTGGGTTTTCGGATCCAGCAGCAGTCGCGCAGGTACTCGATCACGTCCAGACAATTCCTAGAGTTGGTCGTCCTGAAGACATCGCCTCGATGGTCCTGTTCCTGGCGAGCGATGAATCGGAATGGGTGACCGGCCAAGCGATGATCGTGGATGGCGGCCTAACTGTGGGTCCAGGTGGTCCGTCTCCTAGACTTTCTTCGGCTCTGGTAGCGGCAGTGCCACCACCGCCTACGCAGGGTGCCTATGT
>Ga0126378_10002892_pt1 | contig 12854 bp, 13 predicted proteins | sample PanSoiMetPlot_23_FD_92587 | JGI IMG/M metagenome (GOLD analysis project Ga0126378, IMG submission 92587) | Tropical forest soil microbial communities from Panama - MetaG Plot_23 | ecosystem: Environmental > Terrestrial > Soil > Tropical forest > Bulk soil | place: Panama | collected 2016-02-17
CAATCCGCTTTGCAGCCGGGCCTCCGCCCCCTGTTGTACTGTGCGCGCGTCCCTTAGATTCGCTCTTGCTGCGTCTTCCTTCCCTTTGGTGTCCAGAAATCTGTAATACGCTTGCATGACCTGGAAAATAATTTTGCGGTGCGTGTCATTGAACTGAAAATTGGCTGCCAGGAGATTGCTCTTGCTCGCGGATATCACGCTGGAGCGTCCGAGGTCAAAGATCGTGTAATCGAGAATAAAAACCGGAGAGTATGTTTCTTCGGTTTGCCTCTGAAAGCTGTTGCCAAAGAAAATTTCCGCCTGGAAACTGTTTGCCAGGACTGCGGCGGCCAGCGTCGGATACAGGGTAGCTTTGGCAATTCCTACATCGCCAGCTCGGGCCTTGGCGTTCTCCCATGCAACACGCGTGTCCGGATTGTTCGACTCGGCGATGTTTACAAGCTCCGACAGGGTATATGTCTTCGCGGTGTCGAGTGCAGGCGGGATAGGAAGCGACTGCGGGAGCGTTAAGTGTTGTTTTCCTGTTGAAGCATCCCAAGGATGGTTGGGAGCGGAAGGCGCTCTCTGGCCCAAGACGTTTCCTTCCGCGGTCAGCACGCAGAGCATGATGAACGTTCGTTTAGGAAACCAACGCATCTCTCAATCCGGGCTTGAGATCCGTCCGGCTCAACTCTAGGTTGGGTCTCCGAAAACCTCGGGTTGGCCCTGTGTGGGTTCAAGATAAGGGCGCCTCCCTAGTTCCTACTTCAGAGCACGGACTACCTCAGTTACGCGCTTTAGCGAAGAATCGCCTATTCACTGCCGGATGTCATCTGACAGGAATAACAGATCGAGTGGAGAGGAGGCTTACGGTCGGCGCTGGGTCAATCCAGTTTCGTAGATCCGCATCCTATTTCAGTCTCCCCGCAAAATGTTCACCCACTCGAATAGCATTCGCCATCGCAGTGAGTGAGGGGTTTACCGCGTCTACCTAGAATTGTGCGGTCATACTCATTGGCAGGAATCCAAACTTCACTATTCTTCCAAGCCCACCTCTGACCGTCGGCTCAGCCAGCAAGCAATGCGTCACTCACCGGTCACATCACGAGTCTTACCTCGGAAGATCCAGTAGACCTGAATGGTGTAAACCGTGATCAACGGCAAGATCACCACCGCACCCAAGAAGAAAAAGCTGAGCGAGGCATCGGGCGCCGCGGCATTGCCAACTGTGATGCTGTAAGGAATAATGTAGGGCCAAAACATCGCGCCCAGCGCAAGGAAGGCCGAAATGAAGAAAAGCACGGTCGTCGCAAATGGAAACCAGTCCTGTTTGCTGCGAGAGCCGGCAACGACGCCGATCAAAGCTATTATGCCTATCCCAGCGGATATAAGACCCCAGGGTCTTGTATGCAAATTGCCGCGGGCCAGCGGGTTGAGATCCGCCGTGGCCCAAAAAACCGTGAACATGACAACCAGCACTGCCGCCACCAGCCAGGGAATGCGGCGGCGCGCCCAGTCGTGCAGAGCGCCCTTGCTCTTGAGGACCAACCAACAGGCGCCGAGCAGGGCGTAACCGAACACAAGCCCGGTTCCGGTCATCATCGGGAAAGGCGCGAGCCACCTAAATGTGCCGCCTGAGTATTGGCCGTTGGAGACCGGGATTCCGATAATCATCCCACCCACCGCCGCACCCTGGACGAAGGCCATCACGGCAGAACCAAGGAAAAAGCCCCAGTCCCATAACGGACGCATCCGCTGGGTACGAAAGCGAAATTCGAACGCGATGCCACGGAAGATCACGCCAGACAACAGCAGTAGAAGCGGAATATAAAAGGCGCCCATAAATACGACGTAGGCCACTGGAAATGCCGCAAACAAGCTCGCGCCGATGACGACCAGCCACGTCTCGTTGCCATTCCAGACAGGGGCGATGGCATTCATCATTGCCACGCGTGTCGCCTCGTCGCGCACAGTGCCGAACAGTATGCCTACGCCCAGGTCGAAGCCATCCAGTACCACGTAGATCAGGATCGAAGCACATACTACGGCTGCCCAAAACATCGCCAGATTGGATGGTTCCATTTCCCGTCACCCTTGCCTGTGAGGCAGATTGCCGGTTGCGGTTTGAGCATCACCAGCGAAGGCCATAGGCCGGTTTGCGGTGGCGCCTGGGATGGGCCGCGCCTCGCCTGAAGGCCCCTTCTCAAGCAGGCGATAGATGTAATAGAGCCCAAACGAGCCAAAGACGCCGTACACCGCGATGTAAGCAAGCAAGGAGAAGACCACACTACCGGTGGTCAAGGAAGGCGTCACCGCGTCTTTTGTACGAAGTATCCCATAGACGATCCATGGCTGACGGCCGACTTCAGCGGTGAACCAACCGCAAAGCACTGCGATGAAGCCTGTCGGGAACGCCAAAAAGGCACACCAGAGAAACCAACGCGACTTCTCCAAAGTGCCCCGCAAGCTCAGGATGACTCCCCACCATGACGTGGAGAGCATGATGAGTCCCATCCCAACCATGATGCGGAAGGCAAAAAACGGAACGATTACCGGCGGTCGGTCTTCTGGCGCAAAGGCTTCCAAGCCCAGCTCGCGCGAACCCCACGTCCCCGATTCGATGTAGCTGCCGAGCTTGGGCACTTCGATGGCGAAGCGGTTGCGCTCATGCGCGGGATCAGGTATGGCGAACAATGCTTCCGACGCCGGTTGCTGCGTCTTCCAGCGTGCTTCAATCGCAGCGAATTTGGCCGGCTGGTACTTGTGGATATATCCGCCAGTCAAGTTGCCAAGGAGCATTTGCATCGGAACAAGTACGGCGACCAGCCCCAGACCCCAATGGAGCATCACTCGTCGTTCCGCTGGATGGACACCCCGCAACGTGTACCAGGCGCCAGTTGCGACCACACACATGCCGCTGGTCAGGAAGGCCCCTAGCACCATATGCGGCCAGCGCACACGCACGATTGGTCCGGTAGTAATCGCCCACCAGTCTGCGGGGACGATCTTACCGTTGACGATGGTGTGCCCCAGGGGAACTTGCATCCAGCTGTTGTTACAAAGAATCCAGAAGGACGAAAACATTGTCCCTAGGGAAACCATGCAGCAGGCAAAGAAGTAAAATGTGGGCGACACGCGCTCTCGTCCAAGCAACACGACTCCGAAGAAGGTGGATTCGAGCATGAAAGCTGTAAAACTCTCATAGCCGAGCAGCGGCCCTTGGATGGCTCCTGTCCGTTCGGATAGCACGCCCCAGTTCGTGCCGAATTGGAATGCCATCACTACACCGGTGACGACACCCATTCCGAACGATACGGCGAACACCTTCAACCAAAAATCGAACACCCGCCGGTACACCGGGTTTCCCGTAGCCAGCCGCATGCCCTCGATAATCGCCAGCCACGCAGCCAGACCGAGCGTGAAGGAAGGAAAGATAATGTGGAAGCTGATGACGAAAGCGAATTGCACGCGTGATAAAAAAACCGGGTCGAGACTCATAAGCTGTCATCCGGGGCATAGTCCGGAGATGCGAACAGGATCAAGTTCGGACAGTAGCGGACTCTACTTACTGAAGTATTTCTGCAAGACGGGAGTATAGTGCGCTTCGTCAACTGGCCTAGTACGGTTCGGCCAGAGCCCCGCAAACGCGCACACGGCACGATTAGTTCCATCTCGTCGAAAAAGTCTTCCTGCTTCGATTCTCGTACGTACTTCTCGAAACTCGTCTGCGCCGCCAAAGTCTGTTGTCGCACTCGTGTTTTCCCTTCGACTTACACAGTACCCGCGCAGCCTGTGAATAGGAGAGTATTTCAATGTCCCCTAGCTTGATTCTGCGTGCAAGCGGCCTTCTTAGATTTGCGTTGCGGCCATCCGATCAAAGCTTCCGCCTAAAGCAAGATGTAGGTTGATACGGTTGGCGAGCTCCGCGTTGCGCAGCTGAATGAGTTCGATTTGACTCTCGATTGCACCCTCCTGCAGTATCAATAACCCCAAAAGATCGATGGTGCCCGCTTCGTACCGTATCTTTGCGATCCGGACCGCTTCCGTGTGAGCATTGACAGCACCCTCCGTGAGCGGCAAGCGCTTGGCCAACAATTCCTCGTTGGTCAACGCAACTTCGACTTCGGTGAATGCGGTCAATGCGACTTTGCCAAAATACGCTATCGACTGCTCCTCTTGTGCCGTCGCAATTTTGACCTCGGCGCGCAACGCACCGCCCTCATAGATGGGCACGAACACCCCAGCGGCGCTGCGAATGAGCCAAGGGTTGAGATGAATGACATCGAGCAGCCGGTCGGAGAGGCGCCCTCCTTCGAATGTGAGTGCAAAGCTCGGGAGTAGAGCCAACTTGGCCGACTCCTGCACACGAAAAGCAGAAAGCACTTCCTGCTCTGCACTCAGGATGTCCGGTCGCCGCTCCAGCAATGACGAAGGTATTCCGGAGGCTATCGAGGGCGGGAGTGGCGCGAACGTTTCTGCCACAGCTAGTTCTGCTGAGGGATAACGCCCGATGAGCACTTCGAGAGCGCGTTTCGCTTCGGTGTAATGTCCCTGTGCGATCGTAAGTTGGTTTTCCGCCTGATCGACCTCAAAGGTCGCTTCTTCCACATCGAGGTCGGCGACCTTGCCAGCGGCCCGCCTCACTTTCACCAATTCGAAGAGTTTTTTGTAGATATCAACGCTTTGCTGTGCAAGATCGAGTAGTTGGCGGGTTTCGATTGCCAGATACCAGCTCTTGGCCGTTGTTGCGGCCAGCGACTGGCGGGCAAATGCGTAATCGAACGCGACAGCCTGATAGTTTGCTTGTGCGGCAGCACGCTGGGCACGCAGACGGCCCCAGACATCAAGTTCCCAAGAAACCGTGCCATATTCCATGTTGCTTCTGAAGTTTTGTCCTTGCTGCGACAAAGAGTTTTTGGATTGTAGGTCTGCTCCGCTTGCGACCGCACTGATCTGCGGTTTTAATTGCGCACCGATGACGATGACGTTTTGCCGCGCCTCTTCGACCCGTGCTGCAGACTGCCGCAGGTCGAGGTTGTTCGCGATGGCCTCAGCGATGATCCGCTCAAGACCGGAATCGTGAAACGACTTCACCCAGTCATTGGTCACCGCACCACGAGCGGAGTTGCTGGTCCAATTCGGAGGTAGAGGCGTCGCTTTAGGCAATGCCTGTCCAACCACTTTTGCGTGTGCTGGCGGTTTGTGCAGGGCACAGCTACTGGAAAGGATCGCCGCAGCTCCCAGAATTAGAACGAGCTCTAACTCGCGTGAGGATAGGTGCTGAAATCGGCTTCGAAATGAGACCTTCACGAAGTGTTTCATCAGAATGGCATTGGATACAGCCAGTTTAACCATGAGTGCATCCGGATATCGATTCGGCGGAGGTCCTCCCATGCTCCGGAGTGCGTGTAGATGGTGGCAGCGGCTTGTGCCCCAATGGGCAAACCCACTCGCGCTGGTTCGTCAAGGTAGAGCTTTACTGCAAATTCGCCTTGGGGTAGCTTGGGATCGGCCGGATAGAATGTGGGAAGCACGTCGCTCGGCAAATACTGACCTTCGCGATTTGCCCACCAGATGCTGGCGACCTTGGCAGAGAAGATTTGCCCGGGATAGAGATCGAGAGCGATCTCGGCTGGCTGCCCGATCTTTACATACTTCAAGGTCTCCTGGCTAAACGGAGCGAGGAGGTAACGATCGGAATCTACGATGAATGAGGCGATGCCTCCAACGCGAAGAATTCCGGCCACCATGCCCGGTTGGACCTGTAAATTGACGATGTGGCCGTCTTCGGGCGCGACCATAGTCGTGTTGTCCAAGTAATAGCGCGCCAGCTGAAGTTGAGCTTGCGTGCTCTCCTTGGTCGCCAGCGCCTGCTGGAGTCCTGCCTTGGTCTGTTCCAACTCTGCGAAGGTCTTAGCTACGGTCGTATTGACCCCATTGAGATTGGATTCGTAGCGAAGGCGGGCTCGGTCGGCCCCGGCCTCGGCTTCTTTCATAGCGGCCTGCGTAGCACTCATCTGAGCTGCCCACTTTTGTGCATCCTCTTCAGGGCCAGCCCCTTTCAGGGCCAAACCTTGCGAGAGCCGACTCTGATACTTTGCATATTCCAGTTCGCTCCTTGAGCGATCGATTTTTTCCGTGGCAGCCTCTACGTCCGCTTTGAACATACGCACATCTTGTTTCGCGGCGGCAAGCTCTGCCTGCAGTTGAGTGATCTTGTATCTCGATATAGACACGTTTGCGGCAGCGGCGTGGAGTTGAGCTTGCAACTGATTCACCTGGTACTCGTAAGGGCGGCGATCGAATTGGAAGAGGGGTTGCCCTTTTTTCACCGGCACATCCGGTTGAACGAACACGGCTGTGAGCAAGGTCGGCTCCGGCAGCCGGGGAATCAGTTGAATGGTATGCTGTACCACCTTCACGTTGCCCGAGTAGGGCGTAACGAAGCGCAGGCCGATGAAGAAGATGAGGAGGATGTGAAGGGTCGGGAGACCAATTACAAACGCCCAGGTAGGGCTAAACTTGAGCCACTTAAATTTGAAGAATACGAGCCAGACGAAGAGCCCGACGGCAACGATGGTGAGTACTGCCAGACCCATTTTGGTTTCACTTCCGCGCGGAAAGCGCGAGCCACGTTAGGCAGCATCCTTGTGCGAATCATCCTCAGGCGGTTCTTTTGCTGCGGAAGGAGATTTGCTAGTGAGCTTGGCGAGCATACGATTGACTTCCAGCTGTTCTTCTTTCGGGAAATAGCGGATGTCAATAACGTCGGTAGGCTTGAATGCCCAAATGAATGCCTGAATCCAGGGTACGACGGCGAGAAATCCCAGCCATCCCATCAGGTTCACAGCGTCAGCTTCGGGATGTCGCCGAGCAATCGCAATGCGGCCAGGCAAACCGAGCACCACTACCACGACCACAAGAACGGCAACCCCCACCAGGGTGATGACGGCGAAGGTCAAGTAATCCCAGAAATTCAGTTCAAATCCCATCGAAGAGATCCATGTCTAGCAGTCTGCCGTGATGATATTAGCGACGACTATAGGGATCTACTGTGATTCTTGTCAGTGTGTTTACCGTTCTGAAAAAGTCGGTCCGCGGGAGTCTGGTCTTGGATCGGACCAGTATGCCAATGAGTGAAATTGGAAAATCCTATTTTGGTTGAGACTTTTCTTGTTCCGTCTCAAAGCTGTTTTAGCTTTTGTTCCATCTTTATCTTTACCTTTCTTTGGCCTTGGTCAGTGTCGGGAAAAGGAGAGCAATCTGCTGCATGCCCCATAGCGTGTGGGGAAAGAATTCGGAGGCGGGTTGGCCCTGAGCTGGAAAATTGCTACGCGCCAAAGTTTGGCGCGTGCCGGATTGGTGCGGGCCCGAATGTCGCTGGTGAACACCGCCCGCAGCTTGGCCAAGAGCTACGGGGGCGGCTGCGCGGCTGTAACGTGCGCAACATGAATCCAGGGAAAGCCGAAGCGCTAAGTCCGGAACTGGAACGCGCACTGGAGCCGTTGCTTTCGGCATCTAAGAACTGGGCGAACTCCGGGGACTGTCGAATGGTGTGGGTGCGCCGACGAACTTGCGATGGTCCTTCTTAGTGGGTAGCGAGCGTAGCGAAAATAGCGCAAATCGCGGTCAGTGCGAAAACCATAAAGAAGACGATCCATGTGATGGCGGCAATTCGCATAGGTTTCTCTAGACGACGTCGAAACGTTCGCTGTGAACTAATTCTGATACCACACCGATTTCCTGCAGCGATTGTTCCACTGAATCCATCAGCGACCCGGAACCGCATACGAAAAATTGGTAACGCTTGTAGTACTTCGGCAAATGCCGAAGTAACACATCGCTGGTGATGTGTCCGCTTTCACCGCGCCAAGCCTCACTTGGATGTTCGAGAATATAAATTAGCTTTAGGGGCATCCGTGTCTGCAGTTCTTCAAATTCTTCGCGAAAAATAAATTCTTCGAATTGTCGGGCGCAATAGAAGAGGACGACCGGACGACTGTCACCACGCGCGGCCAGTGTTTTACACATTGAGTGCAGTGGCGTTATACCAACTCCGTGACCGATCATCACAAATCCCGGTCCCTGGTCTCGATCCACTGAAAATACCCCGTACGGGCCATCTAACCACATGCGGGTCCCGGGCGTTAAGAACGGTACCACCTCTCGCGACCAGTCTCCGAGTCCTTTGATCGTGAATGCAATCTCGCCGTTCGATCCATTTTCGGCTGACGACGACATCGAGATGGGGTGCTGATCGAAGTGGAACGGCGTCTTGCCCGTGTTCAACCATGCAAATTGACCCGGCGCAAAACTAAAGCCACTATGAGCGACCGGACGCAACAATAAAGTTCGAGCACTACCATGTTCCGTAATGTTCTCCATCACTTCCCAAGGTTTTCGCCACATTTTTAGCGGTCTCAATATTCGATATTGCACAGCCAGGCCAAACAGTACGAATAGATAGCACATCCACAAGATTCGCATGGCAGGCCGTGCCGAATCGTGGCCTACCAGATACGCGTGAACCAGCGCTCCAAGCACGGCAACGCACGTAATGAAAGCATGCGTCACGTGCCACCATTGATAAGAAATTCTCAGACGTTTCCGGAACCTTGCGACAAAGATCAGAAGGATCAATGCCCAAAATCCGATTGCACCAAATCTCCATACCCACCTGTGTTCCTGCGAGAAGGGGTTTAACATTCCCCACGGCAGTCCCTGCATAAACAGCAGCGTTGGGTGCGCGAGAACGAATCCAGTTGCTGCATATCCCATCTGCTTATGAAAATGTTGCATGGCGTCCTGGCCAAAGATTCCAGCAACCGACTGTGCCCGAGAAACAAGAGCAAACTCCGAAGCCATGATCGCCAAACCTACGTATCCGCAGGCAACGGCGAACTCCACCCAGAACCCTCTGCCCTCTCCCGGACGTCGGCCGAGTAGCGCGACCGCCAGCGGAAATGCGATCAAGAAAAGGTATATGCCGAACCAAAAGGTGCCCCGGATGACGGTGTTCATTGAGCGTCCATCCTCAATGACAATCCGTTTTCCGCCAGCCTGTCGATGTTCGGTTTGCTGATCGATCCGCAGTAGCAGCTGAGCTGTCCGACACCAGTGTCATCAGGCACGGCAAAAAGCACTTTGGGCGCACCTGGTTTTGCGCGCAACGGCTCGGACCAGGCCTTTGAAGACTCTTGTATGGTCCGGCGAATGATGCCCGGAAACGACATTCCAGATTTGCATTCCTTGAAAGCCACTGGGTTCCCTTACTGCTGGCACACAGGTATTCAACGATTAGTATTGATCGTTACCTATGTACATCATTGCGGTGTCGGAGTTGGCGTACGAACGATTTGATAAACAAGATAAGCAACCGCCGTTGTAATAAATACAACGATGACACCAAACCCGACCAGCAACGACACCAGCGAAGCCTTCTTCAATTGCAGACCCTTCATTGCAGCACCGCCCTCCAGACCAGCTAATGGCAATGCGGGGGAAGAACGCGTTGTAACCTCGGGTTTTTCAACACACACCCTGTTAACAACAGTTACGCTTAACCAGCGTTACGCATCCGCATACAAATACTTTAGAGTGTGCATTGAAACGCGTGGCACTAGCAGAAATGACAGCATTAGTTCAAGGAAACCCAAGCGCAATCCAAACGACCTGGGTATGCCCGAACACGTCTGGAAACGTTTTAACTTGGCATCTTCCAGCGAGCGGGGGGGTGTAATCGGGTCTAACTGTCCCATTAAGCGCTTTCGGACGATTCTCAGACTGCATCACTCCGCTTACTCTTTCTGCCCTTGTAAAGAGGAAGGCAGCTAGTGTAAACCGCTTCCCGTAGGAGACCCGAGGAATGATTGCTAGGAAAACCGGGCGCGAACGCGGCGACGGTCCCGCCAACGAGGAAGATCTGCTTCATATGCTGCGGGCTGACCACTCCCCAGAAAACAGAGCTGGAGCGATAAATCCTGACGCAAAACCGAGGGGCAAAGGCTGCCGGGCCGCTCGGCACCGCAACTCAGTTGGCGTCGGTCACCGCATTCTGAAACTGGAGCATCACCTGGTCGAGGTTAAAGGTCGCCGGCTTCTGGCGTGGCGGGAATTCCTTGAAGCTGCTCAACCACTGCGCGACATCCGCCTGTGCCGGAAGCAGCAGAAAAACGCGATTAATACGCCACCGAGCATAACCAATGGATTCGTTTTCCGCCTTCTCGAACGGATCGGAATGAAGGTCGAGCAGTTTGGGAAGGCGCAGAGAAACAAACGGTTCCTGCCACACATCCAAACCATGGGCCCGCTGCTCCAGAAACATTATCTTCCAGCGATCGTAGCGTAATGCCGCAAGCCCGCCATCATCGGTCCAGTAGAGAAACTCATGACGGGGCGGGTCCTTTGTTTCGCCTCTGAAGTACGGGATCAGGTTGTAGCCATCGAGGTGAACTTTGTAGGTCGCGCCGCCAGCCTCGTAGCCCGTCAACAGCTTCTCTTTAACGTCCGGGATGCCTGCTGCTGCGACAAGCGTAGGAAGCCAATCCTCGTGAGCACAGATGTCGTTCACAACCGTGCCTGGCTTGATGACACCCGGCCAGCGAATCACGAACGGTACACGGTATCCACCTTCCCAACTCGTATTCTTTTCGCCACGAAACGGAGTTGTTCCACCATCTGGCCAAGTCATCACTTCGGCGCCGTTGTCGGTCGTAAAAATAACGATCGTGTTATCCGCGATATGAAGGTCATCGATCTTCTTGAGCATTGCGCCAACGTTGTCATCAAGTTCGGTCATGCCAGCGCCATAGAGGCCGAATTGGCTTTCCATGTCTGCGTATTTGGGTCGCAGGTGCGTCCAAACATGCATGCGCGTGCTGTTGTGCCAGATGAAGAATGGCTTCCCTGCTTTCACGGAACGCTCCATTTCCTCAAGCGTTGTCGCTAGGAATTCTTCGTCGATGGTTTCCATTCTCTTTCTTGTGAGTGGCCCGGTGTCCTCACACGTCTGCTTGCCCCACGGTCCAAAGCGAGGATCTGGAGGCGCGGGATTCTCTGTCGCCATGGCTTTGCATTTCAAGACGCCACGCGGGCCGAACTTCGCTGCGAATTCGGGGTTTTTCGGATAGTCAGTATTCTCCGGCTCTTCCTCAGCATTCAGGTGATAGAGATTCCCGAAAAACTCATCGAACCCATGCACGGTCGGAATGAACTCGTTGCGGTCGCCAAGGTGATTTTTGCCGTTCTGAAACGTCATGTACCCAAGCGGTTTCAGCAGTTCGGCCAGTGTAGGATCGGCCTTCTGCAATCCAATCGGTGAGCCGGGCAGACCAACTTTGGTTAATCCTGTGCGAATGGGGCTCTGGCCAGTAATAAATGCGGCGCGACCTGCCGTGCAACTCTGCTGCGCGTAGGAGTCCGTTAGAAGCGCGCCTTCGTGAGCAATACGGTCGATGTTCGGAGTTTTGTAATGCATCATTCCCTGGTTGTAGGCGCTAATGTTCCAATAGCCGATGTCATCACCGAAAATCACAAGAATGTTGGGAAGCTTTGTACCAGCCGCTTGCGCCTCTGCAGTCACGGCTGCCCCAGTCACAGATACGGCAATCGCAACCAGAGCGAATCGCTGAACAGTTTTCCAATTCATGTGCCTCTCCACCCAAACCAAGATGTTAGGGGGCGCATGCGCGTTGCCTAGTGCAGGATTCCGACTTCATTCTTGTCAACGGTCCAATGCGACCTGCCAGGTACCGCACTCTCGAAGCTGGCCAGCACTACGAACTCGGCAGAGCATTATCGATTGGCGAATATTTCCTAAGGCGGGCGAACACAGAGTCGCCTGGAAAGCGACGGCTTTCACCGTTCTACGATCAGGATTCCGAACAATCACTAACTGTTGAAATATCTCGCGGATCGAGGTCGAGTGCGGCATAGCGCACTTAGAAGACCCCTTCGAATAAAAGCAATTGAGTCAGTTGACGCGGCAATCATGGGTTCTCCGGTCAAAAGTGCTCGAATCAGTCAACGCCGGCTTGGCAGCACATCTGTCGCCGCGGTCCAGGGTGATGGCTTTCACTACGTCCTCCTTAGGCAGCGGCCTCCGGCGTCGGCCGGTGTCTGCTCCTGCCGAGAATTTTCTTGACCGTGGCCACAACGCGATCCGGTTCAAATCCGAAATGGCGTTGCAGCTCCTTCAGCGGTGCCGAGGCCCCAAACGTGTGCATGCCGATGACATGGCCCTCATCGCCGACATACCGCTCCCACCCGAGCGTCGATCCTTGTTCGATCGCGACACGCGCCTCCACATCGGGCGGCAACACGGTGTCCCGGTATTCCTTCGTCTGGTCTTCAAAGATGTCCCACGACGGCATTGAGACCACACGCGAATGAATGCCTTCGCCGGCAAGTGCTTCGTGCGCTTGGAGGGCGAGACTGACCTCGCTGCCGGAGGCAATCAGGATCACTTCAGGCTTTCCACCAGGCGCGTCTGCGAGAACATAGGCGCCTTTGGCGACGCCGGACGCAGAGGCATATTTCCTTCGATCCAGGGTCGGCAACGCCTGACGTGACAAAGCCATTACACCGGGCTTGTGGCGAAGTTGCAGGATGTAGCGATACGCTTCGACAACTTCGTTGGCGTCGCACGGCCGCAGCGTGACCAGGCCAGGAATGGCACGCAACGACATAAGCTGTTCCACCGGCTGGTGCGTCGGGCCGTCTTCACCGTCTCCCATTGCGTCGTGTGTGAAGACGAAGAAGACGGGTAACTCCATCAATGCTGCAAGGCGGAAGACCGGCCGCAGGTAATCACTGAAGATGAAGAACGTCGCGCCAAACGACCTCAGCTTCGAAAGCGACAGTCCGTTCACGATCGC
>Ga0126378_10002893_pt1 | contig 12852 bp, 9 predicted proteins | sample PanSoiMetPlot_23_FD_92587 | JGI IMG/M metagenome (GOLD analysis project Ga0126378, IMG submission 92587) | Tropical forest soil microbial communities from Panama - MetaG Plot_23 | ecosystem: Environmental > Terrestrial > Soil > Tropical forest > Bulk soil | place: Panama | collected 2016-02-17
CCAGACGGAGAGGACGGCACCGTAATTGGCGTTGGCTTGATCAAACGACAATGAATGGTGGATGCGGTGCATGTCGGCGGTGACCAGGAGCGGCTGCAGGCAACGCTCGACCTTTTCCGGCAGGCAAATATTTCCGTGCTGGACCGCCTCGGACGCGAAGACGGCAAGACCGTACATCAGCACCACGGCAGCAGGGATGTCGAACACGATGATCGCGAGCGAGTAGACGGCAGAGGCGAGGACATATTCGATCGGATGGTGGCGCAGCGACGTCGTCACGTCGACATCCGGATCCGAATGATGCAGCGCGTGAACCCGCCACAACAGCGGCACGGCATGCTCTGAGCGATGCACCGCGTAGCGGATCAAATCGAGCAGCAGAAAGCCCGCCGCGAAGCTCAGCCAAGCATCGGCAATGGGCCATGACGGAAAATGTAAGCCCAGCAGCGCCTCGAGCGCAGGCCGGACGCGCGCGGGGGGATCAAGGAGAAAGGCGGCGAGAAAGAGGTTCGCGATCCAGATGCCGACGTTCCCGAGCCGGCGCGGCAACGCGGGAAACTCTCGCGGCCGGCGGGGCCGAAAGAACTCCCATGCCGCTACCAGGAGGAGACAAAAGAAGGCGATGCCGACCATCAGGCGCACCTCCCTCCGGATCTGGCGCAACCGGCGCTATCAGAACGGACAGGTCACCCCTGGCAGCGGTTGCACCGGTGCCGATACGGATGTCGCGCCAACCGTTCCGATCGACAGGAATGCGGCAACGGCGGATCGAACGGTACCGAAGTCGTCCGCTATGCTGGCGCAGTAGGGAAAGTGCGATGGTGTCGGCGTGCCGGCGCAGTTGGCCCCGCCGGGACACTGAGGAGCCGCATAGGGGGCGATGCCGATGCCGATAGCGGGCGGCGACAACACCTTTGACGAGGCGCCCAACTCGTCGGTCTTGAAGGCTGCCGCGAAGAACGGGCTGCCCGACGCGAAATAGGCGGGGTCGCGCGTCTGGGTCACGACCAGTTTGGCCTGCACGCTGAAGACAGCGTGTGCATCCGAGAAATGCTCCGATGGCTGAAAGGCCAGCGTGACGGTGACTCCGAGCTTCGCCGGGTCAACCGGTCCGAAGCTTTTGCTGGTCGCGGTGGCGGAGACACAGGGCACGGCATTGCCGCAACCCGACGTCGCGCCCAGTATTTGGATCGTCGTCGGCGCCTCGGTCTCGCTGTGGTCGCTGTTCACGATCACCAAGGGAATCGAGAACTCGGCGACGCGTTGGCCCTTCGCGAAAGTCGGGTTTGTCAACCGCTTATAGTCGTAGACCAGATTGAGCGTTTGCGGCGCCTGGCCGGCGGCACCATCCGTCGCCGCATAGAAGAAGGTGTCCGCGTCAGGATTGGGGGGCTCCGTGACCGTGGCGACCGTCGCCGTCGCGCCACTGACGAAGGCGAGTGGCGCGACGCTCGACGGCGCGACCGGAGACCCAGGCGGGGCAATCGACGGCGCGAACGGAGAGCCTGCCGGCGGGTTGACCGCGTTGACGACGGCCGTCGGAGAGAGCGCGCCCTCGAAGCGAACGACGTCGGGCGGCGCGGTTTCGAGGCCGGCGATTTCGAGGACGAGTTGGCTCGCCGTCGGCAATTGCGGACACGACGCCATGTTGAGGAAAGCGCATAGAGCGTTGAGCGTGGTCTGAAGAGTTGCCGCGTCGGGTCCGCCGCTGCCCGCCCAGGCCGATCCGGCGCTCAGCCAAAGCGCGGCGAACGCCCCGAAAGAACGCACGATTGTCGAGTGTCGGATGAATACTTGCATGGCCTGATCCTCCGATTCTTTTCAGCGCTTCGTCGCTGAGTTTTGTTCACTCTACGCCTGTTGAGCACCACACGCAGCAACTTGCGTGCAGGAATCTCGCGCGAGCGGCCGCTTTCGCGCGAAGGTTGATTCCGTCGCGCAGTGATGATCGGGTTGAGTTGCTCAACCGTAGCGAAAGCCACGCTAGAATATCCAGACACGCCGGCTGCCTAAGCTCGCCTGAGTGCTCTCACAGCGAGAGCATAGTTTGAGAAATACCGCGTCGGTGTGAACTGGATCACGCTCGGCAGCTCGAGGCGCGGGTATTGCTCGTAACCTTGGGGGGAAACTGCCAATGAGCAGGTGGAAGTGGACGCCGCGTCCGCGCGGAATGTCGTGGTTTATCTCGTTGTCGGTCGCGCTCATGGTCGGCGGACACGCGCAGGCCGCGGTGCCGGTGACCGAATACGTTGTCATCCAACCGATCGACGTGTGCGGCACCACGGGTCCCAGCAGCGCGACGGGTTGCGCGCCGTTCAACGACCAGAGCGCGTCGCCCAATCCGAGCCAAGCTACCTCGACGACGCCGATCGGCTTCGTCGACAAGGCCACGAACGTAAACGTCACCCGCGCGATCTGGCTGCAGACTGGCATCGATGTAACGTTCCTGCCGATCGCGGAGTACAACAACACGACCTATCAGGTCATCAACGACGTCACCTGCGTGCCATCCTCGACTTCGAGCTGCGCCAGTTACACCAGCACCTTGTTCAAGCAGCTCTCGACGGGGACGGCAATCAAGGCGACCGGCTGCAAGAGCAATTGCACGGTGCCGCTGGCGTCGTCCAAGGCCAACGCCATCAACATGTTCTTCGTGAATTCGCTCACCCTGAACACCGGCGGTCTGCTCAACGGCTTCGGCTGGCTCAACGGCAACGGAGTGGCGATCGCTGCGGATGTTTTTTCTTTCTCATCGTTCGCGCCGTCACGCTTCGACACGCTCGCGCACGAGCTCGGCCACAATCTCAACCTCGACCACACGACCTTCGGTGCCGGGACCTCGTGCGGCACGGGCGTGCCGTCGCCCGGAGGCTGCAATGTGATGGACGCCGGCACCATTCGGGTCGTCCCCGACAGCTCGGGGTGCTCGACCACGACATCGCCTTTCGGCGCGCTCTTCGATCTCGATGCCGGCCTCTGCGGCACCAGCGTGCCGGTGGTCCCCCAGGCAGATCAACTGATTTTGGGCAACAGCACCAACACTCAGCAGGGTCAGGCCCTACTGAGCGGCTTCATGAACCCGATCCCGAATGTCAACGCGACGGCCGGCGGCGGCGACCCAAGCTTCACCGTGACCTATCCCAGTTTCAGGGACGCCGGTGGCAGACAGGGTCAGTACATATTCGCGCTCGTCCTCGCCCTACCGAACGGTTTCAATTTCGGCAGCAACCTGTTCACTCAGACGGGCGGAACGGCGCAGGTGTTCGGTTTTGAGCAGCTCAACGGAAACAACGGGCAAGGCAATTCGAATTGTCTGAAGCCGCTCAACGGCGGGCCCAGCATCCAGTGCCTGGAAATCGATTTCGTCCCGGGCACGTTCACGGCCAACACCAGCATCTCCTTCACGTCGGACATCATCGACAAAAGCACCAACCAGCCCGCAACGCTCGCCGCGCTGGAATGCACGCCCCCTGCTCCCATGGGATGCCTGGACCTAACGTACGTGTTCAGCGATCTCCTCGCGACCTCGAGCGCATTCGTCGTCCGCGACAAGACCGGAACGCCGACAGCGAACTCGCAACTCCCGGACACCGGTGTGAGTGCGACGATCGTCGACCCCGCCAACTTCCCGAGCGTCGCCACTCTCATTCCACCGCTGGCGCTCACGGGCTTCACGCAGATACCGTGCACGCTGATCGGTAAGAGCACGGTGTGCGGTCCTCTCGGCGGCGGCGATCCCGTCGGTCCGGACTGATGCAGGCCCCATTGTGATGGCGGTCGGGTGATCCGAGGGCCGAGGGCCGGTTACTCAAAGCCGGCCTTGCGCAGGCCCTCGAGGAAATGGCGGAGGCCGGGTGCGCTGTTGTAGACGCGGGTGAGGAGGCCTTCGACAAAGGCGAGGTTGGAATCTAGTTTCTTCAGTGCCGCAACGGCGGGTTGCGCTTCCTCGACGCGGCCGAGCTGGCCAAGCCCGGCGGCGACATAACGCAACCCCGCCGGCCAATTGTTATTCAGCCCCCAGGCGCGACGGCCGATCTCGATTGCCTCCTCGTAGTGGCGCAGCTGGTAGTGGGCGCCGGCGAGCGCGGCGAGCCAGATGAAGAGGCGCGGATCCTGCGGGCTCAGTTTGATCCCCCGCTCGGCGAGCGCGATCGTCTGCTCTGGATCGCCGCGGTAAAGATACATCTGTCCGAGCAGAACATGCGCCGCCGCGAAACTCGGGTTTAGGTTGATCGCCTCCCGGAACGCGGCGATGGCGCGGTCGGCGCGGCGCGTCCACATGCAGACGATACCGAGCGCGAAGTGAGCATTTGGGTAGCGCGCGTCCAGCGTGACGGCGCGCTGCGCCAGATCGAAAGCCTTGGCGTAGTGCCCCTCCATATCGGCCACCCAACCGAGAAAAGCCGCGTTCACCACCGCGAGTGCCAACGCAGCGGCGGCCTGCGGATAATGCGGGTCCATCGCCAGCGCACGCCGGAAGAAATCCTGCGCCTGCACATTGTCCGCTTTGCTGTGTCGGTAATGATGCCAGACGCCGCGCTGATAGAGCTCGTAGGCGTCCTCGTTGCGCTGCGGCCGATCGGCGATGCGATCGCGCTCGAATTTCAGCAATTCTGGCTGGATAGCGCCGGCGATGGCGGTGACGATCTCATCTTGCAGCTTGAATAGGTCGGTAAGATCGCGATCGTATCTCTCGGCGATGATGTGATGGCCGGTATCGGCCTGGATGAGCTGCGCGCTCACGCGCACCCGACGGCCCGATTTGCGCACGCTGCCTTCGAGGACGTAGCGCGCCCCGAGCTCGCGTCCGACCTTCTTGATGTCGACGGTCTGGCCTTTGTACACAAAGCTCGAGTTGCGCGCGATCACGGGAAAGGCGCGCCAGCCGCCGAGCATCGAGATGATGTCCTCGCTGATGCCATCGGCGAAGAACTCCTGCTCCGGATCGCCGCTGAAATTGGCGAACGGCAGCACGGCGATGGCGCGATAATCATCGAAGGTTGGAGATCCGTCGATGGGCGCGTCGCCATCCGCATCACCCGCCGAACCGCCCATGTGGTAGACGCGGACGGGCCTACGAATGTTCTTGAGCTCCCGCAGGCCGAGGTCCTCAAATTCGAAATCGAGCTTGTCGACGATCTGATCATGAACGATCGCGGAGACGTAAATGCAGCCGGGCTCGGCCAGCGCCTCGAGACGGGCCGCAATGTTGACGCCATCGCCGAACAGATCGCCGGATTCGACGATAACGTCGCCGAGATTGATGCCGATGCGCAGCGCGATGCGCCTTTCGCTCGGAAGCGTCGAGTTCATTTGTGCGACGGCTTCGCGCAAGGCGTCGGCGCAGCGCGCCGCGTCGACGACACTGTCGAACTCCGCGAGCACTAGGTCGCTCCCCCGCTTGAAGATATGGCCCTCGAATCGAGGGATCAGCGGCTCGATGGCTTCCGTCAGGACAGCCGCGAGCCCGGCGTACCTCTCTGCCTCGTCGCCAGGGAAGAGCCGGCGGTAGCCGGCTACCAGGATCGCTGCAAGTCGGCGCCTGGCCCGCCCTCTCGCGTGCTCGGACACAACGGCAGTCTACCTGTCATGCAAGCAGCAAGATTACCCGACTCTCCTGCCCCAGGATGTGAATTGGATCGCAGTCAAAGCTGGTTGGCAAGATATATAAGGCCGCTCATACGAGGAAAGGCGGCGTGCGGTCGGGGCGAGACTCGACGCTGGTTTTCACTGAGGGAGACCCGCTGCGAGCAGCAATGCAAGATCCGCCTGCTGGAGAGCGGATCGGGCGGAAGGGATCGCGCGCAGAGTAGCGATGCGGAAGCGGGGCGCCGCGCGTAGCAACTGATGGGCCGCCTGCTCGGCCTCCTCGCGGCGGTTGAGGCGAGCGCAGGCAATCGCGAGCACGAGATAGGAGAAGGCGAAATTCGGATTTCCCTCGATGGCCTTGCGCGCCGGGCCGATCGCCTCCTCGGCGCGGCCGATCATCAGAAGGGCGAAAGCGAGCGCAAAGGCGGCGACAAAAATGAGCGGCTCCAACGGGCTGAGCCGCATTGCCTTCTCGGCGTACTCGACGGCCGTATTATAGGCCCCGCAGAAGCATCGAATCAGAGCACCAAAGCCCAGCACGACGGCGGAGTGGCAGTTGATCGTCATGGCGCGGTCGATCGCGGCGACGGCCGAATCACGATCATTTAGCAGGACGGCGCTTACCGTTCCCGCAACGACGAGCGCCAACGGCGTGTCCGCGCCTTCCGCGATGGCCGCCCGCGCCAGCTCGGTTGCTGTCTCCCTGTCATTCCCTTGTGCCGTCGGCCAATCCATCAAATGGCGCGCCTGGAGACACCACGCGGCGAGGGCATTGGCGGAAGGGTAATTGGGATTGAGTGTCCGCGCGCGGGTCAAAAGACGAAGGGCCTCCTCGTTATCGTCCGGCGTCTCGGCGAAGGTTGCGGCCAGGGCCCGCAATGTCAGATCATAGACATCCTGGCGTGCTTCGGGTTTCTGGCGGGCACGCTCGATCTCGGCAATCCGCAGGACCGGAGCGACGGAGCCGATCACGCTCTCGGTCACCCTGTCCTGCAGATTGAATGAATCCTCGAATGTGCCGTCAAAGCGCTCAGCCCATAAGTGCTGTCCGTTGGCAACCTCGACGAGCTGGCAGCCGATGCGGACGCGATCGCCGGCCTTTCGCAGGCTGCCCTCGACCACATAGCGTGCGCCCAGCTCGCTGGCGATCTGCTTCGCGCTGGTGCCCTTCCCTTTGTAGCTGAAGCTCGTGTTGCGAGCGATCACGGAGAACCAGCGCGCCCGAGACAATTCGGTGATCAGATCCTCGGCGAGACTGTCGAGAAAGAATTCCGCCTCTGGATCGTCGCTGAGATTCTGAAAGGGAAGCACGCCAACCACCGGCTTTTGCGGGGGCGTGATCGATCTCGCGCGGTCCGCACCGCCCGGCGCGCCGCCCGCTTCCTCCAGCCGAATGCGGAAGACGCGGACCGCGCGCGCGAGGTCCTTGAGGTTGTGAACGCCCAAATCCTCAAAAGTGATCGGCAGCCGGTCGCGGACCTGGTCGCGCACCGCACGGCTGACGTTGACCCCGCCCGGCTCCGCGAGAGTTTCCAACTGCACGGCCACAGCGATAGCATCGCCATATATGGAGTCGCCCTTGGTAATCAGGTCGCCAACATTGATAGCCATGCGGAAACGGAGTTGCCGATCCGGCCGGGTTGCGGCATCGAAGCGCGGAATTTCAGTTTGAATTGCTACGGCGCAAAGCACGGCGTCGACGACGCTGGCAAACTCGACCAGCAAGCCATCTCCCATGATGCGCACGATGCGCCCTCGGTGGGCGAGGACTTTCGGATCGACGAGATCGCGGCGGACGGACTCAAGCGCCGACAGCGTCCCCTCCTCGTCGAGTCCCATCAAACGGGAGTAACCGACGATGTCGGCGCACAGAATAGCAGCTAGCCGATGCTCTATCCCCGAAGCACTCACAGCCACGCCGCTTCGCCGCTGCAACTCGTTTCATCTTGCGTGGGTGTTCCCGATTTGCAAGGAAATCATTGCAGACACTGAAAAGCCCCCACGTTCCGGTTAATGCATCGCCTTTGACGGATTTGCCGCCGATCGGAGTGTGAGGAAGACGCGCCTTCTGGTCGCCAGTACGGCGGCGCTGCGCGCAATCTTGAAGCTAGATCAAGCTATGGACCCGAAGGACGGGCGATGGGCCGTAATCGGGTGACCCATGCCAAGCGCCGCGCAATTTGCCGGAAGGTGCCGTTCTTTCGGTCACGGCTGCGTCGAGCTCGCTCTATGACCGCTGCGGCCTGTCCTTAAAAGTAGCGTACCAAAGCAGCATTGGTTTCGTACCCGCCTTGCCCGGCCCTTTATTGTAATCGAGCTGGCGGGCCGCTATCGACAAATCCCTTCTGATCGTCTAGATGCGCGAGACTAATCCCGCTTCGACGAGTTTATTATTGCTCTACTCGGGAATATCGTCCTCCATCTCCCGTTCGTTAGATGGCCCATCTGAAAGGAGTATCGTCCATGAAGCCCGGTCACATCGCGGTCCTCATGCTTGCGGTCCTGATCCCGCTAGCTCCCGCAGCCGTGTCGGCCGCGCCCAAGAACGACAACGCGATCATCAAGAGCGAGAAGAAGCCGGGGAAGAGCTGCGACAACCTTGCCCGCGGCAGCGCCGACTACAAGCAGTGCATCCAGACGCAGGCGCACACAGGCCAAAAGCCTAAGAAACCCTAGCCCCTAGCCACCGCGGACTGTGCTCGCCAAACCGGATCAAAATTGCCGCGTGACGTGTCAATCGTTAACGTAGTCAAGTTGAAGGGCACCGTCCGATAATGCTCACGCCGAGTTTTCGCCGAGCATGTTTAGGTGACTGGACTTTATAGGAGGACCTCATGCGCGAGATTAACCAGGGGGTCGCAGTGGTACTGCTCGCTGCAGCAATGGTTGCGAGTGCTGCGCTATTGCCCATGACCCATGTCGCTAGCACCGCCTTCGCTGCCGCAGGCGGCGGCGGGGGTGAGGGCAAAGGAGGCGGAGACGGCGGCGGCAAAGGCAGCGGCGATGGTGCCGGCAAAGGGAGCGCAGATGCGGGCGCTGGTGATCCAGCTGGAGGCAAAGGGAAGGGATCCACAGCCTCGACGTTGGGCGCTTTGAATGCTGCCAAGTCGTCGCCAACCGCAATGGCAAATGCCTCGCCGAATTCGCGTGTCGGCAAGATCGCGGCGTACAAGGCAGATTTGATTGCGCTGAACGCGGCGGCTACAACCTTCAACACGACCCCAAACCTGATGAACCACAACGCGCTCCTGAGCGCACAGACGACCGCCGCGCAAGCGCTCGCGAAGGCCGCTAACAAGAGCATCACGACCGGGACAGTGACCAGCCTCGACACCCTGCTGGGCATAAGTCTGATCTCTACCTCGCAGGGCGGCTTCTCCCCCACAAATGCGACCACGCTCGCGACCGAGGCGGCTGGGCTGCAGACGAAGCACTGATCTCCCCTAGCGTTACCAGGAGCGGCGCTGACGCCGCTGTTCACTCAGCCCCGCCCTCACCGGTCGGGGCTTTTCATTTTGGTATTGGGGACGTAGCCGTGAATCTCAATCACGTCTTTTGCAACCAAGCATTCACAGCAATCGAAGAGTGGGAGAGCGAAGTCGAGAGCCTTAAACAGGCTTTGGTTGCCACCGATCAGAGAGCCATGGGTTCGGTTCTATTCTAACTGGGATGTGCTCAAGCTCCTGTCGTGCAATCCAAATGACCACGCCACCGGTTACGTTCTCTCCCGTCGGTCTCCAGTAGTCGAGCATTTTCTCAATTGGCCAACGCTGATCGGGCCCGAAGGCAGGATCATGCAGCAGAACGTCGCTGCCCTCGATCCCAAAGATGACGCGAAAGTGCCCGATAAGGGGCCACTCGTCGGTGTACCGTTGGCATGCGATCACCGGAATCTTTGAAGTTTCAAGAAAATAATTTAGTTGAGTGATTGCCTCTGCTTGGTCGCGGCTAACACGTCCCCATCCTGATTTGAAATTGCGTTGCCGCGCATATGTCGTAAGCTTATCGCTAGAGACTCGTAAATTTCCACTTCCGTGTGGCTCCTTTTCCGTAAGCATTCGGAATGTTTTTTGTTGAGAGAATTTCGAGAGCGCACTGGGATGGAAATAGCGGTAGACCATCTCAAATGCCGCCACGCTGCACGCATCAATCGATATCTGTTTTTTGAAAGGCACCGACAGCGCGCTCATAGTCTTCCGTTTGGGATAAGGCTCCCGTTTCACGGGTTCCTCCGCCGACCGCCTAGGCCCGGCGGTACTGTCCTTCAAGCTAGGACACCACCGGCCCGGCAGCATGCTATCCAATAGTGTGGCAGAACGGGTAACGGACCGGCGAGCGACTTGGGCGCGAGAGCTTCGGGCGCTGTACGAAATACCCCGCCGATGGCTCAAACGGGTCAAAAGCGGCTGTCCAGTGGATGACCACTGACCGTCGGCTCTTCGCCTGAGAGCAGACCTTCACGCGACGCGAGGGCAGGTCCGAGAGGTGCCATAAGCGGACTCATGCGCCGCAGCAAGTGAAGAGAGATTCGCGCTTCAAAGGCCCTCGCATGGTCCTCCCGCTGTTGGAGCTGTCAGCAACCGTTCCGGACGCCCCAAGACGGACCGTTGCTGTCCGATTAAATCACCGCTATTCACGAGTACGGCTTGGTGCCACACGCAGACTTCAGAAATCCGCAGCGCAAATCAGGCGAGTAACACGACCTGTCCAACGGTACGCCGCGCCTCCAGCGCATCATGCGCCGCGGCCGCGGCGGAGAGCGGCCAGCGATGGCGAATCGAGAGGCGCAACAGCCCACGCTCGACCATGGAGAAGACGTGCGTCGCCATTTCGGCGAGCTGGCGCGGGGCGCTCGTATAGTGGAAGAGCACGGGCCGGGAAACCCTGAGCGACTTCGCAGCCTGCCGGTGCGGATCGAGCGGCGGTGCGGGTCCCGTCGCCTGGCCGTAGCACACCCAGTGTCCGGTGACGGCGAGCGCCTCGTAGTTCTCGGCAGCGGCGGCTTGGCCGATGCCGTCGTAGATCACGTCGACCCCACGGCCTTGCGTCGCCACCCGCACCGCCTCGGCGAAACAGTGGCTCGGTGCCACGATCAGATGGTCGCAACCCCGCTCGCGGGCGAGCCGCGCCTTTTCCGCGGAGCCCACCGTGCCGATCACGGTGGCGCCGATGTGCTTCGCCCACTGGCAGAGCAGCGAGCCCACGCCGCCCGCGGCCGCATGCACCAGCACTGTCTCGCCGGCGCGCAGTGGATGGATCCGATGCAGCAGGTACTCGGCCGTCATGCCCTTGAAGAGCACGGCGGCGGCGGTCTCGGCGTCGATGCCCGCGGGCACGGGCACGAGCTGGTCGGCGGGCAGCGTGCGCAGTGTCGCGTAAGCGCCCGGGACGGCATAGGCATATGCGACCAGATCGCCGGGCAGGAACCGGTGCACGTCCGGCCCGACATCGATCACCGTCCCGCCTGCTTCCATGCCGATCGCGGCCGGCGGCGTCACCATCGCGTAATCGCCGCGGCGGATATAGATGTCGATGAAGTTGACCCCGATCGCCTGCTGGCGGAGCCGCACCTCGCCCGGGCCCGGCGCCGGCACGGCGATGGACTCGAAGACAAGCCGATCGGTGCCGCCGAAGGCTTTCAGCACTACCGCTTGCCCGGTCATCTCGCCGGCTGTCGAAGGTCGCGCTGCCTGTGGGCGCCGGCCGTCTTTCAAATAGCGCCGCAGCCCCTCGAAGCCCGCTTCGTAGACGCCGCGGCCCACCATGTCCGCGAACTCGCGCTCGCGCCCCGGCAGCGTCTCGAAGCTCGATTGCCAATGCCAGAAAGTGCGGTTGCCGTCGGTGACGCGCTTCAGGGTCACGGTGGCGACGTAGCGCTGAAGCGGCACCGTGGCGTCGAGGATGCAATATGTGGAGACGAAGCTCTCGTCCGAGAGCGCTAGCAGCTGCTCGCGGATATGCGCGCCGTCGCGCAGGTGAAAATTCCGCACGCAGCCGACCTGATCGGGGCGCTCGCCGTTCTCGATATGGGAATCCGCGACCGCGGGATGCCAGGCGTTGTGGCTGTTGAAGTCGCGTAGCACCTCCCAGACGCGCTCGATCGGCGCGTCGATGATCGCCGAGCGCATCACGCGCTGCATCAGCGGTGCCCGAAATAGCCCTTAAGCGCGTCGAAGCCCACCTGGAACACGCCTTGGCCGATGTCGTTCGCAAGCGCCCGCTCGCGCGCCGGGGGCGCGTCGAACTCCGCCGACCACTCCGCGAAGGCGCGGTTGCCGTCGGTGACGGGCGTCAGCTTGAGGGTGGCGACGTAATTCTCGACCCCCATCGGCGATTCCAGAATCGAATAAGTGCACTGATAGTCGTAATCCGAGAGCGTTAGCAGCTGCTCGCGGATGACGCCGCCGTCCTTCAGCCGGAAATTCCGGATGCAGCCGACGCGGTCGGCAGGCCAATTGCCCTCGATGCGCGAGTCCGCGATTGCCGGATGCCACTTCGGCAAGCCGTTGAAGTCGCGGATCAGCGCCCAGACCACGTCGGGAGAGGCGTCGATCACGCTCGAGGTGTAGACGCGGATCAAGGGCTATTTCTCCTCCTCGGACTTGCCCGACTTGGTGCGGCTGCCGAGCAGGCTGGGCGCCAGTTGGCCGACCTTGTTGGGATCGATACCGATCTCCTTCAGCATCTCGTCGACCAGCGGCGCCTGGGCGCGGAAGCGGAGCGCGGAGTTCACGACCTGGTCGGCGAAGCTGCCGCTCTCATGGCCGGCGCTGTTCCCCCCACCGCCGAGCCCGTCGACGTGCAGGATCTTGATGCCCTCGATACGCTCCATAGGCTTCACCTGCTCGCGGATGATGCTGTCGAGCTTGTCGATGAGCCGGAGCCGCGCCGCCGAGCCGCGCGCCTCCAAAGTGAGCACGTTCTGCGCCTCGTTCATGAGGCGCACGCCCTCGGCTTCGACCTCATGGCGCAGCTTGAAGGCGAGCGAGCGGATCTTTTCGGCCTCGGCCTCGGCCTCCGCCTGCGCCAGGATGGCGGCGCCCCGGTCGGCTGCCGCGAGCTTCTCGGCCTCGGCGGCGACACGGAGCTGCAGGGACTGGCGCTCGGCCTCCTGCGCCGCCGCAATGAGCTCGATCGACTTGCGGCGCGCCGCCATCTCGGTCTCGCGGGCGGTGAACACCTTCTCTTCCTCCGAGGCCGCCACCGCCCGGGCGCGGTCGGCGGCGGCTTGCGCCTCGGATTGCGCCTTCGACTGCTCGGCGA
>Ga0126378_10002894_pt1 | contig 12851 bp, 10 predicted proteins | sample PanSoiMetPlot_23_FD_92587 | JGI IMG/M metagenome (GOLD analysis project Ga0126378, IMG submission 92587) | Tropical forest soil microbial communities from Panama - MetaG Plot_23 | ecosystem: Environmental > Terrestrial > Soil > Tropical forest > Bulk soil | place: Panama | collected 2016-02-17
CAGCATCTCGGTCGAGCCGAGGCCGTCGAGAATGTCGACGCCAAAGCGCTCTCGCCACCGCTCGCCGATCTCTTTCGGCAGCGCCTCGCCGGCCGACACGCACAGCCGCAATCGGGGCGAGCCGTGGGCCCGGTCGTTCGCTGGATCGGCGAGGATTGAGGCAAACAGAGTCGGCACGCCGTAGAACAAGCTCGGCTGAAACTCTTGGAACACGCGCATCACTCCCGAAGGCGTCGGCCGATCAGCGACCAGCACGCCGCTCGCGCCGACGGAGAACGGGAAGGTCATTGAATTCCCCAGACCGTAAGCGAAGAACAACTTCGCCGCGGAAAAGACGACGTCGTCCGGGCGAATGCCGAGAACGCTCTGACCGTAGAGGCGGGCCGTGGCGTTGAGGTGGCTGTGAAAGTGCATAGCGCCCTTGGGTGCTCCGGTGGATCCGCTGGAGTAGAGCCAGAACGCGACGTCGTCGCAGCTGGTCGGCGCCGGGTCTAGCTCCGGTGACGCCGCGGCGAGCAGCGAGTCCAGGCTCTGGTGACCTGGCTGCGCACCTTGAGCGCCGGAGACAACGACGGCCTGCAAGAATGGCTGGTCTCGCAGGATGCGCTCGAACTTTTCCACAAGGCTGCTGCTCACCACCAGCACTCGGGCGCGGCTGTCGCGCAGAAGAAAGTCGTACTCCTTCGAGCTGAGCAGCGTGTTCACCGGCACAGGCACCGCACCAATTTTGATCGCTCCCCAGAAAACGGAGGGAAAGTCGACGGTGTCGAGGAGGCACAAAAGCACGCGCTGCTCCATTTGCACGCCGAGCTTTCGCAGCGCATTTCCGGCACGATTGACGCGCGCTGCGAGCTCTGCATACGTGGTATTGGACCCCGACTCGCGGACCGCCACCTTTGAGCCCCGCCCCTCGGCGACATTTCGATCGATGAAGTCAACGGCCGCATTGTACTCTCGCGGAATTCGCAGATCGGAAGGCAATGGCTCTGCTTTCATGGCTGCACCTCCGGCTCGGAGAACTCAGAATTGAGACCTGCAACAAAGGTCGGTTTCTGTTCTCCTATTCCTTCGGCACTTTCTTTTCCAGCTCCGAGACGATGCTGTGGAGATCCTCCTCCGCCGAGGGAATCACCAGAACGCCTTCTGGCTCGGGCTTGACCTCTCCCGAGGGTTTGGGTCGATCGGCTTTTGCCGCGCGGGCGGGACGAAGGTGCGCAGCGCGTTCCGGCGGCTCCGCTCTCGGCTGGGCCGGCAGCGATTCGCGAGCGGGAATGTACCAATCGCTGCGCCGGTCGAGCCACTCCCGATAGCGGGTGAACGTCCAGCAGCCTTCCTGGCCTCCGCTCTCGAGCGCCGTAGCAAGCTTGTAGAATTGCCCCTGCCGGACCATCGCTCTCACCGGAGTGGACGCGACCAAGATCTCGCATTCGGGCGCGCGGATCTTGAGCTCGGGCCGAAATCGCAACCGCTGGGCAACGACCCCGAGCATGCAATCCGCGAGCTGCGCGGCGACCGCATTCTGGATTTCGGCGGGAAACGCGGAGACGACGCGCTGCATAGCCTCCGCCGCGGTCGCCGAGTGAACCGTGGCCAGAACGAGGTGGCCTGTCTCGGCGGCGTTGAGCGTCAGCCTCATCGTCTCCGGATCCCGCATCTCGCCCACCATCAGCACATCCGGGTCCTCCCTCAATGCGTCGAGCAGGCCCCGCTCGAAAGACGGCGTGTCGCGGCCGATCTCGCGCTGCCGGATGTATGCGTGCCGCGGAATCAGGTCGTATTCGATCGGGCTTTCGAGCGTGATCACATGACGTGGCTCCGTCGCGTTGATCTCTTGGATGAGGGCGGCCAGCGTCGAGCTTTTGCCGGAACCGGTGGGCCCGCTTACTAGAACTAGGCCGTTCGTCGGCGTCACCAGCCTGGCCAGATCGGGATGAAGATTCAGCGCCCGGAGCGTCGGCTGAAAGGCCGAGAGAAGTCGGATCGCCATTCCCACGCCGCGCGCGCTGGCGAGGACGTTGATGCGGCAGCGAATCCCGGCGGCTACTTTCGACAAGTCGTAGGAGCGCCGCTCCTGAAAGTCCGGCCAGGCGCTTTCGTCAATGACCGATCGCGCGAAGCCCAGCAATGTGCGCGCAGGGATTGGCTCGCCCACCATGCGGAGCGCCCCGCGAACGCGAATCGCCGCCGGCAGGCCCGGTTCGAGGTGAAGGTCGCTGGCGCCTTCGTCCCGCGCATGCGCGATCAGCTCGTCGAGCTCCATGCCGTCCGATAGAGCAAGTGCCGCGCCGAAGTCCAAACAATATTCGCTTCGGCCGCAGGGCAGCTTAGGGCGCCGGTCGCCGATGGCGCGAGACGATTTGACACCCGATCCGCAGCCGATGTTGACAAAGGGTCATTGCGTTGAGCGTTGCGTGGCGACAACCGAGGAGCAGCACTGCCAGTCGCATCTTTGCCCCCACGATGGGATGAGCGAAGCCCCGGCTCAAAAAGGGCTTTCTTCGGGCCAATGCAACCTTTTGCCGTCCCAGGTGTACTGAAAACTCAAACAACGACTTCGGCCGCTGAGGAGCAGTCCGAGCGAGAGCTCGGACCTCATTGCAGGCATGGGGCTGGTAATGACTGTGACTCGTATTCGAACAGTGGGCTTGTTTGGACTCACCCTTCTTGTCTCGTTAACCCCCGGTTGGCAACGCGCCCTCGCACAGCCAAGGAGCGAACAAAATGCGGAATCAGAGCAGGGCAATAATGAAGATCGCCACCACCACCATCACCGCGGGATTGACAAGATCAAGCACATCGTCTTTCTGGTGAAAGAGAACCGCACCTTCGACAACTACTTCGGAACGTTCCCCGGCGCCGATGGGGCCACCGAAGGAATGATTCACACCGGCGAGATCATCCCCCTCTCGCGCCAGCCAGACAAGCTGACCCACGACATCGATCATTCCTTTCAGGGCGCGGTGAGGGCAATCAACGGGGGAGCGATGAATCAGTTCGACCTGATCAGCGGCGGGGCGGACCTTTCTGGGTACTCGCAATACCTCGAAGAAGACATTCCGAACTACTTCGCTTACGCGCGCTATTTTACCCTCGCCGATTCGATGTTCTCTTCGCTGACCGGACCGAGCTTTCCCAACCACCTCTACACGGTCGGGGCGCAGTCCGGCGGGGCAATCAATAACCCAGGCGGGGGAATTTGGGGCTGTGACGCCGCGCCGACAGCGAGGGTGCAGGTGATGGATGACACGGGACACATGTCCCAGGTGTATCCCTGCTTTGACTTCACGACTCTCGCCGACCGCCTGGAGGAAGCGGGCATTTCCTGGAAGTATTACGCACCGGGATTCGGTAAATCCGGATTCATCTGGTCATCGTTTCAGGCGATCAGTCACATCCGATTCAGCTCGCTCTGGGACGAAAAGGTCGTCGACACCAGTCAGTTCGAGATCGACGCACTGAACGGCGCTCTGCCTGCCGTGAGCTGGATCGTCGTCGGCAGCGGCCTCAGCGAGCATCCGCCCGCGAGCACCTGCCAAGGAGAAAACTGGACCGTCCAGCAGCTCAACGCGGTGATGCAGGGGCCGGATTGGAACTCAACGGTCGTTTTCCTCACCTGGGACGACTTCGGTGGGTTCTACGATCACGTTCCGCCGCCGACCGTAGACGGATTTGGCTTTGGCCCACGCGTGCCGCTGATCATCATTTCGCCGTTCGCCAAGCGCCACCACATCTCTCACACCGTTTACGAATATTCCTCGCTGCTGAAATTCGCTGAGAAGCGATTCCGCTTACAGTCGCTAACCGATCGCGATCTCTTCGCCAACGACGTGCTCGACAGCTTTGACTTCAACCGCCGTCCTCTGCGTCCTCTCGTTCTGCAGCAGCGTGTTTGTCCTGCGGCTGGCGCGGCGCCAACGACTGAGGCGGAGGACCCAGATTGAGGAAGCTGTATCAACGGATGTTCGACATGTTGGAGGCTCGGATGAAGTCAAATTCAATCAAAATGATCATGCTTGCATTCGTGGTCGGCGGAGGCTGCGCTCTAGTCACGTGCTGCTCAAGCGCCGGTTCGCAGATGGATAAGGCCAAGTCCGTGCAATCGCGCACCCTCGATCCAAATCTGGCACTTATCGAGCACATTGTTTTCATCGTGAAGGAGAACCGCACCTTCGACAACTACTTCGGGACCTTCCCTGGCGCCGACGGTGCGACCAGCGGCACGATCTCCACCGGCGAGGTGATCCCCCTCGGGCACACGCCCGACAGGACCCCGAACGATATCGATCACTCATTCAACGGCGCGGTGAGGGCAATCGACGGCGGTGCGATGGACAAGTTCAATACCCTAACCGGCTGCGGCAGCTATTCCGGCGGCAATTTTCTGTGCATGTCTCAGCTGACGCAGGACGACATCCCGAACTACTTTGCGCTGGCCAGTTATTTCACGCTGGCGGATGCGATGTTTTCATCACTCACCGGGCCGAGCTTTCCCAATCATCTGTACACCATCGCGGCGCAGTCGGGCTGGGCAATCAGCAACCCCTCCAACAGCATGGGCCGCTGGGGCTGCGACTCTCCGTCCAACTCCAGAACGATGCTCTTGAACCCCGATGGTACTCGGACACCCGTGTACCCTTGCTTCGATTTCCCAACGCTGGCCGACAGCCTCGATGCGGCGGGCATTTCGTGGCGATACTACGCGCCCAACCCGGGAGCTAGCGGGTACATCTGGTCCGCGTACAACGCGATCAATCACATCCGATACGGCGGCGACTGGGCAAACGTCGTCCCGCCCACGCAGTTTGTGCAGGATGCAATGAGCGGAAACCTTGCCGCCGTGAGTTGGATCGTGGTGGGCAGCGGACTGAGCGAGCATCCTACGGCGAGCAGCTGCGCCGGAGAGAATTGGACGGTGCAACAATTGAACGCGGTGATGCAGGGACCGCTTTGGAATACCACCGCCGTCTTCCTCACCTGGGATGACTTCGGCGGCTTCTATGATCATGTGCCGCCGCCGTTCTCGGACAGATTCGGCTTTGGCCCGCGAGTCCCGCTGCTGATCATTTCTCCGTACGCGATCTCCGGCAACATCTCGCATACGGTCTACGAGTTCTCGTCGCTGCTGAAATTCGCCGAGGAGCGCTTTGGTCTGGATCCGCTGACCGATCGAGACGCCCAGGCAAACGACCTCATGGACAGCTTCGACTTCACCCAGGCTCCACTGCCGCCGCTCATCCTCGACCCGCGGACATGTCCAGCTGCAGCTGGTCCGGCGCTGGCACGGGAAATTGAGGATCCCGACGACGTGGAATAGTCGCTCGCCGATGGGCCGAGGCTGATCACCCAATCCGACGACGTCGTCGCATCGGGGTCCCCTTCGACCGCTGGTTGCGGCTTGACTATGCTTGACCCGACCGGACTGCTGCGGCCTTTCGCGCTTGGAGCTCCTGAGGAAGAAGCGCCGAGCGCAGCCAGGCGTGAACTGGAGCTGCGGTGCGGGCTTCACTTGCGAATCGGACCACTGCGCCGGTCTGCTGTTCCAGCTCCGATGGACGGCCTTCAACGATGTCGCGGTGCATAGAGGCAGTTGAGCCCACGGGGAGCGCGTCCGCACGGTCTATCGACTTCTCGACGGCCTCAGCGCGCAGCCGAATCCCAAGCGAACCTGACACCCGCTCTACCTCGCGCATCGCCTCCACCAGCATGGCGCGGGTTTCCGGGACGGAACGAAAGACATCCACGGAAGCGCGCGTGACGGCGCCGATGCTGCCAAGCGGCTCGACGAACAAGAGCTTCTCCCACAGGTCGGCTCGGATGTTCGCCGACAGCGCCATCTTGATTCCGGCGCCGCGAAAAGCTTCGGCGATAACCTCGAGCCTTCGCGTCACCGAACCATTCAGCTCGCCGAACGTGATGAGCGGAGGGATGCCCTTGTGGACGATTCGGGCTGGTTTATCGACCATCGACAACACGTGACAAATACCGCCGACTACGGCTTCAGCCGGCAAGGCAGCTCGCAGCTGATCTGCGGCCTCGACGCCATTCTGCAGTGGAACCACGGTGCTGTCCTGCTTCAACAGCGGGGGAAGGGTTGGCGCTATCCCGCTCACCTGCCATGCCTTGACCGCGACCAATACGACATCCGCCCTCCCGAGCGCGACCGGATCTGCGGATGCGACGACCGGATGAATTCCAAAATCACCCAGTGGGCTGGCGACCTGCAAACCCTCGCGCTGCAGCGCGCGCAGCGACTCACCTCGCGCCAGGAAAGCCACCTCGATGCCGGCGCGCGCGAGCAAGCCTCCCAGCAAACCTCCCAGACCCCCCGCTCCGACGACTGCGACTCTCATTACAGACCTCCGCCGCGCACCGGCGGCTGCACCTCGAGCACCAAGAAGTACTGATACGGCAGGAATGAATGCTCCGACTGGAGCACCAGCCCCGCGGCTCGCGCTTTAGCGAGGAACTCTTCGCGCGACACCTTATGGTCGAGCCCTGGCCCAACCGGAAGCTCGCGCTTGTGGAAGTCCACATTGACCAGCTGACCTCCCTCGCGCAGCGAGCCTGTGAGCCGGCGCAAGTAAGCCACCGGGTCGGGAAAATGATGAAACGTGTCGACGATGAGAATCAGATCGCACGCTGCACGCGGCAGCAATGGATCACCTGGCAGCGACAAAACCGGAACCACATTCCTGGCACCGCTCTTCTCAATGCGATCGCGCAGAACCGCGAGTATCCGCGGTTCCACATCGACGGCGTAGACGAGCCCGCCCTCGCCAACTGCCCGCGCCAGGCGAAGAGCGAAGTAACCGGGCCCCGAACCGATATCGCACGCCACTTGCCCTGGCTTAAGCGCCAATGCCTGGAGCACCTGCGCGGGCTTCTGCCATTCCTCCCGGTCGGGCGCCTCCATCTTGGCGATGTATTCTTGGAGGTCCGCCGGGTTGCCGTGCCGACCGTGTTTGCCCGCATGCAGAAAGCTCATGGGAATCGCTCCGGCTTTGCATAGCATCGGCGCGCGTTGATCGCATGGCGGACGGCCTTCAAGCGGCGCTGTGGAGCGCCATTTTGATTTCTGGCCTGCTCATCTGCGTTGGATTGCGCAAAGCAGGCCTCGCCACCACCTACGTGCGCGACTTATTGCACGTGGGCGCCGGCGCCTGGGTGTTCGGTTGGCCCTTCTGGCATTCGGCCATAGCGCCAGTCTGCATCACGGCGGCGGCTACGTTTTTCCTGCTGATCATTCCGACGCTGGGACGGCGAGTCACGCTCTTCGCGCGGCTTGAACAGGCAGTGTCGGGCGGCGGCGAGCGCTGGAGCGGACTGGTGCTCTACGCGATCTCCTTCGCATTGATGACCTGGTTGTCCTGGCGCTCGAGTCAATTTCCGGCCGCCGCCGCACTGCTCGCTCTGGCTCTAGGAGACGGCATCGGCGGCGCAGTGGGCCGGCGATGCGGACGTCACTTTTTCACAGCGCCGGGAGGTAAGCGCAAAAGCATCGAGGGTTCCGCCGCTGTTGCGATCGCAGCTGCGGTGGGCGCCTGGCTCGCGGCAGCATACTTCGGAGTCGCCGCCAGTATCTGGCTCCTGATAGGAATCGGGCTCGTTGCTTGTGCGGCGGAAGGATGGGCGCCGCGGGCCAGCGACAACATCCTGGTCCCCGCAGCGGTATGGCTGTTCGTGACCATCTCGAGCTACTTTGGGTTCCTCGCACTATGAGACTCCAAGAACTCAAGGCTCCGACGCCGGACGAAGCGCATCTTTGGTTCGCCTGCTGTGAAGACTTCGGACGAGAAGCACTCGAGACGATCTTCGGCTGGCTGCCGGCCGACGAGCGGCTGCAGCACGACCGGCTTCACCGCTCGGAGGATCGCCGCCGATATCTGATTGGTCGATTGCTTACGAGGGGTCTGCTTTCGCGCTATTTGCAGCAAGACCCAAGAAGCTTACGATTCGTTCACTCCGAGCACGGACGCCCCGAGCTCGCGCCTGAGGCGAAGAGCCCATCGCTCAACTTCAATCTCTCACACGCGTTCGGAATAGTTGCGTGCTGCGTCACCTCCGGTCACTCGGTCGGTGTGGACGTCGAGGATCTGAAGCGGCCAGTCGCTGCGCTGGCGATCGCGACCAGGTTCTTTGCCCCGATCGAGGCGGAAGATCTGCGGACGCGCGCGGATGATGCTCGCCGGCGGAGGTTCTTTGCGTACTGGACGCTCAAGGAGGCTTACGTCAAGGCAACAGGCGAGGGGCTGTCGATTCCCCTCAATCAATTTTGGTTCCTTCTCGATGAGAATAGCCCTCGAGTCGTCTTCGACGCTCGTCTGCGCGAAAATCCGGATCACTGGCAGTTCGAATTCCTTGAGCCCACCCCGCAGTACCTCATCGGCATCGCCATCCGCTCGCTGGGTCATTCCCGCCTCAGGCTGGTGAGTCGGCGCTGGACGCCCGTGACGGCGTAGAGAAAACGTCCGGTCTCGGATCTTTTCACAACCTGTCCGTTCCCTTCGCAAAGCTCGTACGCCCTGCAAAAAGAAAGGTTTTGAACTGTGCGGCAACTTCCCTGTTGCGCAGAGTGTGGGGAGGTGTTGCATTGAGTACACAAATGTTGTTTGACTAGCGCTTTGTAGGTGGGGCGCCTTACAGGCGGGCAGTATGAAGCAAAGCGTGGAATTCGAGAAAAGTAGGAAATCATGAATCCGTACAGCCAGACGATGCGTTCAAGCGAGAGTGACACGGATAGTTCAAGCAGGCCAACCAATTCATCGGATCTCTGGATGTCACGCCAGTTGACCGCCGATCGGAACCCTCCGCCGCTCCAGCAACGCGCGGCCCGCCAAGCCCCCTTCCTTCCCTCCGCCTAGCCCGACATGAATTCCTCCGTCGGCCGCCTGCCACCCGGACTGGTGGCAAAGGTCAATCTGTGCGTCGACCTGACGCTGTTCCTCGTGGCGTTGCCGGCCTCCACGGCGATCTCAGGAACTATCAGCCGACACTACGCCGACCTCACCTGGTTCGCGATTTCCGGGTCCGCCGTTTGGATCGTGGCTGCGACGGTGCTTCGGCACTACGACCCGCGGGCGGACCGGAACGTCACCGACGACGCCGCACTCGTATCCCTCCTGGTGATGTGCGTCACCATGAACCTCGGCGCAATCAAACTCCTTGTTCCCAGCAGTACTTCGCTGCCGAACATCGACAATTTCCTCCTCGTCTTCTGGCCATCCGTGCTCGCGCTGCGCATTCTGGTCTTCCGGGCTCTTGGAAAACGAGAAGCACCCCTTAAGCAAGTCTTGATCATCGGCACTGGCCCGCTGGGACGCTTCACTTGGGAGGACCTCGAGCGCCGGGCGCGCCAGCGCGTGATGGGTTACCTGCGGTTTCCGGACGAGAGCCGCTGCGAGGGAATTCGCGCGCGATATTTCGGCGAGAGCACCAGCTTGGAGCAGGTCCTGCGGACGATTCCAGTCGATGAGGTCTACATCGCCGGCAACACCCTTCGACAGGCCGAGGCGATGCAAGCCGCCACTCGCGATTGTGAGAGGTTCGGGCTGCCTTTTGCGCTGCCGGCGTACAGCTTCGCGATGCACCGAGCGCGCCCAGCGCGCGACCACGCGATCTCCGACGGCTACGTGCACTACCTCAGCGTAAACCCAAAGCCCGGGCAGATGGCGCTCAAGCGCCTGTTCGACATCTTGGCATCGGCGGTCGCCCTCTGGCTGCTGTTGCCCGTCTTCCCGATGGTCGCGCTGGCGATCAAGTTGTCCTCGAGAGGACCAATCTGCTTCAAGCAGGTCCGCGTCGGGTTAAACGGCAAACCCTTCCATATGCTCAAGTTTCGTTCGATGGTCGCCGACGCCGAACGGCTGCGCGACACGCTCGAATCGCACAACGAGCAAAGCGGACCGGTATTCAAGATCAAGCGTGATCCGCGGATCACCGCGGTCGGCCGCTGGATGCGAAGGTACTCGATCGACGAGCTGCCGCAGCTCATCAACGTGCTGCGCGGCGAAATGAGCGTCGTGGGACCCAGGCCACCGGTACCCAGCGAGGTCGTGCAGTACGAGCCCTGGCAGCGGCGGCGCTTGTCCGTTCGACCCGGCCTGACTTGCATTTGGCAAGTGAGCGGCCGAAATCAGATCTCGTTCGAACAGTGGATGTACATGGACCTTGAGTACATCGATCACTGGAGCCTGATCCGCGATTTCAACCTGATCTTTAGGACCGTTCCGGCGGTAATGACCGGCCGAGGCGCAAGTTAGGCTTCGCCGCGGGCGCCGCGCGATCGATGCCTCTGGTTTGCCCGTGGTGATAGATTGCCGCACGGCGAGGTGACGAGAGTAGATGGACAACTCGAGACAGACCGTGCTCTTGGTCGAAGACGACTCGGTCATCCGCAAGCTGGTCAAGATGTACCTTGAGCACATGGGGCTGTTGGTCGTCGAGGCGGCGGATGGGAGATCCGCTCTCCGCCTGCTGGCGGAAATGGCCCCTGACTTGGCCTGCCTCGATCTGGTGCTGCCCGAATCCAGCGGGTACGAGGTTTGCGAGTTCATCCGAAGCAGCCCGGCTTTGCGCGACATTCCCATCCTGGTGATGAGCGGGCGCGCGTTGCCCGAAGATAGGGCGCACGCGGTTGAAATAGGCGCGTCCGCGTACCTGATTAAACCCTTCACGCGGGCGGAGTTTACCAATCAGGTGGACATGCTCCTGCGAAGCTCCGCTGCTCGGCAGGTCTCATCCCAGATGGGGATTCGGCAGCAGGTTCCGCACCAGGTTCCAGATGTGCCTGCGCAAGCAAGTTTCTTCAGCTACCGCCAAATCAGAAACTATTTTGGCTATGCCGCGGGCGCGCTGAGACACCACAAGCTTCTTTCGGCGGTGGTGTTTTCACTCGTCGCCCTAGGCACCGTCGCGTCGCTGCTCGTCTTGCCCAAGACTTACTTCGTCGAATCGCGAATCTGGGCACAACGCACTCAGCCGCTGCCTTCCCTAGGCAACTCTCGCGCCAACCGCAGCAATGCGGACCCCCCCACGCGCACTGCGGAAGAGACGATTTTGCGGCGCGACAACCTGGTCGGGCTGATCAAGCAGACGGATCTACTCGCCGACTGGAAGATCTCTTACTTTCCAGTTCCATGGTTGAAGGAGCGGCTCGTCAGCCTTATCCGCGGACGGACGACTGAGGAAGACAAGGTAAGTGCCCTCGCGGCGATCCTCGAAAACCAACTCTGGGTGAACGCGGGGGAGAGCACTGTCACCATTGGCATCACTTGGCCGGACCCGACGCGGGCGTACCGACTGGCCGATGTCGCGCAGCAAAACTTCCTCGAAGCTCGCTACGCCTTAGAAATCTCGCGCATCACGGAGTCGATCTCGATTCTAGAAGGTCACGCCAACAACGCGCGCGACTCGATCGAGACAACAGTCGACGAAATCCGAAGCGCGCGAGAGGCGAAGGGGGGCAAGCCTCCGGCGGCTCCAAAAGTGAGACCGAACCACGAGCAAGTCGACCGCGAGCTCGCCCGGGTTGCAGTGAGGCTCAACGCAAAGCGGCGCGAAATCGCCGATGTAGAGGACTTTCGTCAACGCCGACTGGCGGACCTTCGAGCTCAGCTGGCGGAGAAAGCGTCTCTCTATGGCCCAAGCCATTCCTCAGTGCTCAATCTGTGGCAGAGCATTCACGCCCTTTCAAGCGACTCGGCGCTGCTCTCTTCGCTGAAGAAGGATGAGCAGGAGCTTCTATCTGATTACCAAAAACGGGGTGGGAACCTCGCGGACATCGCCGCAGATGCCGCGCCCAGACTGCCACTTGACACGGTCAGGGTTAGGCGCGAGGCGTCCCAACCCAGCGACGATCATTCCCTCGACTACGCGAAGCAGCGACTGGGCATCGCCGTCTCCAAATACGACACGCTTCAGGAGCGCATCGACGGTGCGAAGATCGAGCTCGATACCGCGCGCGCCGCATTCAAGCAGCGCTACGCAGTGATAAAGCCTCCTCAGATGCCGAAAAAACCCTTGACGCCTACCGCTCCTCTCGCCATCGGATTCATCGCGGCGCTGCTACTGGCTTTCGTAGCCGCAGTTGCATCCGAGCTGAGGGCCGCGCGAATCGTCCAAAGCTGGCAGGTCGAACATCACCTTTCGCTACCGGTGCTGGCTCAGGTCCGCAAACCGTGAACTTCATCGCAAGCCTGCAACACTTGATCTCCGCGTCGCATCACCGGATGCGTCTCTGTGCGCCCTTGCTCTTGACCCTGCTTTCGATTCATCGCCACTGATGAGCGCCGCGGATCTTTTGCTCGTCCTCGCAGCGCTGCCGGCGCTGTGCGCAGGCGGTTATCTCTTCTGGCTCACCTTGTGTTCGCGCCGTTTGCCGCCGCTTCGATACGGAGCGCCGCACTTTCGCTACGAGATCGTGATTCCGGCCCATAACGACAACTGCACCGATCAAACGGCCGGGCTGGCGCAGGCAGCAGGCGCGCGGGTTCTGTCCCGCGAAGATCGAACGAAGCGGAGCAAGGGATATGCTCTCGCTTGTGCCTTTGCCCGCATTTTGAGCGAGGGCCTTGCCAACGCGCTGGTCGTTGTCGGTGCGGACACGGTGGTCTCGCCGAATCTGCTTCAAGCCTTTTCGACCTCGACGGTGGCGCCCAAGCCGTGCACGCCGACCATGCGGTGCGGAATCCGTTCTCCTGGCGCACTCGTTTGATGACCATCGCCTTAGGATCTTTCGACGCGCTCAGGTCCTTGGCCCTCGGGCTCTCCTGCGGGCTTCGGGGAAACGGGATGTGCTTCAGCTCGTCATTGCTCGAAGAGGTACCGCACGACGCCGCTTCGCTGGTGGAAGA
>Ga0126378_10002895_pt1 | contig 12849 bp, 10 predicted proteins | sample PanSoiMetPlot_23_FD_92587 | JGI IMG/M metagenome (GOLD analysis project Ga0126378, IMG submission 92587) | Tropical forest soil microbial communities from Panama - MetaG Plot_23 | ecosystem: Environmental > Terrestrial > Soil > Tropical forest > Bulk soil | place: Panama | collected 2016-02-17
AGGACGTGGCCGGCGTCGACGAGGCGAAGGAGGAGCTGAAGGAGGTCATCGGCTTCCTCAAGGACCCCGAGCGCTACGGCCGGCTCGGCGGCCGCGTGCCCAAGGGCATTCTCCTGGTGGGGCCGCCCGGCACCGGCAAGACGCTGCTCGCGCGCGCGGTCGCCGGCGAGGCGGGCGTGCCGTTCTTCTCGATCAGCGGCTCGGAGTTCGTGGAGATGTTCGTGGGCGTGGGCGCGGCGCGCGTGCGCGATCTCTTCGAGCAGGCGAGAAAGCAAGCGCCCGCCATCATCTTCATCGACGAGCTCGACGCGCTCGGCCGCGCCCGCGGCGCCTATCCCATGGGCGGCGGCCACGACGAGAAGGAGCAGACTCTGAACCAGCTCCTGGTCGAGCTCGACGGCTTCGACGCCAAGTCGGGCCTGGTGCTGATCGCCGCCACCAACCGGCCGGAGATCCTGGACCCCGCGCTGCTGCGCGCGGGCCGCTTCGACCGCCAGGTGCTGGTCGATCGGCCCGACAAGATCGGCCGCATCCAGATCCTCAAGGTGCACCTCAAGAAGGCGAAGCTCTCGAGTGACGTCGATCCCGAGAAGCTCGCGGCGCTGACGCCGGGCTTCACCGGCGCCGACCTCGCGAATCTCGTCAACGAGGCCGCGCTGATCGCGACGCGCCGGAGCGCCGAGTCCGTGACGCTCGAGGATTTCACCGCGGCGGTGGAGCGCATCGTCGCCGGACTCGAGAAGAAGAACCGCCTCCTGGTACCGCACGAGCGCGAGGTGGTGGCCCACCACGAGATGGGCCACACGCTGGTGGCGCTGTCGCTCCCGGGCAGCGACGCCGTGCACAAGGTGTCGATCATCCCGCGCGGCATCGGCTCGCTCGGCTACACGATCCAGCGGCCGACCGAGGACCGCTTCCTGATGACCCGGCCCGAGCTGGAGAACAAGATGTCTGTGCTGCTGGGCGGCCGCGCCGCGGAGCAGCTGATCTTCGGCGAGATCTCCACCGGCGCCGCCGACGACATCCAGAAGGTCACCAACATCGCGCGCAGCATGGTGACGCGCTACGGCATGATGGAGGGACTCGGCAACGTCACCTACGAGGCCGAGAACGGCACCTTCCTTGGCGGCCCCGCGCCCGCGGGCTGGCACGAGCGCACCTACAGCGAGACCACCGCGCGCGAGATCGACCAGGCCGTGAAGGCGCTGGTGGACGCCGCCTACAACCGCACGTTGGCGATCCTCAAGAGCCGGCGCGCGATCCTCGAGCGTGGCGCACGATTGCTCCTGGAAAAAGAGACGCTGGGCGAGGACGATCTGCGCAAGCTCATGGCGGAGGATCGGCCCGCCGCCGCGCAGTAGGGAGCAGAAGGCGCCCACGTCCATGGCCATGCACCTGTCCCGGCATGACGTCCTCATCGTCGTCGACGCCCAGAACGATTTCTGCTCGAGCGGCGCGCTCGCGGTGCCGCAGGGCGAGGCGGTCATCCCGGTGGCGAACCGCATCGCCGAGCATTTCGCCCACGTGATCGCGACCCAGGACTGGCATCCGCCGGGCCATCTCTCCTTCGCGAGCAGCCACGCGGGCAAGAAACCTTTCGAGCGCATCGACGTGTTCTACGGCGGGCAAACGCTCTGGCCCGACCACTGCGTGCAAGGCACCAGGGGCGCAGAGCTCCACCGCGATCTCGACCTCCGACGTATCGAGCTCGTCGTGCGCAAGGGCTTCCGCCCGGAGATCGACTCCTATTCCGCCTTTTTCGAGAACGACAAGCGCACGCCCACCGGGCTCGCCGGCTATTTGCGCGAGCGCCAATTCCGGCGCGTCTTTCTTGCGGGCCTCGCCACCGACTATTGCGTCCACTACTCCGCGCTCGACGCGCGGCGCCAGGGCTTCGACGTCGTGGTGATCGAGGACGCCTGCCGCGCCATCGACCTCGAGGGTTCCCTCGCCCGCGCCTTCAGCGAGATGAACGAGGCCGGCGTCCGCCGCGCCTGGAGCGAGGAGTTCGACTAGAGGCGGAGGCGAGCGCAGCCAACTCGCTGCCCCTCATCCTGAGCCGCGCTGCGTAGCAGCGCGAGTCGAAGGACGCGGAAACGTCGCGGCCTCGAGCTTGTTGCCGTCTCTATCCTGGATGAAGGCGCCGTAATAGTTCGTCATCGCGCCCTGGCGCGGGCCGGGCGCGCCGACATCGGTGCAGCCCTGCTGGAGCGCGATCCGGTGGAAGGCCTCGACCGCGGCCTCGTCGGGTGCGCGCACGCAGGTGTGATGGCCCGTGTCCGCCGGCATCGGCGATCCCGCGGGCCGCGCGTTCAACCAGAGCTCCGGATAGGTCTTTCCGAATCCCACGCTCCCCGCGCGCTCCGCCACGCGCCTCATCCCGAGCGGCGACAGGAATTTGTCATAGGCCGAGGCGCTCGCAGCGAGGTCGCGCACCGCCAGCGACACGTGATCGATCATCGCTCGCTCCCGGAGACGTGTCCTGAATCCTATCACCGCGCGGGTTTGAAAGCGCGGCTCGCGGTGCCTATCTGCATGTGGTCGCGGCACGGGAGGCATGCAATGACGACCGAGCGGCACTCTGAGAACGCGCCCGGCGAGTGGTACGTCGACACGCACTGCATGGATTGCTCGGCGGCGCGCACGGTGGCGCCCGGTCTCATCGTCGAGCGCGGCGGTCAGTCGGTGTTCGCGCGCCAGCCACGCACGCCCGAGGAATTGATGATGGCTTGGCGCGCGCGACTGCTCTGCCCCACGGGCTCCGTCCGCACCGAGCACCCGCTCGCGCAGCCGAGGGACGTCTTTCCCGAGCCGATGACCGCGGGCGTCTATCGGCTCGGCTACAACGCGGAGCACGCCTACGGCGCCCACTCCTTCCTGATTCGCCGCAAGGCCGGCAACGTCATGGTGGACTCGCCGCGCTGGGCGAAGCCGGTGGTGCGGCAGCTCGAGGAGTGGGGCGGGCTCACCGATATCCTGCTCAGCCATCAGGACGACGTCGGCGACGCCGACCGCTATGCCGAGCATTTCAAGGCGCGGGTCGCGATCCACGAGGCCGACCGCGAGGCCGCGCCCTACGGCGACCGCGTCCTCGAGGGCACCGAGCCCGTGGCGCTCGCTCCCGATCTCCTGGCGATCCCCGTACCTGGACACACCCGCGGCAGCGTCGCCTATCTCTGGGACCGCCACTGCCTCTTCACCGGCGATTCCCTCGCCTGGAGTTTCCCGCAGCGCGACCTCAACGCCTTCCGCACCTATTGCTGGTCGTGGTCGACCCAGCGGCGCTCGCTCCGGCGCCTCCTCGACTACCCCTTCGACTGGGTGTTCGCCGGCCACGGCGGCAGTCACCACCTGCCCGCCGCCGAGATGCGCGCGCGCCTCGAAGGCCTGATCGAGCGGATGGGACAGGAGTAGCGAACATCCTGCGTCCTTCGACGCGCTCGCTCGCTCGCCTGCTCAGGATGAGGTTTTTTCTTTTCTCGAATACTCAATTCCCCTCATCCTGAGCAAGCGACCCGAAGGGGAGCGCGTCGAAGGACGCACGACAGAACGCTCGGAGCACTCGCATGCCGCAGCTGCCGCTCACCCTCGCCATCAGCGAGTACGATCACGTGCGCGACCTCGTCTCGGGCCGGGTCAAGCCCGAGGGGATCGAGCTGCGGGCACTGGTGCTGCCGATCGAGGAGATCTTCTACCGCTTCACCCTCCATCGCGAATGGGACGTGTCGGAGATGTCGATGGGGAAATACGTGTCGCTGCGCTCGCAGGGCGACACGTCGCTGACGGCGATCCCCGTGTTTCCCTCGCGCATGTTCCGGCACTCCTCGATCTATGTGCGGCGCGACGGGCCGGTGCAGGCGCCCGCCGACCTCCGGGGCCGTCGCGTCGGCATTCCCGAATGGGCGCAGACCGCCGCGATCTACAGCCGCGGCCTGCTCGCGCATCAATACGGGCTCGACCTCGCAGAGATCGCCTGGGTGCAAGCCGGCGTCAACGAACCCGGCCGCACCGAGAAGGTCGCGCTGAAGCTGCCGGCGGGCGTCACGGTCGAGCGGCCCGCGGAGAAGACGCTCGATCGCATGCTGCTTGCGGGCGAGGTCGACGCGGTCTTAACCGCGCACCCGCCCGCCGCCTTCGAGGCGGGCGATTCCCGGGTGAGGCGGCTCTTCGAGGACTTCATGCCGGTCGAGCTCGCGTACTGGCGCGAGACCCAGATCTTTCCGATCATGCATTGCATCGCGATCCAGACCCGCGTGCTCGAGGCGCATTCCTGGGCCGCCATGAACCTGATCACGGCCTTCGAGACGGCCAAGCGCCGCAGCGTCGCCCGCGCCTTCGAGGCGACGGCGTCGCGCTTCCCGATCCCCTGGAGCCACGAGCGCGCGAGCTTCGCGGCCTCGCTCTTCGGCGGCGACTGCTGGCCCTACGGCATCGAGCGCAACCGGGTCACGCTGGAGGCCTTCTTGCAATACGCCCACGAGCAGGGTGTCTGCCACCGGCTGCTGACGCCGGAAGAGCTCTTCCCGCCGGAGGTGGCGAGCAGCTTCAAGGTGTGAGCGGGACGTGGTCTAGCCGGCCAGCGGATGCACGGGCGGGTGGACCGGGCGCAGCAGGAAGCGGCGCGCGACCTCGCCGTAACCGCCGTAGCGCAGCGCCGGACGGGGGAGCTCGCGGGCGAGGCGCCGCAGCACATACCACGGCAACTCCGGACGCGCATGGTGGAGCGCGTGCAGATTGTTGTTGAGGAAGAGGAGCGAGAAAAGCGACCCCGCCTCGACTGTGACCGTGCGCGATTGAGGATCGGCCGAGGCGATGTGCTCGGCGAAGGAGCGCAGCAGGGTCAGCGACAGACCCGGATAGACGAAGAACAGCACGTAGGCCCAGAGCGGGATCGCGCACACCCAGAGCCACGCGACCACCGGCAGCAGCGCCAGCGCGTGCAGCGCCCAGACCCGGCGCCGGCCGGGCTCGCCCGCGATCACGGCGCGAGCCTCGCGCCGCAGGAAATCGGTGATGGCGAGCGCCGGCCCGAGCGTGAGCCGGCCGAGCAGGGTCGTGTTGAAGCGCAACGCCGCGCGCCGCAGCCGACCGAGGCGCGGCCACTCCGCGGGCGCCGCGTATTTCGATTCCGGGTCCGCGACGGGGTCCGTCAGGATCTCGTCGTCGTGGTGCGTGCGATGCTCGTCGCGGTAGATCGGATAGGGCAGCCACAGCCAGAGCGGCGCCCAGGCGAGCGCCGCGTTGACCAGGGGCCAGCGCGTGGGATGGCCGTGGATCGTCTCATGCTGGAGTGAGCCATAGAGCGCCATGACGTAGCCGGCCGCCGGCAGTACGACCCACCACGGCAGCGCGTGATAGCCAAGCGTGAGTGAGATCCACCCGCCATAGGCGAGTGTCGCGACCCCCCAGGTCGGCGCGCCCATCCGCTGCCAGCGCATCAGGATGACGGCTCCGGCGTCCGGTCCGTGCAATGCTTCGATGCTCATATCCCCTGTCGGCAATCATACCATAGTGGGCGCGCGCCCGTTGCGTCGACGTGGAGGACACGCCTATAACGGGGCGCTTCCGCGGCGGGGGCTCGGCGGAGGGGACCGAATGGCCGAAAAATACGACGCGATCGTGATCGGCGGCGGGCACAATGGCCTCACCTGTGGCGCCTATCTCGCCAAAGCCGGGCTCAACACACTGGTGCTGGAGCGGCGCGAGGTAATCGGCGGGGCCGCGGTCTCCCAGGAGATCGTGCCGGGCTTCACCTTCTCGGTGTTCTCCTACCTGATGAGCCTCCTGCACCTGAAGGTGATCGCCGACCTCGACCTCCGGAGCCACGGCTTCGAGGTGCTGCCGGCCTCCGACATGTGGAGCCCGCTGCCGGACGGCCGCTCCATCATCTTCTCCGACAGCGTCGAGAAATCGCAGAAGAGCTTCGCCCAGTTCTCCAAACACGACGCCGAGATCTACCCGGCTTTCGACCACTACATCACGGGATCCGCCCGGATCGTGCGCAAGATGCTGCTGGAGACGCCGGTCGATCCGACCCGGCGCGACTGGCGCTCGTTCCGAGACAACGCCAAGTTCTTCTGGAAGTACCGCAAGATCGGCGACCAGTTCTATCGCCTGATCGACCTCCTCACCATGAGCGCCGACGACTATCTCTCGCGCTGGTTCGAGAGTGACGTGGTGAAGGCGGTGCTGGCCTATTACACGGGCATCGGCTCCTTCATGGGGCCGAAGACACCGGGCTCCGCCTACATCATCATGCACCACATCATGGGCGAGCACGCCGGCGCGGGCGGCTGGGGCTTCGTCAAGGGCGGCATGGGCTCGATCTCGAAGGCGATCGCGCGCGCCGGCGAGAAATACGGCCTCAAGATCCGCACCAACGCCGACGTGGCCGCGATCGAGACATCGGGCGGCCGGGTCACCGGCGTCACCACCGCCGATGGCACGAAATACGAGGCGCCGATCGTCGCCTCGAACGCGAGCTGCAAGGTCACGTTCCTGAAGCTTCTGCCCGAGAGCGCGCTGCCGGCGGAGTTCGTGCAGGAGATCCGCGGCTATCGCACCTTCGCAACCTCCTTCAAGATCAACATCGCCTGCGAGCGCCTGCCGCAATACAAGGCCTTCGACGCCGGGCAATGCGGCTTCCCCTATCCGACCTACACGCACATCGGCCCCGATATCGACTACCTCGAGCGGGCCTACGAGGAGGCGAAGCACGGCGACTGGTCGAAGGACCCCTTCATCACGCCGGTGACGCCGAGCTTCGTCGACGACAGCATCTCGCCGCCGGGGAAGCACGTGGTGCACCTCTTCGGCGGCCACGCCCCCTACACGCTCAAGAACAAGGTCTGGGAGACCGAGAAGGACGCCTTCGCCAAGAACGTGCTGCGCAAGGTCGACGAGTACGCGCCCGGCTTCTCCGGCGGCATCATCGGCATGCAGGTGCTGACGCCGCCCGACATCGAGCGGATCATCGGCTCGCCCCAGGGCCACATCTTCCACGGCGAGCTCTCGGCCGAGCAGCTGTTCTGGAAACGGCCGGTGCCGCATTACGCCGATTACCGGAGCCCGATCCGCGGCCTCTATCAGTGCGGCTCCTCCGCGCATCCGGGCGGCGGCGTGGGCGCCGTGCCCGGTCACAATTCCGCGCGCGAGATCCTGCGCGATCGCCGCGCGATGGGGCGCGCGTGAGCGGGCGTCGTCGTCGATGCCCCTCCTTCCGGCAGAGTCCGCGGGCGGTTGGCCGATCTGCGGTAGGTCGTTCGACGTGCGCCGACCCGCGCGGCGGCGAATCAGCGAGGAATTCCCGGCGCCTTTGGAAATCGTCGAAAACGCTTATGGCACCTTCCGCCCGCGCAGGGCGGATGGTAGAGTTTTTGCAATGAAACAGCGCGGCCGGCCTGAACGTCCGCGCGGTGGCAGAGAGCAGGAACACCACTCGGGAGGTCTAAAGTCATGAGTCAGAACAGGTTTGTGCGCGGTGGCATGAAGACTGCCGCGGTACTGGGTGTTGCGGCACTCGCGGGCCTCGGCTTCGGCACCGCGGCGCATGCCCAGAAGACCGTCAAAGTGGGCATATCGCTGCCGCTCACTGGCGCTGACGCCGAGGACGCCGTTCACATCAAGAACGGGGCCACGATGGCGTTTGACGAGATCAATGCCGCGGGCGGCGCCGGCGGCTACAAGATCGAATACTGGGTCTTGGATAGCGGTACTGCGACCGCGGGCCAGTACGACCCGGCACAAGCCGCGACCAACGCCAAGAAGTTCGCCGGTGACTCGGCGGTCGTCGGCGCGATTGGTCCCGTGATGAGCGGCGAGGGCAAGGCGATGACACCGATCCTGAGCGAGGCCAACCTCGCCACGATCACGCCGAGCTCGACCAATCCCGACATCACCAATCCCGCCATGGCGGCGCAGTACAAGCCCAAGGGCAAGGCGATCTACTTCCGCACCGTGACGACCGACGCTTTCCAGGGCCCGAACATGGCCAACTGGATGCACGACAAGCTGAAGATCAAGACGGTCTACGTGCTCGACGATTCCGGCGCCTATGGCGTCGGCATCGCGGATTCGTTCCAGGCTCAAGCGACGAAGATCGGCATCAAGGTAGTGGGCCGCGATCAGCTCAATCCCAAGGAAGCCGACTACACGACGGTTCTCACCAAGATCAAGGCTCTGAAGCCCGACGCCCTCTACTACGGCGGCGTGGGTCAAGCGGGCGTCAAGCTGGCCAAGCAGGCCTACGACGTCATCCCGACCATGATCAAGGCGGGCGGCGACGGCATGCAGGGCGCCAGCATCCTCAAGGGCGTGGGCTTCCCCGCCATCGCGGGCTGGTACTGCACCAACGCCTCCCCGCACGTGACCGAGGAAACCAGCACGGCGGACTGGGTTAAGAAGTACAAGGCAAAGTTCCCCGGCGCGGCCTATGACGACTACACCATCACGTCCTACGACGCCGCCCTCGTGATGGCGGATGCGATCAAGCGGGTTGCCGCGACCGGCGCCGTGCCGAACCACGACAACGTGCGCGACGCCCTGCAGCAGACCAAGCTCAAGACCCTGCAAGGCGAGGTGTCGTTCGACGCCAACGGCGACATCCTGCAGAAGGTGGTGAGCGTCTATCAGTATAAAGAGAACAAGGCCAAGCCGGCGGACGACATGGACGCGCAGATTCCGTATATCGGCGTGGCTCCAGAGACGCCGCAATCCTGAGGCGGTGGGTTTCGTACGTCTGCCTGTTGGGGGAGGCTCGATCTGAATGAGTGTGTTTGACGTCCTCCTCCAACAGGTCATCAACGGGGTGAGCCTGGGCGCGATGTACGCGCTTCTCGCGCTCGGGTTCACCATGGTCTACGGCATCATCGAGCTCATCAATTTCGCTCACTTCAACGTGTTCATGGTGGGCTCGTTCATCGCGCTCTGGGTGTTCGAGGCCATGGGGTTCTCGGGTCAATCCCAAGTGCTCTATGGCCTCCCTCTTTTCGGGGTGCTGCTGGTCGGCCTGGTGGTCGTGATGCTGGTCACCGGCTTCCTCGGGGTCGCGATCGAGCGGGTGGCCTTGCGGCCGATGCGCGGCTTCCCGGGCACCGCGCCGATGATCACCACGATCGGCGTCTCCTACATCCTCTTCAACATCATCCTCCTCACCATCGGCGCCAACACGCTCAACTACGCGAACCCGATGCCCAACGTCCGCTGGGAGATCGGCGATGCCACCCTTCGCTTGCGCGAGGTGCTGCTCTGGGTGGTGTCGTTCATACTGATGCTGGGCCTGCACTACTTCGTGCGCTACACCAAGATGGGTAAGGCCATGCAGGCGACCGCGCAGGATCAGGAGGCTGCCCGCATGATGGGCGTCGACGTCGACCGGGTGGTCGTGACGGCCTTCTTCCTGGGCTCGGCGCTCGCGGGCGCCGCCGGCATGATCTTCGGCCTCTATTACAACTACACGAGCTTCATCATCGGCTACACCGCGGGCCTCAGGGCCTTCACCGCAGCGGTGCTGGGCGGGATCGGGAACATCCCCGGCGCCATGCTGGGCGGCATCCTGATCGGCCTCATCGAATCGTTGGGCGGCCAGTTCCTCGAGGTGCGCTGGACCGACGTGATCATCTTCTCGATCCTGGTCCTCGTGCTGGTGTTCCGCCCCGCCGGCATTTTCGGGCGCATGGCGCCGAGCAAATCGTGAGCGGTGCAGCATGAGCACCTCACCCCTCGAGCACGCCCGCGGGTTCCTGCCGATCTTCTGGGAGCGGGTTCGCAGCGAGCAGTGGCGCCGCGGCGTGGCCCTGGTCCTGATCGTCCTTGCCTGCGCCTTTCCGCTGATCGACGGCAATGAGGGCGACCTCGACGCCGCCGCCAACGCGACGGCGTTCGCGACGCTCGCGCTCGGCCTCAACATCGTGGTGGGCTTCGCGGGCCTGCTGGACCTCGGCTATGCCGCCTTCTTCGCGATCGGCGCCTACACCTACGGCATCTTCTCCTCCTATCAGATCCAGCCGGAATGGAGCAGCTTCTGGGAGCCATTCCAGTGGCTCGGCTTCGTCGCGCGCATGCACACCGAGGGCGTGCCCATCGACCACGTGCACTTCCAGGTGTCGTTCTGGCTGATGCTGCCGGTCTCGGCGGTGGTGGCGGCGTTCTTCGGCATCGCGTTCGGCGCGCCGACCCTACGCCTCAAGGGCGATTACCTCGCGATCGTGACGCTCGGCTTCGGCGAGATCGTGCCCATCGTCGCACGCAACACGCCCTATCTCACCAACGGCGCCATGGGCCTCAACGGCGCGCTGCCGCCGCAGCTCTTCGGCTACAATTTCGGCGTCAAATCCCTGCCGTTCTACTATCTCGGCGTCGCGCTCGTCGTGTTCCTGATCTTCGTCAGCACGAGGCTCAAGGACAGCCGTATCGGCCGCGCGTGGCTCGCGATCCGCGAGGACGAGATTGCCGCCGAGGCGATGGGCGTCAACCGCACGAAGCTCAAGCTGCTCGCCTTCGCCGTAGGCGCGGGATTCGCCGGCATGACCGGCACCTTCTACGTCGCCAAGCTGCAGACCGCGACACCGGAGATGTTCACCTTCCCGGTCTCGGTGATGCTGCTGGTGATGATCGTGCTCGGCGGCACCGGGAGCGTCGCCGGCGTGGTGGTGGGCGCGCTCCTCCTGCAGCTCCTGCAGTCATGGTTCCTGCAGGATCTGACCGAGTGGGTGCACGCGCTCGGGCGGTTCACGAGCATTGGCTTCCTCGAGCGGATCGACCTCGTACAATCGATCGAGCTCATCTTTGGCATCATCCTCGTGCTGATGATGCTTTACCGACGACAAGGGCTCATCCCGGAGCGGATGGCGGTGGCCGCGCTCACCCATGCCCAGCAGACGGCGGTGCCGTCGCGGGGTAGCAAAGTTGGCGAGTTCAAGCCGCTCCACAGCCAGACGGTGGATTCCAAGCGGCCGTTGCTGGAGATTCGCGGCCTCTCCAAGGCCTTTGGCGGCATCCAGGCGGTCAAGGGTCTCGATCTCACGGTGATGCCGGGCAGTATCGTCGCGGTGATCGGTCCCAACGGCTCCGGCAAGACCACCTTCTTCAACCTCGTGACCGGCCTCACCCGCCCCGACGGTGGCAGTGTCACGCTCGCCGGCGAGGACATCACGGGAGAGGGCCCTCACCTGATCGTCGAGAAGGGCATCGCGCGCACCTTCCAGAACCTGCGGCTCTTCCCCAACATGACCCTGATGGAGAACGTGTTAGTGGGCACGCACACGCGCACCGACACCGGCGCGCTTGGCGCCGTGCTGCGCACGCCGCACGTCCGGCACCAGGAAGCCGCAGCGCGCGAGCGCGTCATGGAGGTGCTCGGCATCTTCGGCAACCGCTTGATGCCGCGGCGCGAGCATCTCGCGAAGACGCTCTCCTACGCCAACCGCCGCCGGCTCGAGATCGCCCGCGCCATCATCACTGAGCCGGTGCTGCTACTGCTCGACGAGCCCACCGCCGGCATGAACCCGACCGAGACCCTGGAGCTCACCGATCAGATCCGCGGCCTCAGGGATCGCGGCATCAGCATCCTGCTGATCGAGCACAAGCTCAACGTCGTCAACGAGATCGCCGAGAAGGTGATCGTGCTCGACCACGGCGAGAAGATCGCCGAGGGCAGCCCTGCAGAAGTCCATCGCAACGAGGAAGTCCTCCGTGCCTATCTCGGACGTACAGCCACGGCAGCCGTTAGAGCGGCCGCCGCTTCTTGAGTTCAAGGGCGTCGACACCTACTACGGCGAGCTCCACGTCCTCAAGGGCGTGAACTACCGCGTCGGCACGGGCGAGATCGTCTGCCTCCTGGGCGGCAACGCGTCGGGCAAATCGACCACCATGAAGACCATCTTCGGCATCGTGAGGCCGAAGAACGGCACGGTCAGCTACGCCGGCGAGACCATCAACGACCTACCGACGGCCGAGCGCGTCAAGCGCGGCATCGCGCCGGTGCCGGAGGCACGGCGGCTTTTCCCGCGCATGACCGTGCGCGAGAACCTCGAGATGGGCGCTTTCTGTCGCGAGGACAAGGCGGAGATCGAGTCCGACATGGACCGCGTCTTCGAGCTCTTCCCGCGCGTCAAGGAGCGCCTTTCGCAGACCGCGGGCACGCTCTCGGGGGGCGAGCAGCAGATGGTGGCGATGGCGCGCGCGCTGATGGCGCGGCCGAGCCTCCTATGCATGGACGAGCCCTCCATGGGGCTCTCGCCGCTCTACGTCGAGCAGGTCTTCGACCTGATCCAGGCCATCAACAAGCAGGGCACCACCATCTTCATGGTGGAGCAGAACGCCAACATGGCGCTCTCGATCGCTTCATATGGCTACGTCCTGCAGACCGGCGAGGTGGTGCTCCACGGCTCGGCGCAGAGCCTGCGCGACAACGAAATGATCCAGCAGGCCTATCTCGGCGAGATGAAGGTGCAGTAGTAGCTGCGCCATTCGTCGCGGGCAATACGTTCTTATCACCGCAGAGACACGGAGAGCATGGAGGACTGCGCACGCAGCCTGCGTCCTTCGACGCGCTTCGCTTGCTCAGGATGAGGACGATTGAGAATGGCTCTGAGAAACCCCTCATCCTGAGCAAGCGAGCGCAGCGAGCGCGTCGAAGGACGCAGTGAGCTATGGCGAGCTGATGGCCCCGGCCGGCCGCCATTGCACGAAAAGGCGCACTGCCCCAATATTCTTGACCTGCCCACGGAGACCCGCCATGCCAGACACGCGCGTCAATTACGACCTCGCGACCGCCCTCAAGGACAGCGAGCGGCGCTATGCCGCCGCCAATCCCAAGAGCGAGCAGCGCTTCCGCAAGGCCGCCGAGTC
>Ga0126378_10002896_pt1 | contig 12847 bp, 9 predicted proteins | sample PanSoiMetPlot_23_FD_92587 | JGI IMG/M metagenome (GOLD analysis project Ga0126378, IMG submission 92587) | Tropical forest soil microbial communities from Panama - MetaG Plot_23 | ecosystem: Environmental > Terrestrial > Soil > Tropical forest > Bulk soil | place: Panama | collected 2016-02-17
CGCTGGGTGCTTGTGGGGTCGATCGGTGCAGTCGCGGGCCCACTTGTTCTGAGCGGTGTGTTGCATCTGGGCGGCAGCTGGCGGCTGGTGTTCCTGGGGCTGGCGGCGGTGGCGCTCGTCCTGGTGTTCGCGGCCGGCTTTCTTCCTTCACCCGTGGACCGCGGAGGCATACGCGCGGGCCTGCGCCATGCTCTGACGGCTCTGCGCAAACCAGGGGTCCTGCGCTGGCTCGGCCTGCTGGAGATCAGCGATCTACTTGGAGACGTGCTGCTCTCCTACCTGGCGCTGTACTTCACGGATGTGGCAGGCGCTACGCCCGCCCTGGCGGGCGTGGCAGTGGCGACTCTGACAGCCGCCGGCCTGGTCGGCGACGTCCTCGTGGTGGGGATCATTGCGCGAGTCTCGGGCCTGCGCTACCTGCGGTTCAGCTCAGTCGCCGCCGGGCTGCTATTTCCCGCGTTCCTGCTCGTCCCCGGTCCTGGCCTGAAGCTGGCAGCGGTGGCGGTGCTCGGCGTTGCCAAGGCGGGCTGGTATGCGATCCTCAAGGGCCGACTCTACGCAGCGCTGCCGGATCGGCGGGGGACCGCCCGTGCGATAGGCGACGCCGGCGGCATGGCGGGCAGCCTGCTGCCGCTCGGAGTGGGTCTTGTCGCCCGCGCGGTGGGCCTCGGACCCGCCTTCTGGACGATGCTCCTGGCGCCGCTGGCGCTGCTGGTCCTGGTGCCCGCGGATGACGCAGCACCCAGGCGCACGAGCTGACACGGGGGTGCCGGTGATCCGGGTCCCCCGGGGCAGCGGCCTCGAGGGGGGAGGCCCCTCAGAACAGGAGGGTGCCGGTGACCCAGGTCTCCGGGGCAGCGGCCTCAGGGAGAGGCCCCCTCCGAGCAAGCCGAGGCGTACCCTGCAAGTCCGGTGAGTGCAGAGGAGGCGGCGAGAGAGTACCTCGATGATCAGGTCAAGCTCCTCCAGCAGAGGGACGTCGACGCCCTCCTGGAACGCCATTACGATCCGGACGCGGCGCTTGTCACCCAGGGAGTGGCGGTGCGCGGGCATGGGGCTTTGCGGGACTACTTCATTCAGTACCTGGACACCCTCGGCGACTTCGTGGTCAACTCGATCGACCTTCTAAGCGCGACCGACGACGCCTTCCTGTTCGAGGCTACAGTCACCTCCGCGCTCGGCCGCGCTCGGGTCTACGACGCGTTCGTGCTGCGCGACGGCCGCGCCACACACCACTTCGCCGGCGTGATCGGCTGATGCCCGACGAAGAGGTCGAGCGCGGTCTCACCGCGGACTCAGGATGAACGAACCACGCATACGTACAACCGCGTAGCTCCCGATGCTTGGGAGATGCACATTCGTACAAGCGCGTAGCTCCCGACCCATGGGAGATGCGCATTCGTACAAGTGCGTGGCTGCCAACCCATGGGAGATGCACATTCGTACAAGCGCGTAGCTCCCGACCCATCTGAGATCCGCATCCGTGCGACTCCGCAGTTCCATCAGCGCTCACAGAGGAGGCGGCACGCCTCGCCCACGCAGTTACGCGTACAAGCGCACAGCTCAATTCGGCGAAGGCGGCCGTGGATGCACCACACCAAGCCTGCCGATGCTGCCCAGCTTCGCGAGCTCCCCCGCGAGCATCTCTTCCGCGAGCACCGGGTCGCCGCTCTCCAGCAGCCGCTGCCGCAGCGCGGGCTCCACATCGACGACGGAACCAACCAGCCAGACGGCCCGCTTGCCAATCTCACCCGAGAGTTGGGGTGCCACATCTGCGCCATACGCGGCCAGGTATCGCTCCAGCAGGCCGATGAGCCGCGGATGGGCACGCGGCGGAGGGTCGCTCAGGCGCTTCACCCTTCCCATCAGATAGGGCTGACTGTGGTCGAGTGCCAGCAGGCGAAACCGATGCAGCCCGCGGGCGACCACCGCAAAGCCGCCATCCGGTAGAGCCTCGATCCGCTGAAGGGTGGCGACGGTCCCCACCTCGTGGAGATCCTCGGCGCGCCCGGGCCCGACCTCGCTCCCACGTCGGATCAACACCACGCCAAAGTCAAGCCGCTGCCGAACCAGCAGCCGATAGCGTTCTTCGAAGATGCGCAGCGGCAGCATCCCGCCCGGAAACAGCACTGTGTGCAGCGGGAAGAGAGGAATCAGCGCCCGCCGTTTCGCGGCGCCGCCGCCCGCCAGCGATCTATCCAGCTCCCCATCACCTCCGTTGCAGGAGTGCCTCGGCCCAGGCTCCGGACCGCGTCCTCAACCCGTTTTGTGAACGCCCGGGACCCCTCCCCCTTGTGGGCCTCCAGCGGCTTACCGAAGCGCACCTCGACCGGCGCCGGCAGGAAGTACGGCCTGCCCTTGGGCATGACCCGATGGGTCCCTCGCACATGGATCGGCACCACTGGGCTCCGGGTCTCGTTCGCCAGATGGCCCACGCCGGGGGTGAAGCTACCCATTCGCCCGTCCGGTGAGCGGGTCCCCTCGGGGTATATAAGCAGGTTCCATCCGGACCTCAGCAGCTGGCTGGAGCTGTGCAGAACCGCCTGGGCACTTCCGGTGCGCACGAACGGGAAGGTGTTGAGCGCCAGGCCCACCAGGCGACCGAGCATCGGGCGCCGATACCAGTAGTCGGCCGCCGCCCCGACGACCGTCTGCTCCCGCGCCCGGTCCGGTAGGGCGGCCAGCAGGACGACAGTGTCGGCGTGACTCACGTGGTTGGCGGCGAGGATAGCCGGCCGTTTCTGCTCACGCAGCCACTCGGCGCCTTCGACTCGCAGGCCGGTCACGGCGCGGGCAAAGGGCGCTGACAGGCCGCGCTGGATCAGCCACCGCAGCGAACGCACAGGCTCCTGCCGAGCCCAGTCCAGGTTGCTGGCTCGCGCAGGGACACCAGGCGCGGCTTCGGGCCAGCTCGCCGGCCGCACCCCTCCCCAGCGCCAGCCGCTTCTGACGGTCCGGAGGTCTGTGATCAGCTCGAACTTCATTGGACGTCAGCCAGGAACAGCGGGGGCAGGTGCAGATGGGTCACGCTCGGGTAGCGTCCGACCGTCTGCTCGGCCATCTCCAGCGCGTCCCCCAGCGTGCTCGCGCACTTGAAGCCAAGGTGATGGACCGCGCTGCGCTCACCCCCGACGACGATCACGTCGCCCACGTGCTGCAGCGCGTGCGCGGCCCAGTACCAGGCGTAGAAGGGATGCACGCCGTGATACGCGTTCGACCTGCGATAGAGCTGCCGGTACCAGGGGTCCTCGGCGAAGCACTGCTCGTACTTTCGCTCGATCTCAGCCGGGTCGCGGGTGTCAGCCAGCACCTCGTCGTAGAAGTCGATGTAGCTCGGGTGCTGCACGGAGTCGAACTCGTAGCGGCACGGGTGGGCCATGATGACGACTCCTCCTTGCCGCACCACCGGCTTGCCGCGGTAAAGGTTGAACAGGTAGCCCAACCCCATGCAGACGACCAGCACCGGGTTCAGGATCGCGTTGACGTTGTAGGGCCCGAGGTACGGGATGCCTATGGTCACGATGTCCGTCTGCCCCTCGACCTCCACCAGCATCTGCCGCCGCACGGTCTCGAGCGTCCGGTCGTGCACCGCGTCCACCTGACCGGCCTGAACCGACGTCAACCCGTACGGCGCCCGCATCGAGTGAAAAACCGCCCGCTTGACGCCCGGTGGAGCCAGGTCGGTGAGCTGCTTGACCGCAAGGAAGGAGGCCTGGTCGGCCGGTGTCCAGTCGGTCTCGCGCTTCTGCATGAAGTTGGCGACCGCGGGGAACGAGTGGTTGTTGACGCTGGTCTCGATGTGGAAGCATCGCACCGTGTCCTCGATCAGCTGCCCCTGGCGGATGCACGAGTAGTGCAGCGCCGAATCCGGCGGGTGCATATAGGAACGCGAATTGACCAGGGTGTCCACGGTGTGGTGGGCGCGCACGCTCCGGTAGCTGCCAAGGCCCGTGGCCAGCGACTTATGGCCACCATCCATGGGTACGAAGGTCAGGTTCACGTAGACGACCAGGTCCGACTCGGTCGCGCGGCGGCTGAGCGTGACTTCCTCGCCCTGGGAGGTCGTGCCGATCAGGACGTTGCCGTCGGGGTCCTCGGCGTCGTGGTTGTAGAGCTGGTCCGGATAGAAAGTGCTGAAGATGCGATCGCCGACGATGTGGCGGATCTCGTCCACGGTCATGCGCCGGTGGAGCGAGTTGGCTGCGATGAGGTGGACATCCTCGACGCCCTTTTCAGCCGCCATCTCGATCACCTCTTCCAGCACCAGCTGGCGCACGTCCGGCTGCGCCATCGGCGGCAGGGGCAGCGAGAGGTCGTCGAACGCGACCGTCAGCTTCATCCCGGGCCGGAGCAGCTCCTTGAGCGGATCGTCTTCCAGCGGGTGACCCAGCGCCCGCCGGACCGCCCGCTCGGCATGAGCTACCGGCTCCATGGGATCGGGCGCGTAGACGATGCGCGACCCCAGCGGCAGCTTTTCCAACCTCACCCCTTCGCCGTAGTGGAAGAGCGTAGGCGGCGTGTTGCGGTCGACTTCGATGACTGCTCCAGGACGGCCCATGGTTCGGTTTCTCTGGGTTAGGCTCTCAAGTCTCGCAGGTCGAAGGCGACTTTCACCGCGTTCTGCCTCCCGGCGTGCAGCGCGTAGGCGATGGCATCCCGGTAGTCGCCAAGGCTGAACAGTGGGCCCGTCAGCTGCTTCAGAGCCAGGTCCGGGGCTGCCTGCAGCGCCAGTTCGAACGTCCGCTCGCCCGTTTTCTCGGTCCCGTAGGCGTAGGCTCCTGTCACTGTCAGCTCGCGCTGCCAGATCGGTCCCCAGTCGATTCTCTCCTCGCCTGGCATTCCCACCGCAACCACACGGCCCCCGGCCCGCGTGAACCGCACCGCGTCGTTGAGGCCCCGGGCCGAGCCGGTGCACTCGAAGGTGAGGTCAGCCCCACCAAGCAGCAGCGGTCGGTCGACACCGTCCAGCCGGCGCGCTCGAGTGGCAAAACGAACACGCTGGAACACCTCGTCAGGGTCAACCAGCATGTCGGCCCCCAGCCGCTTCGCCTGCTCGCGTTGAAACGGATACTTTGCGACCGCAATCAGCCGCTTCGGCGGCGTGAAGAGCCTCACGGCAGCCACGGTGAGCAGGCCGATCGTGCCCGCGCCCTGCACCACCACAACGTCGTGTGGGCTCGCGGCGCCCCTCAGCGCTGCGTGTATGCAGCAGGCCAGTGGTTCGACCAGCACTGCGGCATCGTCCGGCAGGCGCTCGGGGATCGCGTGCAGCTGGCTTTCATGGGCGACCAGGACCTCCCCCCAGCCACCGCCGGTGCTGGCGCAGTAGCCGGTCTGAAGCCCGACCTCTACGGCGCCCTCCGTCACGTTCTCGCAGAGGCCGGGGCGGCCTTCAGCGCACCGGGCGCACTCAGGCGCGATGCCACGGACAAGACAGCCCAGGGCCGGCTCGACCACTACTCGAGTGCCGTCGTCCAGCTCGCCGACCACCTCATGGCCGGGCACGAACGGGTAGCTTGTGAGCGGGTCCAGGTACAGTGACGCGTGCCCGGTGATGGCCGCCGTGTCCGAGCCGCAGATACCACTCAGGTTGGGGCGAACGCGCATCCAGCCCGGGCCAGGCAGCCCGGGCTCCAGCACATCGCCCAGGTGGAGCATCGAGAGGTCGCTCGTAACCACGCTGGGGTGACCGCCCGTTGCGCGGACCAGCGCGTAGGCCGGCACCGATCGCACGTACTGAAGCGCTAGCACGCTCGTCCTCTCCTGCGACTCCATGCCATGCCAACCCACGAAGCAGGCTTCGTGGGGACTCCCGCGAACCAGGCTCCGCGGGGACCGCGGTGAGGGGGAGCGCCACGGTCGGAGGGACCCGGGACAGGCTTGCAGCCGGTCTTCACCGCCTGACTCCCTCGAGGTATTGGGGGGAGCGCGGGTCGGGGATCGGCAACCGCCAATTACCGGGCGCCATGCCCCAGCGCTCGATGCGCCAGCCGCGCTGGCCACCTACTTGCGACAGCCGGGCATCCGGATTGACGACCACCGGCGTGCCCACCCGCTCCAGCATGGGCAGGTCCGAGATGGCATCCGCGTACGCGAAGCTTTCTGCCAGGTCCAGGCCACCTCCTGCGGCGTACTCCTCGAGCAGTGCCGCCCGGGCCTCGCCGGCCGGCGGTGGCGACTTCAGGTCGCCGGTCAGCCGGCCGTCCTTGACGAGCAGATGCGCACAGTCCAGGTCCACCTCCAGCAGCTCCGCCAGCGGCTGGACCACCAGGTCCAGGGCGCCCGTTAGCAGCAGCACCCGATGGCCTGCGCGCTTGTGCTCTCGTATGCGACGCATACCCTCGGGGAAGACCCGTCGCAACATCACGGAGTTCAGAGCCTCCTCGCCCAGCTGCCGCATGCGCTCAGCGTCCAGGCCGGCGTACTCGCGGTAGAAGGAGCGCTGGAACTCAGCCCGCGAGCGCCTCTCCAGGTAGAGCCATCGCGGCGCCTTGCTGACCATCTGCGCCAGGAAGCGGGGCCACTCCTCGACCGGCTGGTCCTGAAGCCGCATCCAGAAGAAGTACTCGACCACGTTGGTCTGCACGAGGGTGCCGTCCACGTCGAAAACGGCCAGCACCTCATTCTGTCCGGTTCGGCGATGGAGCGCGGCAAGGGCAGTGTTGGTCTCCGGCCTGGGCGCGGTGCCTCCCGTCGGAGACGGGCCCCTGCGAGGGCCCGCGTCGGCACGCGCCATCCGCACAACCGTCGGAAAGTGAACGTCGAAGAAGTAATGCCTCCATTCGTAAAGCGCAGGGTCGAAGCTGAAGTGCTGCCGCTCGGCGTAGGGCAGGCGCTCCCAGAGGCCGATCAGATTCCGAGTGTCGAAGATGCAGTCCACTTCGACGTAGACACCGTACAGCTCAGCCAGGTTGAGAACCCTCTCGAGTCGCGCTTTCTCGTCATTGAGCTGGTCCGACCATCGGGTCGCGGTCGTGCCCAGGGGGAGCCGCTCGACCAGCTGCTGCGCAGCCGCGACTGCCCAGAGCGCCAGCTTGCCCCGAGCCACGAGCTCACCTCGGCTCGGAAAGGTCCAGCTCGGCGTGCCGATTGCCTGGCCCCAGCGGTCCCGCAGTGGGTGCTCCGTGAAGTACTCGCCGCAGAAGTCGTAGATGCCGCGCAGCCGCAGGGGGTTCCGGCTGCCGGTGGCCGCGTGGTAGATGCGGAATTCGCCTGCTGGCGGCGGCGAGCTGGCCACGGCGAGCACGGCGTTCACGACGAAGTCGGCGGGAATGATGTCCAGCACGGCATCCGGCAAGCCTGAGAAGTCCTGGAGTGCGGCCCTGGCGAAGGCGAGGATTATCGGCTCCGCCATCCGAAAGCCCTCGAGCCAGCCGGGGAACGGCTCTGCCAGCGCGCTCTCGATGATGCTCGGCCGGACGATGGACAGCGGCATGTCGCCGTGCAGCTCGACCACGGCGTGCTCGGCCATCGCCTTGGTGAACGAGTAAATGTCGGTGAAGCCCATCGCCTGTGCATGGGCCCGGCCGCGCTCGACGAGGCGGTCCTTCACCCAGCGTTCGCGCAGCCGCTCGACTGTCCGCGCCTGGGCAGGCGTGCCCGCCGGCCCAAGCCGGCTGCGGGCCTGTCGCCGGAGCTGGTCCAGCACCTCAGGGCGCCGGCTCTCCTCCTCCACAGGCGGCCGCAGGTTGCTCAGCACCTCCGCTTCGTGCCGCCAGTTGAGGCCCGGGTCAAGCGGCAGCTCCTCACGCACCAGGCCACGGAGCATGCCTCCCACGTAGGCGGTCGAGATGTGGACGAGGTGCGGCGTGGCGTCAAGCTCGCGCAGCGTACGCACAAGGCGGCTGGCGCCGAGCAGGTTCGTCTGCGCGGACAGGTCGGCTGGATTGTCGAACTCCACGGCGGCCGCAGAATGGATGACGACGTCGCAGCGGCGTAGCTCCTGGCGCGCCTCATGGTTCAGCCCGAGGTTCTCCTGGCTGAGGTCCATGTCAATCACCGCCACCTTCTCGGCCACCAGCGCTCGGAACCGGTGCTCGCCCAGCTCCTGCTTGAGCTTGCGAAAAGCCGGGCTGGCGAGAACCTCACGCTCCAGGCGGTCGCCCGCGGAGCGACGGGAGCTGGAGCGGATCGCGAGATTGATCCGGTGCACACCGGGCAGCGCCCGCAGGCACTTCTCCACGACTGACTTGCCCAGGAAGCCGGTCCCGCCCGTGACGAGGAGCGTCTTGCCGGCGAGGCCCTCTTCGATCAACGTCGTTTGCCTGCCCGGACGGGGCGGCGGAACTCAGTCCTCGCCGTGGCCGGCCGTGCACATGGAAACACGGCCCCAGTGTAGTTGGCGGCCGGTTTCCGCCCGGCCGCTCCAACCTCGGGCTAGAGGTGCCGCCGAAAAGCCCGACCGGACCTCTGGCGCCCATGCGGCCCGCCTGCACCCGGGCCTTCTGTGCTCCTCGCGTGCGCATTGCTAATGCGCGTGCTCCGGTGCTCGGCGGCCCGGGCGCATTCGGACCACCTGGCCGCCAGATGCCTCGGCCGGGTTTCCGGCCACACCTCTAACGCCGTGTCCGCGGCCGGCCCCGTCCCTGGCTGACGAGCCCAGCGATTGCCCAGACGCTCAGCGCCAGATACAGCAGCGCGATGATGATCAACCCCGTTTCCATCCGCATCCCCTTCCGTTCGGAAAGCGACAAGCGTGAATCGGGCCCGGTCAGATCGAGAGCTGGGTCAGGCCTTGCGGGGGCGCGGACGCCGGTACATGAGGTTGACGATCGCCCAGATGCTCAGAGCCAGGTACAGCAGCGCGATGATGACGAGCCCGATCTCCATCGGCTGGAATCATAGAGCGCGCTGAGGTCCTTACGGCCCAGCCGCGCAGGAAGCCGGCTCAGCCCACGATGATGTCGATCAGCGTGACCAGGAGGTAGGCGCCCAGAAAGAGCAGGAGCATGGCGATCAGCGAGCTGACTTCGACCATCCGCCGCCCGTCCTTCCCAACCTGCTGATCGGCCACGATGGGCCGGAAAGGAGCGACCAAGGGCACGCTGACGGCGTACACGAACCGGACGAAACCCTCCTCCCTCGAGGCAAGAGCTTTGAAGAGCACCCGCAACCCAATGATCGATTCGGCGACCGTGAGCACAAACCAGATCAGGCGTACGAGCTTGTCGGCCACCGGGTACGCCAACGGCAGGTCAAGCAGCGTGTGGCTCACGCCAACATGATCGCCCAACGGCCCGGAGTCTGTTGGTCAGCCCTGATCCCCCCCCCAACGGTACGAGCTGGCTACGACGTCGCCCCCCACCAGGGTGGTCGCCTCCGCTGAGTGACCATCTCACAGCGCGGTAACCAATTGTGCTTGAGCTGCCGGGCTACGATACGCAGCCGTGGACGTACTCAGCCAGGGGAAAGCCGCCGTGTTCAACGAGCCTATAGGGCCCCGCGGCGTCATCGTCGAAGAGCGCGAACGAACTTCGGTCAGGACCGGCCAGGTCGCGGTCGCGATCCGATCCGCTGCGCTGAACCACCTCGACCTCTGGCTGATCTCCGGCGCCCAGCGTGTTCAGCCACCCCGCGTCCTGGGCGCCGACGGAGCTGGTGTCGTGGCCGAGTCAGGTACCCAGCGCTGGAAGCCTGGTGACGAGGTAGTCATCTACCCGGTCAGCTGCTGCTGGCAGTGCGATGCTTGCCGCGCCGGTAAGCAGGTCTTGTGCCCGCAGTTCGGCATCCTCGGCGAGCACACAGAAGGCACCGCCTGCGAGCTGCTTCACGTCCCTGCGCAGAACGTCTACCCGAAGCCGGCTGCACTCTCCTGGGACGAAGCGGCGGCCTTCCCTCTGACATTCCTCACCGCCTGGCGGATGATCGTCACCCGTGCACGGTTGCGAGCGGGCGAAACGATGCTCGTCGTTGGGGCCGGGGCGGGCGTGGCGGCCGCCGCCATCGCAATCGGCCGCTACCTTGGCGCGCGGATTCTGGCGACGAGCCGGAGCGAGACGAAGCGGCGGCGGGCGATGGAGCTTGGCGCCGAGGCCACTTTTGACTCGTCCGGCTTCTCGAAGCCGGTTCGCGAGGCAAGTGGAGGTGGCGTCGACGTCGTGTTCGAGCATGTCGGCCCTGCCACCCTTGATGAGTCGCTTCGATCGATCCGGCGAGGCGGCCGGATCGTCTTCTGCGGCTCGACCACCGGCGTCAAGGCGGAGCTCAACATGCCGAGGCTGTTCTTCGGCCAGACTGACCTTCTCGGATCGACGATGGGCAACGCCGGCGAGTTTGCGGAGGTTCTGAAGGCGATCAACGACGGGATGCGGCCCCAGGTCGACTCCGCGTTCCCGCTCCAGGAGGTGGTCGCCGCTCTCGAACGCCTGGACCAGGCCGAGCAGTTCGGCAAGGTGACCCTGCAGGTCTCGCGCTGAGCCCCAGGATCCTCCTGACAAATGACGACGGCATCACCTCCCCGGGATTGCACGCGCTCTACGACCAGCTGAAGCGTCTGGGCGAGGTCACCGTGGTGGCCCCAGACGCTGAGCGCTCGGCGGTTGGGCACGCCATCACGACACAGGTGCCGCTGCGGGTAAAAGAGTTCAGACGAGGCCGCGAGGTGATCGGCTACGCCACCAGCGGCACCCCTGCCGACTGCGTCAAGCTTGGCGTCGGCGCGATCTTCGAGCGGCGACCAGACCTCGTGGTCTCCGGCATCAACCTCGGCGCGAACACCGCGACCAACGTGATTTACTCGGGCACGGTCTCTGCGGCGACCGAGGCGCGCATCCTGGACATTCCGTCGATCGCGGTCTCTCTCGGAACGCTGAAGGACCCGTTCTGGTCGTACGCCGCGTCACTTGGTCGACGCATCGCGGCCGCCGTTCTGAAGCGGGGGCTTCCGCCCAAGGTGCTGCTGAACGTCAACGTGCCCAATTTGCCGCGCTCGCAGATCAAGGGCATTCGCGTTACCCGACAGGGGGACTCGGCCTACGAGGAGGACTTCACCTTGCGGGAGGATCCGCGCAAGCAGCCCTACTACTGGCTCGCAGGTTCCTACCTGATGGTCGATGACGACCCCCACACGGACGCCTGGGTGCTGGCCAACGGGTACGTGTCGATCACACCGATCACCTTCGACCTCACCGCCCGGGCCGCGCTCGACGACCTCGCACGCTGGCGTCTGCGCGTTTGAGCCGGACCGCCGGCTACGGCCAGTGCCGACTCAGCAAGAGGCCCCGACAGGCGTCTCGGCTGCACTTCCGGCTGCGATGTCAGGCCTGGCTCCGACTGGCTGCCATCGTGGGCTGGCCAACTGCCGGCTTCGCAGGCAGACCCGTGACTCGCAGGATCTCGGCCTCGTCCAGAGATTCCTCCGCCAGGAGCGCGTTGGCGAGCGCGTCCAGCTTGGGCCGGTTTTCGCTCAGCAGCCGCTGCGCTTCCGTCAGGCACTCTCCCACAATCCGCTTGATCTCTGAGTCGATCAACGCACCCGTTGTCTCACTGAAGGGCTTCTGGGCAAGTCCCAGCGGTCCCGCGCCGTCCTCCGTACCAAAGTTGAGCGGCCCGACTTTGGGACTCATGCCCCAGCGCACAACCATCTCGCGCGCGATCAAGGTGACCTGCTGCAAGTCATTCTCCGCGCCGGTGGTGACCACTCCATAGACGAGCTGCTCGGCCGCCCTTCCCCCGAGCGCTCCCGCGATCCGGGCGCGGAGATACTCCTCCGAGTAGTTGAAGCGGTCGTCGACGGGGCTCTGCACAGTCACACCCAACGCCCTGCCACGGGGCACGATCGTCACCTTACGGACAGGGTCGGCCCCCGGCAGTAGGAGGCCGAGCAATGCATGGCCGCCTTCGTGATAGGCGATGCGCTCGCGATCCTGCGGGCTGAGCATGATCTTGCGCTCCGCTCCCAGCAGCACCTTCTCGATCGACTCGGTGAAGTCCTCCATCGTGACCGCGTCGCGGTCCCTCCGGGCCGCCAAGAGGGCCGCCTCGTTGACCAGGTTGCGGAGGTCAGCGCCCACCATGCCTACAGTCTGCTGGGCGAGACTGTCGAGGTTGACGTCGGGGGCGAGCGGCACGTTTCGCGAGTGAATCTTGAGGATGGCAAGCCGGCCCGTCTTGTCCGGAGGCTGCACCATCACCCGGCGGTCGAAGCGTCCGGGCCGCAGGAGCGCCGGGTCGAGCACGTCGGCCCGGTTGGTGGCAGCCAGGACGATCACGCCCTCGCGAGAATCGAAGCCGTCCATCTCCGTGAGGATCTGGTTGAGCGTCTGCTCCTGTTCGTCAGTGCTGCCAACGCGGATCGCTGCGGCGCGGCTGCGCCCGATCGCGTCCAGCTCGTCGATGAAGATGATCGCTGGAGCCGACTGGCGCGCCTTGTTGAAGAGGTCGCGAACCCGCGACGCGCCGACGCCGACGATCATCTCAACGAACTCGGAGGCAGCCACGCTGTAGAAGGGGACGTTCGCCTCGCCGGCGACCGCTCGGGCCAGCAGCGTCTTGCCGGTGCCTGGCAGGCCGACCAGCAGCACACCCTTTGGCACGGTGCCGCCCAGCCGCTGGTAGCGCTGAGGATTGCGAAGGAACTCGACAACCTCCTGCAGCTCGGCCTTGGCCTCGTCGATGCCGGCGACGTCGGCGAAGGTGGTCGCCGGCCGCTCAGCGTCGTACAGGCGTGCCCGGCTCTGACCCAGGCCGAACACCCCGCCTCCGCCCGCCGCTGAGGCGGCGCGCCGGCTCAGCCAGAGCAGGCCCAGCAGCAGCAAGGCCGCGGGCAGGATGGACGCAAGCGCCGTCTCCCAGAACGGCGGACCCGTGTCAGGCTTGGCGCTGTACGTGACGTGATACTGGTCCAGCA
>Ga0126378_10002897_pt1 | contig 12847 bp, 10 predicted proteins | sample PanSoiMetPlot_23_FD_92587 | JGI IMG/M metagenome (GOLD analysis project Ga0126378, IMG submission 92587) | Tropical forest soil microbial communities from Panama - MetaG Plot_23 | ecosystem: Environmental > Terrestrial > Soil > Tropical forest > Bulk soil | place: Panama | collected 2016-02-17
GCTGCTGGCCTGCCTGAACATGGCGCGCCAGCGAGAGACGACGAGCGCCGCCCTGCGCTTAGCCTCGGCCTTGTCGGTAGTGCCGAGCGACTTCACAAGCGTGCGCTTCGGCTCCCCTTTCTTGTTGAGGAAGGCATGTCGGAGGCGGGCAGGAATGTCGAGGCGAGCCTGCCAGACGTTGCGACCCTTTTCGCGCTTCAACAGATCAGCCATTACGTTGGACCTCATTCCAGGCAAGGGTTTCTACCCCGCGTTTCTACCACGCTGGAGCTGAAAAAATCCAACCTTTGCAGGCATTCCTAGGTTTCAGAGATCGTCTAGCGTCGGATGTCCATGGCGGCGAGACTATCGGCGCGCAGGACGGCGGTAAAGCATCGGGCGGCGGTAAAGCGTCAGGCCCAGACCGCCCGGACCCGGTCCCTGTGGAGGGCCAGCCATTGCAGGGCGATGAGGCTGACGGAATTCGTGACGCGGCCTTCCTCGAGCAGGCGCATGGCTTCCCCATAGGCCAGGCGATCGACCCGGATGTCCTCATGCTCCTCCGCCAGGCCATGGATGCCGCCGGCACCGCGGCTGTCGACCCGGCCGCAATAGAGGAGGACGGATTCCGACGACCCGCCGGGGCTGACGAGATAGCGGCACATGGGCATGAGCGCCTGGATCTCGAGGCCTGCCTCTTCCTGGGTCTCGCGCCGGGCGACCTCCTCGGGCGGCTCGCCCTCCTCGATGATGCCGGCGACCACCTCGATCAGCCAGGGGCTCATGCCGGCGACGAGGGCGCCGATGCGGAACTGCTCGATCAGAACGACGGAATCGGCGACCGGGTCATAGGGCAGGACCCCCACGGCATGGCCGCGCTCGAAGACCTCGCGCTCGATCACCCCGCTCCAGCCGCCGGCGAAGAGCCGGTGGCGAAGGCGATACCCATTGATGCGGAAAAACCCACTGTATCTCTCGGATTTGCCCAGAAGCTCGACGCCATCGGCCATGGCCGGACAGTAAGGCGGATCGACCCCGGGTCAACCGCTTATTGGGCGGCGAGTGTCGCCTCTCGTGTTCCCGCAGGTCCACGACGCTCCGGGACCAGTCATTGTCGCGTTTACCCTTGTTATGTTCCGTAAATCGGTGCTAATTGCGAATGAAACGGCGCTCAGGCCGCCAACGACTGCGGCAGTGAGGGGCCACTGACGAACAGGGCCTGCGCGTCGGACGACACAAACATGTGGGAGGCTTTCTAATGTCTTTGGACAACGGGGATCTGAAGAAGATCCATGGCGCCCTGCCAGAGCTGGTCGACCAGCTCAAGGCGGGCAAGCTGGATCGGCGCGACTTCCTGCGTACCTCGACCTTGCTCGGCCTGTCGGCCTCGGCGGCTTATGCCCTGGCCGGCCTCTCCGAGCCAGTGCAAGAGGCGCGGGCGGCGAGCGGCGGCGGCACGATCCGCTTCTCGATGCGGGTCATCAAGATCGAGAATCCGCCGATCTACGACTACATTTATGACTCCAATATCTGCCGGCAGGTCTGCGACTACCTGACCCGCACTGGCGCCGACAACGTCACCCGCCCGTGGCTGCTGGACAAGTGGCAGGCGAGCGACGATCTGGCCACCTGGACGCTGACCCTGAAGAAGGGAATCAAGTGGTCGAACGGCGACGAGCTGAGCAGCGACCATGTGATCTGGAATATCAGCCGCTGGCTCGACGAGAAGAACGGCTCCTCGATCATCGGCCTGTTCAAGGGCTTCCTCGTGGTCGACTACGACACCGGCCAGAAGGACGACAAGGGCCAGCCCAAGATGGGCACCAAGCTCTATTCCGACAAGGCGATCGAGAAGGTCGACGAATACACAATCAAGCTGAACGGCCAGAAGCCGCAGCTCGCCGTGCCGGAGAACCTGTTCCACTATCCCGCGGCCATCCTCCATCCCGCCGACAAGGGCGTCTTCGGGGTGGGCGCGATCGGAACCGGAGCCTTCAGCCTCACCGAGTTCGAGCTGGGCAAGAAGGCGGTGCTGAAGCGCCGGGACGGCTATTGGGGCAAGCCGGCCTCGATCGAGGAACTCATCTTCATCGATAACGGCGACGATCCGGCCGCGGCCATCGCGGCGTTGGCCTCGGGCCAGGTCGACGGCATGATGGAGGCCTCGACGACCCAGTACGCTGCCCTGCAGAAGATCCCGGGCGTGGTCATCCACAAGGTGACGACGGGCCAGACCGCCGTCGCCCGCATGCAGCAGGACAGGGAGGTCTTCAAGGACCCGAAGATCCGCAAGGCCATGCGTCTGGCGGTCAATACGCCCAAGGTCCTGCAGATCGCCCATCTCGGCCTCGGCGCCCCTGCGGAGCACCACCACGTCGCACCGGTGCATCCGGAATACTACAAGCTGCCCTTCATGAAGCAGAACATCGAGGAGGCCAAGAAGCTCCTGGCCGAGGCGGGCAAGCCGGACGGCTTCGAAGTCGAGATCTTCTGCAAGAAGGACCCGGACTGGGAGGCGATCGCCGTCCAGGCCATGGTCAACATGTGGAGGGAGATCGGCGTCAATGTGAAGATGAACGTCCTGCCCTCGGCCCAGTACTGGGACCATTGGATGATCGAGCCCTTCGCCTTCACCAACTGGACCCATCGTCCGCTCGGCACCATGGTGCTCGACCTCGCCTATCGCACGGGCGTGCCCTGGAACGAGTCCCACTATGCGAACCCGAAGCTCGATGGCCTGCTGGATCAGGCGGACGCGACCCTCGATGTCGAGAAGCGCAAGCTCATCATGAAGCAGATCGAGGAGCTGATGCAGGAGGAGGGGCCCATCGTCCAGCCGCTCTGGCGCGCCGTCTTCACCGGCGTGAACAAGAAGGTCAAGGGCTTCAAGATGCATCCCACGAGCTATCTCTTTGTCGAGGAGTGGTCGCTCTAGGGCGATCCGGCAAAGGGAAATCGATGCCTTGGCGGGCGCCTTCGGGCGCCCGCCGTCTTCCCGGCGCAAAATCGCCGGTCGCCGCCAGGAATTCCTTGAACCCCCGGCGGAATATGTGTTTGCTAATTCCTAACAGGAGGCGGGCCGAAGGTCAGAAGACCGCGGCCACCGGACCGACGAGCGAACGGTCCATGCAATGCGGCGGATCAACCGCCGGCAGTCGGGCGGAGAGGCGATGCTGAAGTTCTTCGTCAAGCGATTCGGCTATCTGCTCCTGACCATGCTCGCGGTATCCCTGATCATTTTCGTGGTCAACGAGTATTCGCCGGGCCAGGTCACCCGCAAGATCCTGGGGCCGTTTGCCACCCAGAACGAGGTCGATATCCTGACGGTCAAGATGGGCCTCGATCGCCCGATAATCATCCGCTACATCGAATGGCTGGGTCAGATCCTCCGCGGCGATCTGGGGAAATCGACGCTCTGGGGCGCGCCGGTCAACTCCATCATCTGGGACCGGCTGCTCAACACCTCGATCATCGCCTCCCTTGCTTTTGCCGTCATCGTGCCGGCTTCGATCATCTTCGGTGTCGCCGCCGGCATGCGGGAGGGCTCTCGCCTGGACCGGACGATCTCGCTCGCCAGCATCGTGACCACCTCGGTGCCGGAATTCGCCTCCGGCGTCTTCCTGCAGAGCGTCTTCGTCATCTGGCTGGGCCTGCTGCCCGGCACCTCGCCGCTGGATGCCAGCGGGGGCTGGTCCATCGCCTCCCAGCTCGTGCTGCCGGTGGCGGTGATGGTGCTCTATGACCTGGGCTATGTGGTGCGCATGGTGCGGGCCTCCATGGTCGAGACCATGACCCGGCCCTTCATCCGCACGGCGGTGCTGAAGGGGTTGAGCTTCCGCAACGTCATCATGAAGCATGCGATCCGCAATGCGATGATCGGGCCCTTCACCGTCATCCTGCTGCAGATCAACTACCTGGTGACCGGTGTGGTCGTCGTCGAGGCGGTGGTGGGCTATCCGGGCTTCGGGCGCATGATGCTGGATGCCGCGCTCAACAAGGATATCGCCGTGATCGAAGCCGGCTCCATGTTCGCGGTCTTCGTCACCGTGTCGACCCAGATCATCGGCGATTTCGGCTACATGCTGCTGAACCCGCGCATTCGCTTCGCCTGAGCGGGGAGGGAGAGAGAATGGCCGCCATCACCATGGGCAAGAAGCAGGACGGCTTCCTGCTCCGGCTGCTGAAGCGGATCGCGCTGCTCCGGGAATCGCCGGTCGGCATGATCGGCGCCGCCCTCGTGCTGTTCTGGATCCTGGTGGCGATCTTCGCGCCCCTCCTAGCGCCGTATGATCCGAACGAGAACTACATGGACGATTACGGCAACTGGGGTCCCTCGGCCGCCTTCTGGCTGGGCCGGGACAATCAGGGCCGCGACATCCTCTCGCGCATCATCTGGGGCTCGCGGATCGTGCTCACCGTCGGCCCGATCGCGACCTTCTGCGCCTATGTCGTGGGCTGCACCATGGGCCTGCTGGCCGGCTACTATCGGGGCTGGGTCGATGTCGTCGTCAGCCGGATCTCGGACATCATCCTCTCCTTCCCGGTGATCATTCTCTATCTGATCATCATCTCCCAGTTCGGCCCGTCGGCCTTCAATATCATCGTGGCCGTCACCTTCATCGCCTCGCCCCAGGTCTCCCGCATCGTCCGCAGCCTGACGCTGGAGCTACGCGAGCGCGACTACGTTGCCGCGGCCAAGATGCGGGGGGAATCCGCCGTCTACATCATGCTGGTGGAGATCCTGCCCAATGCGCGCGGGCCGCTCATCGTCGATGCCTGCCTGCGCATGGGCTATACCACCATCGCCATCGGCGTCCTCGGCTTCCTCGGCCTCGGGCTGCCGCCGCCCGATCCCGACTGGGGCGGCATGGTGAAGGACACCTACACGATGATGTCCACCGACCCCCATATGTCGCTGTTCCCCTGCGCGGCCATCAGCTCCCTCGTCGTCGGCTTCAATCTCCTCGCCGATGGCCTGCGCGAGATCAGCCTGAGGGATTGACGGCATGCCCCCTGTCCTCGAGCTCGAGAACGCGCGCATCTCCTACTTCACCCGGGCCGGCGAGATGAATGTCGTGCCGGGCGTCTCCTTCCGGCTAGAGCAGGGCGAGGCGCTGGGGCTGGTTGGCGAATCCGGCTGCGGCAAGTCGACGGTCGCCTTCGCCATCATGAACTACCTCTCCGGCGTGGGCCGGCTCACCGGCGGGCGCATCCTCTTCGAGGGGCGTGACATGAGCCGCATGACGGAGGAGGAGCTGCGCCAGATCCGTGGCGGACGCATGGCCATGGTCTATCAGGACCCGATGTCGAGCCTGAATCCGGTCATGCCCGTGGGCCGCCAGCTCATGGAGGTCCCGCTCATCCACCAGAAGGCGAGCGAGGCCGAGGCCCGGGCGCGCGCGCTCCAGATGCTGGGCGAGGTCAACCTGCCGGATCCGGAGAGCGTCTTCGACCGCTATCCCCACCAGCTCTCCGGCGGCCAGCAGCAGCGCGTGGTCATCGCCATGGCGCTGATGGCCGAGCCCTCGCTTCTGCTCATGGATGAGCCGACCACCGGCCTCGACGTGACGGTGGAGGCAGCCGTCCTCGATCTCGTGCGGCGCCTGCGCCAGAAGCACAACTCCTCCATCGTCTTCATCAGCCACAATCTCGGCACCGTGGTGCGCATCTGCGACCGCATCGGGGTGATGTATGCCGGCGAGCTGGTGGAGGAGGGGCCGATCGGCGAGGTCTTCCGCGACCCGCGCCACCCCTATACCCGGGGCCTGCTCAACTGCATTCCCGTGCTGGGCAGCAGCAAGACCTCGGCCGCCCTGGCGCCGATCCCGGGCCAGGTGCCTTCGACCCTGAACCGCCCGGCCGGCTGCATCTTCGCCTCGCGCTGCACCTATGTGGAGCAGGGGCGTTGCACCACCCAGCCCATTCCCACCGTCACCGTGCCCGGCAGCGATCATCACCGCGTGCAATGCGTGCGCTTCGACGAGCTGCCCCTGCGCCAGCGCCCGGCCGCCGCGGTCGAGGCCGCCCAGGTCAAGCGCGACAAGGAGGATGTCCTCACCGTCGATCATCTGCGCAAGTTCTATCGCCAGTCGCCGGGCATCTTCGCCGGCGGGGCGTCCTACGACGTCAAGGCCCTGAACGATATCGACATGAGCGCCAAGCGCGGCATGACGCTCGCCATCGTCGGCGAGTCCGGCTGCGGGAAATCGACCTTCGCCAAGGTGCTGACGGGGATCGAGCTGGCGACCCAGGGCAAGGTGGTGCTCGCCGGCAGCGATATCGGCTACACCTCGGTGGAGAAGCGCCCGGACAGCCTGAAGCGCAAGCTGCAGATGGTGTTCCAGAATCCGGACAGCACCCTGAACCCCAGCCATTCCGTGGGTTATATCGTCGAGCGGGCGTTGCGCCGCCTCAAGGGCGTCGGCGGCCGCCAGGCGCGAGCCGAGGCCCGCAAGCTGATGGACACGGTGAAGCTGCCGGTCGATTTCGTCGCCCGCAAGCCGCGCCAGCTCTCCGGCGGCCAGAAGCAGCGCGTCGCCATCGCCCGCGCGCTCGCCGGCGATCCCGATCTGGTGGTGGCGGACGAGCCCGTCTCGGCCCTCGATGTCTCGGTCCAGGCCGCCATCATCAATCTCCTGATCGAACTGCAGGCGACCCGCGACGCGACCCTGATCTTCATCTCCCACGATCTCTCGGTGGTGCGCTATCTCGCCGACCGGGTGGCGGTGATGTATCTCGGCAAGATCGTCGAGTTCGGCGAGGTCGACGATGTCTTCCTGCCGCCCTACCACCCCTATACGGAATCGCTGCTCTCGGCGGTCCCGATCCCCGACCCGGATTTGAAGCAGAAGCGCATCATCCTCGAAGGCAACCTGCCCAGCGTGCGCAACATCCCGGCGGGCTGCCCCTTCGCGACGCGCTGCCCGCGCAAGGTCGGCGAGATCTGCGACACCACCCCGCCGCCCGAGCGGCGCACCCCCACCGGCCATCGCATCGCCTGCCACATCCCCCTGGAAGACCTGAACCGCGTCGACCCGGTCATCAGCCGCGCCGCGGAGTAGATGAATTCCCTCTCTCCCGCGCTTCGAAGCGGGAGAGGGTAGGGACCCATCGCGAAGCGATGGGAAGGGTGAGGGTATGCCAGGCACCGGACTTGCATGTATCCTGGCCCGACGCTGAAAGCCGATCCGAGGCACGACATGGCCAAGCGCCCCAAGGCAAAACCCCTGAACTCCGGGACATTCGCCCTCATCGAGAAGCAGGCCATTGGCAAGCAGGTCGTGGCCCGGATTCTCGAGCTGATCAGGACAGGGAGCCTGAGGGCCGGGGACCGCCTGCCTCCGGAAAGGGAGTTGATCGAGATCTTCGGGATAAGCCGGCCGAGTCTGCGCGAGGCGCTGCGGGCCCTTTCGACCCTCGGAGTCGTCGAGTCACGGCATGGCGGCGGGGCCTTCGTCAGCGATCTGGACGCACGAACCCTGCTTGCCCCGCTCGACTTCTATCTTTCTCTGACCAAGACCAACTTCAAGGATGCATTCGATAGCCGTCGCGTGATCGAGATCGAGATCGTCCGGCGCGCCGCGACCAAGGCGAGCCAGGCTGACATCGCCGACCTTGAGGGAATCATAGCCGCGCACAGCACGGTGCAGCGCGACCCGATCGGCTTTCGCATCCTCGACAGCCGCTTCCACCAGAAGCTGTCGGAGATTGCGGGCAACGCCGTGCTCCAGCGGATAGCCTATGGATTGTACAATCTCGGCCTCGACTTCCAGCATTTCGATCTCCGGACGCGCCGCGACCCCGGATTGATCGCCCGGAGCACCCGCGATCACGCCGAGATCGCCTCGGCGATTGTCGCTCGCGATCCCGAGGAAGCCGTCCGGGCCATGGCGAAGCACATCCGGAACATCGAGCTCAGCACGCAGAGGGTGATCGGAAACAGCGGCGCTCCTCCAGCCGACTGATCGGTTCATCGTCATCACCGCGACTTCCGGCCAGCCCTTGTACGCGCCTTAGCGTTCGAGCGAACGCCGTTCGCGCGCGGATGGAAAGGGAGCCGTTTCACCGCCATGACGGCAAGGAGGATCAGGCCCCAGGAGGCGAGCGCCAGGTGCGGGCTGACATTCATGAGATTGAAGCCGCTGGCGACGACCTGGAGGATCCAGAGTGCGACGAACAGCCCGGCGATACGGCCGAACCCGCCATAGGGATCGATGCCCCCGAGGATGGCCGCGAGGATCGTGACCAGCAGGTATGACTGCGCGATGTCCGCCCCGGCCGAGTTGAAGCGGGCCATCATGACGACGGCGGCGAGCCAGCAGAGAAGGCTCGAGATGACATAGACCCATACCTGGACGCGCCGTGTATCGACCCCCGAAAAGCGCGTCGCTTCGAGATTGGAGCCGATCATGTGGATGCGGATGCCAAGTGCCGTCCGGGTGAGCAGAATATGGGCGAGGATCGCCACGATCGAGAAGACGACGAAGGATATCGGCACGCCCCAGACCGTTTCATTGGACACGAGGAGCAAGGCATCGGGAAAGCCGGAAAGCGTCCGCCCGCGCGTGAAGTAGATGCTGAAGCCGTGCAGCAGGGTCATGGTGCCGAGAGTGACCAGGATCGGGTGAACCCCCAGCAGGGCGACGAGAAGACCGGTCACCAGCCCGACTAGGAGGCAGAGCACGAAGCCTGCGGCGAGCGCGCCGGCCAGCCAGAGAACGAGAGTGGGGCCGGCGGCGTCGGGGGGCATGAGCGCCGTCAGCATCCAGGCCATCAACAACGCCGCCTGATTCGCCGTCGCGATGATCGCGAGATTGATGCCGCCGGAAATCAAGGGAATTGCCATTGCCAGCGACAGCAGCCCCAGCTCCGGCAGCTGGAACATCATCGCCTGCAGCGTCGTGCCCCTGGGGAATGTCGTCGGCATCAGCAAAGAGAACAACGCCACGAGCCCGGCGAGGAGGACGAGCAGCGCTCCCATATTCGCCGTCTTGCCGCGAAGCGCCGAGATCAGCCGGTCCAGCTGAGCGGTGATGCCCTGGCGGGCGTCGCGGACCCCCTCACCGAGATTGTCCATCAGCTGACCTTGACCGAAGCCTGCCGGCGACCGCGCCTCTCGGCATAGCCGGTCATGCTGATGGAGACCAGGATGGCGAGCCCGATGACGACACCGAAGAAATAGGACGATGCGCCGATGAGGTTCAGGCCGTTCTGCAATACCGCGAGGAAAAGGACACCGAGGACAACGCCGCCCATCGATCCGATGCCGCCCACCAGGCTGGCTCCGCCCAGGATTGCCACGGCGAGCACGTTCAGCTCCTGCCCGGCCATCGCCGTCGGCACCGCCTGGTGAACGCGGCCCGCTTGAACGAAGCCCGCGACGGCGGCATGGAATCCAAGGTAGCCGTAGGCGAGCAGCTGGACGCGAAGCACGTCTATGCCGATGCGGCTTGCCGCTTCCGGATTTCCGACAAGCGCATAGACCTGACGGCCGATCCGCGTGCGGCTCATGAGATACTGGGTCGCGATGACGACCGCGATCATGGCGACGATGGGCAAGGTGAGCTTGACCACGTCACCCGAGCTCGTCACGTAGCGGGCGAATGCGATCCGGCCCGACCACCAGTCGGGCAGATTGTAGATCTCCTGCGCATCGGTCACGTAGATGAGAAGTGCGTAGTAGATGCTCGATGTCGCTATGGTCACGATGATCGAGACGACGCGCAGATAGTGCGTGAGCAGTGCGTTGATGCTGCCCATCACGATGCCGAGCGCCGCGGCGAGCGCCAGAGCGGGCAGGGCGGGGAGCCCCTGGCTCGTGATGAGATAGGCCGCCAGGTATTGGGTCGCCGAGGCGGTCGCGGTGAAGGAGACGTCGATCCCGCCCGAGACGAGAACCACGAAGACTCCGGCGGCAAGGATGGTGGTGACCGAATAGGCTTCGACGAGGTTGACGAAGTTGGAGAGGGTCAGGAAATAGGGGGAGGACAGCGAGAAGATCGCAAAGGTCGCCAGGTTCGCGGCGATCAGCGCAATCTCCGTGCGCCCCAGGACGGCTCCCAGCCTAGGCATAGAGAGCCTCGGCCAGCGCGTGATCGCTAGCGACTCCGGGGACGAATTCGCCGCAGATCCGCCCATCGCGCATGTGAAGGATGCGATCGCAATTGAAGTAGACCTCGGGAATCTCGTCAGAGATCAACAGGATGGAGACACCCTGTTTGGTCAATTCCCGCATGACCTCGTAAATGCCCTGCTTGTTGCGGATATCGACGCCGACGGTCGGGCTGTCGAGGATCAAGACCTTCGGGTTGGTGGCGAGCCATTTTGCGAGAACGACCCGCTGCTGGTTGCCTCCCGAAAGGGTCTGCACCGGCGCCTCGACGCTCGCGACCTTGATTCCCAGTCTCGCGACCCAGCTGCGCGCCAATTGATCTCTGCGGCCGCGGCCGATGAGCCCGAAGCGGTCGGACAGCCGCTCGAGAATCGTTATGGCGGCGTTGTCGGCGGTCGATTGCGGGAGATTGAGGCCGAGCGATAGGCGATCTTCCGAGACATAGGCGATGCCGGCCGCGATCGCACCCTGATTCGATCGAAGTCGAAGCGGGGAGCCATCGAGCAGGATTTCACCATGCTCCAGCGGACGCATGCCAAAGAGAGCGAGTGCGAGCTCCGTCCGTCCGGCCCCGAGAAGGCCGATCAGGCCAAGGATCTCGCCCTGGTGGAGCAGGAAGGAGACATCCTCGAACTCTCCGCTCCGGCTCGCCGCCCGGATCTCAAGCACCGGGGGCCGCTGGTGCGGCAGCCGGGCCGTGACTTCGCGCTTGATGCTCTCGCCGGTCATCAGTTCGGCCAGGCGATGATCGTCGACCTCGGCTGCGGGGAAGGTGCCCACCTTCCGGCCGTCCCGAAGAACGGTGACCCGTTCGGCGATCTCGACCACCTCTTCCAGGCGATGACTGACGAAGACCACGGCGACGTTCAGGCTTTTCAGCCGGCGAACCGTTTCGAACAGGCGTTCGACCTCGTGCCGCGTCAAGGATGATGTCGGCTCGTCCATGAACAGAATCCGGGCGTTGACGGCGAGCCCGCGGCAGATCGCGACGATCTGGCGCTGGGCCACGGGCAGCGCGCCGACCCGGGCATCGAGCGGAAGATCGGCGTCGAGACGAGCAAGCGTCGCCACTGCCGCCTCGCGCATGGCGCGATGCGGCGGCGGCCGGAACGGAGAACCCAGCTCCAGGTCGATGGCGATGTTTTCCAGAACCGTCAGGTTTGGAAACAGCGACAGGTCCTGGAAGATGACCTGAATGCCGAGAGATTTGGCTTGATGCGGCGTCAGGCTCGCCTGCGCCACGCCGTCGATGGCGATCGCGCCGCCGCCATCGGGCTCATAGACTCCGGCGAGGATCTTGATCAGGGTCGACTTGCCCGAACCGTTCTCACCGATCAGGCAATGCACTTCCCCGCGCTCGACCGACCAGTCGATCGAATCGAGCGCCAGCGTGCCTCCAAAACTCTTGCTTATGCCCGAAAGGGCGAGCAAGGGATGCGGCTGTTCAGAGGAGATAGCGCTCACCACGGCGAAACCCAGATTGCCAAGCTGCGCCGGATGCCGGCGACAAGAAGGTGGCTGCGCCCCGGAGGGCTATCCCCGGAGCGCAGCCTGAGCCCAAACGCAATCGGCCGACCGGAACAGGCGACGAGTTTAGATCGTCAAATGATCTTGGCCCACTCGTCAATCGTCTGCGGGTTGAGATCGATCTGCTTGTTGGCGCGGATGACTTTGGTCGACGTGTTCACCTGGCAGGGCCCCATGCCCGGAAGATCCATGCCGTCCTGGATCGTCCCGCCGGTTGCGAGGGTCTTGCCGAGGGCCACCATGGCATAGCCGGAATCGATGGGGTTCCACAGGAATCCGCGCGTGATCGCCCCTTCCTTCATGAGCTTGACGCCCTGGCTCGGGATGAACGGGCCGACGACGATCACCTTGCCGATCTTGTCGCGATCGGCGACCGCCTGGCCGGCACCGATCGGCCCGTTGGCACCGAAGATCAAAAAGCCCTTGAGATCGGGATGCGCCTGCATCTGGTCGATGGCCGTCTTGTAGCTGTCCTCGACGCTGTTGGAGACACCGAAGCGGTCGCCGATCTGCTCCATCTTCGGGTATTTGCTCTTTTGCAGGGCGACGGCGTAGTCCGCCCAGAGATTATGGAGTGCCACGGTCAGACCGCCCACATAGACCACATACTTTCCTTCGCCACCGATCGCCTGCGCGAAGGCCTCGAGATGCGCCTCGCCGAAGGCCTTGTCCTGGATCAGCTCGATGTCCCAGTCGGCGTTCTTCTGACCGGGAGACTCGTTCATGACCACCTTGATGCCGGCCGCCTGGGCCCGGCCCAGAACCGGCTCCAGCGCCTTCCCGTCATTCGGGACGACGCCGATCACGTCGACCTTCTTGGCGATCAGATCCTCGATGGCGCGCACCTGCTCTGCCGGGTCGTCGGTGGTCGGGTTGATGATCGAGGCGTTCACGCCGAGATCCTTGCCCGCCTTGTCGACGCCCTTTGCGACATTGTCGAACCAGGGAATCTTGACCTTGCCGACGACGCCGATCTCAGGCGGATTGTTGGCCGCCAAAGCCCTGGTCGAGGCGAACGCGGCCACGGCGCCGAGGCCGACGCCGCTCTTGATCAGCGTGCGACGAGAAATTCTGCGCATTCTTGTTCCTCCCGTTTGGGTCCCGTTTCTAACGGCGATTCCTGCCGGATTTCCGCCGGTTCTCTTGTGTCTGAAAGTGGACAGACCACTTTCGATGATTCACTCTTTCAGCCCAAAGTCTAGCGCGCCCTTCGCGCTCGTCCTTCATTCC
>Ga0126378_10002898_pt1 | contig 12844 bp, 10 predicted proteins | sample PanSoiMetPlot_23_FD_92587 | JGI IMG/M metagenome (GOLD analysis project Ga0126378, IMG submission 92587) | Tropical forest soil microbial communities from Panama - MetaG Plot_23 | ecosystem: Environmental > Terrestrial > Soil > Tropical forest > Bulk soil | place: Panama | collected 2016-02-17
CTCGTGCAGATAACTGACCGTTGCCGACTCAAATGTCCCTGAGAAAGGCTTCCAGACGCCATTGTGCGGCGCGATCTGCGTCCCGTCTGCGGCCAATGCCAAGCTGGGATTCGGCCGCAGATAGGCTGTGATTTCGTTGGCCTTGGACTCAGCAACGCCGATCTGCCCTGCATGCAGCGTGGGATTATTCGCTTCGAATCGCGCGCGCACTTCGTCCCAGGTCCATGCCTTCTGTGCGCAGGCGCGGCCCGCCAGTCCCACGACCAGGATCGCGGCCAGACCGGCACACCTCAAAAGTTGCTGCATAAATCTACCCTCGAGTGAACTTACCGCTGGAAAATCTCAAAATCTTCCAGAAAGAAGGCTTGGCATGGACCACCGCCCGTTGTCTATTCGCTTACACCCAGAGGCGAAGGGTTTCCACGATAACGAGGCCCGCATTCGAATATTGTTACAACTATGTTAAGGAAAGGTTTCGGCGTTTCAAACGAGCGGTGGAGCTCTGCCGGCCATGGGCAATTCCGAAGAACTTCGGACGCACAGCCTCGAATACCGGAGGGGTTCGGAGTAATTCTGTATCACGCGTTCCCGGCAACCGGCTCCAAAATTCTCCCCGTCCGGCCCGCGATTCTGTCCTAGCGCCAGCCGGAACGCCGCCGAATCATCCTGGGCAAGGAATCGGGAGGTCGGCTGTTTTCCGGCGTCCGGATAATCTGAGGCCTTCACCTGCCTGAAGTTTCCCTTGCCGTCATTGAGAAGAACGGCCACGAAGTGCGCGTCAAATGGAGAAGTAACCACCAGATCCACAACTTCGTCTCCATTGACGTCCTGGGGTGCAATCTGCAGGCCGCCTGCGGGGCCGCGAATCCCTATCGTGGGCCGCGATCCGGAACTCAGCCGCAACTCCAGGGAGTACTCGACCGTCTCCGCCGAACCCCGGCGGACCCGAATCGTCGCCATATCCGGGCGCAAGTCTCCGTCGAAGTCGGCTATCGCGAAGTGAGTTGTACCCTGCGCGGAGAGACTCTTCGCATAACGCGCCCCAGGGCGCTCCCAATAAACCAAAATGCTCGGCAGAACAAACAGCAGCGGGCAAGCATACAGGCACGCGATTGCAGCCGGACGGAGTTTCCCATGCTGGCGTGTGAGGCTCATGCGGAGGAAGCAGTTTAGCCCAACTGGCGGGGGTATTGGCAACCGCAGCAACTCTAGGAAGCACGGTTGTGAGGTAGGTCACAAAGCGCTGTGACAAAAGACGCGGACCGATGGGGGCGTAATCGGTACCTTATTCAGCAGCAAAGGACTTCGCCTGGCACGTCCCTTGTTTGAAGCTACGCGGACTCCTGGCAATAGGGCTATAACGTCTTTGGATAGCGTCAGATACAGCGCCTGCTTGGCCGGCAAAGGAGCAAATCAAGTAATGGCTATCAATCCCACTGGTCCATCCGCTCCTACCCCGCCTCCTTCCGGCTTGCCCGCGGGCCGCGTTTATCCCCTCGCCGCGGCGGCGCTTCTGATCGGTTTGGGGATTGGCTATTTCGGGATTGGCGCACGCAAGGCTCCCCCACCCGCCGCGCCCCGCGCATCCTCTCCCCCGGGTAAACCCACTCTGCCCGGCGGCCATCCTAAACCCACCATAGAGCAGATGCAGGCTATGGCGGATGCAAAGGTCGCGCCGCTGCTCGAAAAGCTAAAGACCGACCCCAAGAATACAGCCCTGCTGAACCAGATTGCGGGCACTTACCTTGCAACACATCAATTCAAAGAGGCCGCAGATTATTTTCGAAAGTCTCTGGAATGGAACCCCAACGACAACAGTGTGCGAACCGCTCTCGCCTCCGACCTTTACTATAGCGGCGACACGGACAATGCTTTGGACGAACTGGACAAGGTTCTCAAGAAAGATCCAAACGATATCGATGCCCTTTTTAACCTGGGGATGATTCGATTTAAGGGCAAGAACGATGCTGCCGGCGCGATTGCCGCCTGGCAGCAACTGTTGAAAACGCACCCCGACCTGGATCGCAAGCTGACTGTGGAACAGCTGATTGCCAAGGCAAAAGAAAAGTCTCCGGCAAGGAATTAAGCGGCATCGAATTTCAAAGAGGAGTGTAGACCGTGGCGGACATATTGAAAACAACTTCGACGGAAGTCTGGAGCGGGGCGCAAGCTGCAACCCTCGTTGTGATCTGCCTGCTCGCCGGAACGGCAGGCGGCTGGCTGCTGCGGCGCTCGAGCCCAACGCCTCGAGCACCGCAAACCGAAGTCGCATCGGCACCGGCACCGGCAGCGGTCGCCGGTCAGCCCGCCCCGCCCAATTTTGGACTAAAGAGTTCCCTTCCCTCCAATGAGCAATTGAAACAAGCGGCTGACTCTCAGGCAGCGCCGATCCTGGAACAACTGAAGAAAGATCCGAACAATGCCGGATTGTTGGCAAGCGTAGGCAATCTCTATTACGACGCCAAGGAATATCCCACCGCTATCGAATATTACAAACGCTCCCTGAAAACCCAGCCCACTGACACTTCCGTGCGCACGGATCTGGGCACGGCGTATTGGTACACGGGTAACGCCGATTCGGCCATCGCCGAATTTAATAAGGCGCTCTCCTACGATCCAACGAAAGCCGACACTCTCTTCAACCTCGGCATCGTAAAATGGCAGGGCAAGAAAGACGTGCCCGGCGCCGTCGTCGCCTGGCAAAAGCTCCTGGACGCCAATCCGGGCTACCCCAATAAGGACGGAGTTCTGCATTTGATGATCGAGGCGCAGCAGCATTAACGGCAACGGTAGTCCGACTGACAGATCTCGCGGAACATCGCCTGTCGAAAAGGCTTGTCATGAGCGATCGGCAGTTCAAGGCCATCATCGTTGGAGCCGGCCCCGCAGGACTCACGGCCGCCTATGAATTAAGCAAACAAGGCCAGGCGGTGCTGGTGCTCGAGAGCGATCCGCAATACGTGGGCGGCATCTCGCGCACCGTGACTTATCACGGCTACCGCTTTGACATCGGCGGCCATCGCTTCTTCTCCAAATCGCGTGAAGTCGAGGATCTTTGGACGGAAATTCTTGGTTCGGATATGTTGCAACGCCCGCGGTCTTCGAAAATCTATTATCGCGGCCAATTTTACACTTACCCACTGAAGCCCTTCGAAGCCCTTTCGAAACTTGGCCTCCTGGAATCCACGCTCTGCGTACTCTCCTTTCTCAAGGCCAAGATCAATCCCACGCGGCATCCCCATTCCTTCGAAGAGTGGGTTATCAATAAGTTCGGCGAACGTTTGTTCCGCATTTTCTTCAAGACCTATACGGAAAAAGTCTGGGGCATGAGCTGCAAGGAGATTTCTGCCGATTGGGCCGCGCAACGCATTAAGGGACTCACGTTGGGCGGGGCAATCCGAAATGGGCTGTGGCCGAATCGTTCATCTCGAGATCGCTCTCAGTTAGTGAAGAGCTTGATAGATACTTTCCGATATCCACGGTTCGGGCCGGGCATGATGTGGGAGAAATGCGGAGAGAAGGTTCGGGAGATGGGCGGGGAAATAAGAATGGGCGCAAGTGTTGTCGGATGCCGTTTCGAAGCAGCGAGTTCCAGCTGGACCATTATGGCTCGCACGGTCGACGGCAGGCCTGAGGAATTTCTCGGCGATCACTTGATTTCTTCCATGCCAATGCAGCATTTAGTTTCACGAATTGCGCCGCGGCTCCCTGAGATCGCGTTGACTTCAGCCAATTCCCTACGCTACCGGGATTTTCTGACGGTGGGGCTGATCCTCCGGGATCGCAAACGTTTCAACGACAACTGGATCTACATCCACGATCCGAACGTAAAAATGGGACGGGTGCAGAATTACAAAGCCTGGTCTCCGGAGATGGTTCCTGACCCGGATTATTGTTGTTACGGCTTGGAATACTTTTGTTTCGAAGGCGATGGGCTCTGGACAATGCGGGACTCCGATCTGATCGCCCTCGGAACGAAAGAACTCGAAGAGGTTGGACTCGGAAACGTGGTTGACGTTGCAGATGCGTGCGTCATCCGCCAGCCTAAAGCCTACCCGGTCTACGATGACAATTACCAGAAGCATGTTGGCGTAATTCGCCGAACCCTGGAGGCGCACTGCCACAATTTGCATCTTGTCGGCCGCAATGGCTTGCACAAATACAACAATCAGGACCACGCGATGATAACCGCGCTCCTGGCGGCGCGTAACATTCTGGCTGGCGAAAACAAGTACGACGTCTGGTCGGTGAACGAAGACGGCGAATATCACGAGTCCAGTGATGTCCTACGAACGCTCGAATTTGAATCCTAGGCGATAATCTGGCGCACAAAATGTGGCGTCGAAAAACGTGAGTGATTAGCAGAGCTTGGAACACCGTGCCTAATGGGTATGCTGGTGGCAAACCAGGGAACATGTATTTGTGGCGTGATTATATGAAATTGGATTCGTTCCATTCATACCCACAACATTGGCATCAAAATTGACGAGGCGCTCTCCGGTGATGCTTGCGCTGATACCGCCCATGCCGTGAGAGGTATGACATATCGAGCATGAAAAGCCATCATTAATGTGCCGGGCATGCTCGGTGAAACTCGTATTGCTCACTACACTATTTAGATCGTGGCACTTGGCGCACATTGCGTAGGGGCCACTCACACTGAGATCGGGAGTCGGAAAGAGGTTGCCGATCAATGCGCCGGGCGCGGAAGCGCTGCTGATTTCGTAGCGTCGCTCGAGGATGTGTGTCCATCTCGAACCGTGCGGGCCATTGGGTCCCGCGCCACCGAATTCGCGGTTGTCATCGCTGTTATGACAATCGATACACAGGGTCTGAGTTCCCATCGCCCTGCCGGGTGCAATGCCATCCAGTTGCAGCATGTTGGTTCGCAGGCTGGGCTGAGGTAGAGCGCTTGTCCGTGGATGCAGAACCGGATGGCTGGACGTACTGGTCAACGCAAATTGCGGTATGACGTTCAGCAGGTCACCAGAAAAGACGACTCGAGCCGGCAGGTAACCATAGATCGGATTAACAGCCTTACCCGCACTGGTGCCATGGCAGCGCAGACAATTTTCATATCCATTCACAGCTGGACTCACAGCCGTTATTCCGTCCGTGCTGCTCACACCAAGAACCGCTGTTTGAGACGGCCGAATACCGGGCGGGATTGTGAATGTTGCCGTCTGCTTAGCGGCGTGACTGTTATGACAGTCGGCACAAGTGGCGTGCCGATTGTTGTTCAAAACATTCGATTCCGAAGGGTCATGCGCATTCTTTGTCGACGGAAATGGGTGGCCGATCTTGTTGAACTCCCCATACACGTTTAACAGCTGCGGCGCAACATTGTTCCCTCCATTGTGACAATTGCTGCAGTCCTGCTCGTTGACTCCGCGAAGAAGACGTTGTGCGCCCGGGGCGTTATGAACCTGGTGGCAGGAACTGCAGGAATTTGTGGCGACATCAGGATAAGGCCCTACAGATGGCGTGCTCCCGACCGTATTCCCTGCGATGGCGTGAATGCTTGTGGACCAGCCGCTGAGGGAATTGTTTTGTCCCGTTGTTATGCGGTTTGGGTCATGGCAGGCAAAGCACAGCTGCCCCCGCGAACTATCCATCACCAGGAAATTCGGCGAAACTATATCCCGGGATTGCATGTGAGCGTCATGGCAGGTATCGCACTGGATATTTCCATTGTTCAGTTTCACGGCGCTAGTCGCGTCCGCTGTCTTCCCTTCCGTGGCGAGTGTCGCGACCAGATCGGGTGCATCTTGTAGGGGCAGAGCCAAATTGAACGGATGTGAACTCCGCAGGTCGGAGCCGAAGGTATCCGCCATGTTCATGACTCCAGTCATACTGAATTTCCCGTATGCGACGGTCTGTCCTGGGGCCACCGTCCCATCGTGGCAACTGAGGCACAGGCTACTCGAACCGGCTAGTGGTGGCTGCGGGCTGGGCTCTGCCGTATAGGTGGAGCTGCCATACATCGTGTAGGTTTGCATCGAGAGTGTTTGGTTCCAAAGCGGTGTGCCCTGGCTTAGCGAAGCATGTGGTGCATGGCAGTAGAGGCAAGAGGCGGAGAGGTTTCCCCTCACGGGGGAAGGGCCCGGCTGTGAAAAATCGTGGGCGCCCAGCGAGTCCCCGATCTGTTGTGCCGCAAGTCCTGACGCAGCAAACAAAAACACCACCCAAGCAAGGCGCAGGTGATTCACTGTCCACCTCCCGCCTGGGGCTTGCCGATGGCGAAGTACTGGAAGATCTCCACGCGATGATTAAAGCTGTCCACAACATACACTTTGTCCGCGGCGTCGATGAATAGACCCGTAGGCAATTGAAAATCACCAAACCCGCTTCCCTTTTGGCCAAAGTAATAGAGCAATTGCCCCTCGCGATTGAATACCTGCACGGTATTCAAGGCGCCGTCCACGATATAGAGGTGGCCCTCGGAGTCCACCCCGATGCCCTTCGGCCGGAACATCTCGCCACGCCCGGAACCTAGCTTTCCTATCGCATACTGAAAATTCCCACTGCGGTCGAGAACTTGCACCCGGAAATTCAGGGCATCCACCACTAGCAGGTCATTGCCGTGTAGCCGGAGCTCCGTGGGGAAATTGAACTCTCCATCACCTGAACCGGCCTTTCCGATTCGCTGAAGCACGTTCCCGCGCATATCCATCACAAAAATCTGATTGCGCAAGGTGTCGGTCACATAGATTCTTTGTGCCGCCGAGTCAACAGCAATTCCTGTGGGCCGCTTGAAATAACCTTCATCGTATTTAAGGCTTCCGATCACATGAGAAAATTTGCCGCTCGGTTCGAACACAAATACACGGCCCAGTTCCGAGTCCGTCACGTAGATGTTGTCCTGGGCATCGACAGCGATGCATTGTGGAGAGGTCATCGCCTCCTTGCTCTTCTCGCGCCGGGTAATGAACTTGTACTTCTCCTGCTTGAAGTCAAAGATGTGTACGCCCCCGCCTTCGGGATCCGTGATCAGGATGCGGCCCTTCGAATCGGTGACGATGCTGTAAGGTCGACGCATGATCTTGAAGTCCGGCGCACCGGCTACAACGTCCACAACTTTCTTCCAGAAACCGCGTTTGGTTTGGACCTCTTTTTCAGAAGAAAAGACGCGTTCGAATACCAGCTTGCGTCCGGCGTCCAGCTGCAGGACGGGGAAGGTTACCTGATACGACTTCTTGTCTTTCGCGGAGACGGGGGAAACGGCAATCAAAGCGAGAAAAAACACTGCTGCATAAACCTGGAGGGAAGCTGCGGACAGCCCCGCCTTTTCATGCGTTGAGTTCTTCGGCCCCGGCATTAGAATGTTCTCAGCAACCAACAGCTTACTACCGTACGACAAAAGCCTCCGCGGACTTTCCACGAACTCGCCCTCTCGCGCCTAGAAGAAGTTGAACTGACGCTGTATGCCAAAATAAAACGTGTTGTAGAGATACGGAATCGTCCCGACCTGACTGCTGCCCTGATCGACGCGGCTGTAACCGGTGACGATGTAGAGTTGCCGGACGCTGTATTCCGAGCGGAATGACATCTGGGTGCTCCGCGTGCGCACGGAGTTCGCTCCGATTAGAGGATTCAGGCTGCTGTAATCGACATGCGAATAGTTTCCAACCAGGGTCCAGCGCCGCTTCGGACGCCAACTGGCCCCGATGCCGTACGATTGGCCATTGTATTGGATCAGAAGGTTTTCGACTCCTGCGGTGGAACCACCAACCGGGATGATCGAGCTGCCTACCTGCAACGCATTGCCTTGGCTCTTGCTGTAACTCCCTGTCAGGCTTGTATTCCTGTGCGTTATGGTTCCGCTGAAATTTTCCGAATTCGTGTCGGAGAGACTGGATGCATCAACGTGGGATTTCGAAATACCCGCGCTGGCGCTGATGGCCCAATACTTTAGTGTCCGGGTGATATTGGCGCCCCCACCGTAGCTCGTTTGCAAATATCCCACTAAAAAAGTTGTTAACCCATGGCTGTAGTTCCCCGTGATGCTGCCATTCCAGGCTCCCAGAGGATGGCTATACGATACGTTCGCGCTTTCTCCCAGAAAACTGGTCTGTCCTGTTTGTTTCTCCGTCATGTTCCCGGAGCTGTTCTCCAAAGTGTAGAGAGGGGCAAAGGAATAGGAAGCGCTGCCACTCAAACCCAACCCACCTCCCCAGAGCTTGTGGTTACACACGGCCGTTCCGACCATTTCGGTCGAAGTGAAGTCGGGAAGACCGCCCGCCTGCCCCTGAATCCGATGTTCAACTCTTCCGATCAGGGATAAACACGAAAGGACTTGATACCCGGCATCGGCTCCATAACTGAGGAAACTATTCGTGTAGCGAGTGGATCCTGAGGTGGTTGATTCCCCGGTGGAAGTAACCGGAGCACCCTTCTGCGCTCCCGCTCCCGTAATAACATTGGTGAAGTACTGTCCGCTCAGATTGGAACTGTATGAAAAATAGGCACCCAGGGAGAGCTGTGAAGTGACTTTGAGGTTGGCATTCCCGTAGAGATTATCATACGTCTCGTCCAACCTTGTATCCGCGTATTCGCCATGAACGCTTGAACGGCTGTAGGAAGCGTGAAGACCCGCGCGAGTTCCGAAAGAATGGGACGCAGAGGCGAAGAAGTTCCCCGAATCCGTGTTCTGATTCAGCATGGAATCCACGGAACCAAAAATCGGGGTCTGGCTGTTCACCCAGGTCTGGCTATAAGAGGCACTCAGGATGGTGTTCGCAAGGTCATATCTGGAGTTCAGCGAAACAGTGTTTAGGTGGGAATTACCCGTTCCGGGTTGCCCATCCACTTCGTAATCCGAAGAGCTATGAGCAAAAGACGCCGTGATGGAAGGCCAATTCTCCGGCAGATAACTGGCGCTTGCGCCAAAACCCTGACCATTGCCGTGCGTTATATAACCAATTCCCGATCCGGGCAGAGTCGAGGTGGAGTCCCGGTTGTAATCCCGCGAATAACTGAATGTCATCGGCGTTTTGGAGGCGCTGAGAAAATTTGCCTGCGAATAGATGCCGGAAGCCAAGCTGTTAGAACTGGAGGTGGAGTTCAAGTTGGACTGATTCAAGTATGGATTGGCGGTGAAGCTCAGAAAACGGGGGTCGTGATAAAAGCCCGTGAGATTTCCGTTGAAACCGTAGGCCGCACTGTTTGAGTCAGTTCCATCCCAGCTGCGTACATACCCCACAGAGGCGTTGGCGTTAAAATTAAGTGAGGTATCGTCCCCGATCTTAAGCTGGGCCCTGGTCACCGATCCTGTCATTGTCGCAAGGCCCAGAACGATCCAGAACCGGATTGTTTTTGCTGCCCGCATGAGCGGAAATCCCTTTACCCTTTGTGTGCCTTCTCGACTACACAACTCAACCGAGGGTCTGGGTCGAGGCTCCACTAAAAATGAATGGCACGTTCTACAACTCCTGAATCTGGGCGTTCGCGAGCAACGACTTTTCCAGCGCCGCACGCAGAACCTTGGCGCGATCCCCTTCCGAATCCTTCTTCAAGCGGTCTTTCACTTGATCGAACGGCACCAGATGAGCGTCTTCGCGGCCATTGACACGCGCTATGCAGAACGAATCGCCCGTGTCGATGATCTGGCTGACCTGCCCCACCTTCATCTGGAAGACCACCTTTTCAACCTCACCCGGCATGCGTCCGCGATGCAGCCATTTGTGGTCACCCATCATCACGTGCCAATCATCCATGGAGACTTTTTCGGCCAACACACCGAAGCTTTCGTAGTCCTTGGTAGTTTCGGCCCATTTCCAAGCATCCTCTGCCTTATTACGAGCGTCTTGCTTCTCGGCGGAACTAGGAGTTTGTCCATAGGCGATCGTGATCGTCTGCAGCCAGACGCTGTCCGGTTTCCGGAAATGGTCGGGATTCTTGTCATAAATCGCCCGTACCTGCGCGTCGGTCAACCGGGCTTTGTTGTCAATTTGGATTTTCAGGTACCGATCGATCAACATGGCGCGCCGGATGCTCTCTTTCAGGTCTTCTTCGGAGCCCTTATTTTCCACCTTCAGGAATTCCTGGTAGTCGGCTTCTGTGTCGAACTGCTTCCGAAAGTCTTTCATGGCCTTGGAGAGCTTCTCGGTGGACACGGTCATCCCTTTCTTCAAGGCATCCTGGTAAGCCAGTTCTTCAAATTCGATATTCTTCAGCGCGCTTTTGCGTATTTGCGGTTCAGAGTCCTTTGGGAATCCCCCGCCATGCTGTTTGGCATAAGGGAACACATTGAACATTTCACGGAGCAGATCACGATCCGTGAGAACGGTGCCATTGACGCGAACGATGGGCTTGGGCGCAGAGACAGTCGCAGCGGAAGCGGAGGGTGTGCTCGTGGACATCGTCGTGGGAGCGTGACTGGGAACCTGGGCCTCAGCGGAGAGAGTAACCACTAACAGCAGGAAACTAAATCTGGCTTTCATCTTCAACCTCACTGGGAGCGAAAGTCCCCGGTATTTTTTGCTCTTTCGACCGGATTGACTCCAGTCGCTACTGCGAGCAGGGGGAGAGGCGGAAACCTCTCCCCCTCCTTTGGAGTTACTGGGTAACTATGGTCAGGATGCCAGCGCCTTCGTTGGACTTGCTTTGGTGGCAACTGCGGCAGAACTGCTGGCCGGAGTTGCTGTTCGGGTTGTCGGTGTTGTACCAGCCACGAACGAAGAAGTTCGTCGGCTTGGTTGTATTCTTTACACCAAGGTAGGTGCTGTTGGAATAGTTCACAGAGTGCGGGTTGTGGCAGGTGCTGCATTCAATATACGCACCGACGCCCGATGTGCCATTGCCGGCGTAGAACCGGACTGGTCGGCCGTAGTTGTTCGTGAAAGCGACAGTCGGTCCATCCGTCGTGCTCCAGGTAAGCTTTCCAGTGGCATCTACGGTGCATTCCCAGTTGTGGTTGGCGGCACCGCAAGCATATTGGACATCCACGGGATGATCGTTCTTGAGAGATTCCGTCCCGTCATTCAAATACGTCGGGATCTGCTTGCCTTCCACGAGTTCTGCGGTAATACCGGCCATCCCGATGATATGGGTCTGGTTGCCATCATGGCAGGACATGCAAGCGGCGGTATGGAACGCCGGATCGGTCGCGGCATACGTCCCGTTCGCTACGACGATGCTGTTTCCACTGAAGGCCGTGTAGGTTGTGGCATAGAAGTCGCGGCCCCAGAGATACTCTTCGCCGATTGCGGCGTTGGTTCCGCCATTGCCCACGGCGCCGGAGTGGGGAGCATGGCAGGATGCGCAGCCATGGCCGTTCACGTTGTGTGGACCAAGGATGTCACCCTTAAGCTGCTGCGCCGAAGCGATACCGACTGCGAATAACGCAACGAACATTACGAAAAGCATTTTCTTCAGCATTTGTAATTCCTCCTAAGTTAAAACTAACTCCTGATTTTTAGGCCACGGATGAAGTGGCTTTCTTCTACCCGTTCTTGGCCGGTCCAGGTGAGCAGTCCGCCCCGGGCCAAAACTCGTTATGACTTCTTATCCGCCACGGCAAAGGCCGCTGACGGGGCAGTCTGTGATTTGACTGCCGGCGCCTTTTTCTCTTGCTGTTCCTTAAGCGCCGTGGCTTCCGCATCCGTCACATACTGAAAGACCTGGACGCGAGCCTTGAATTGTTCCGCGACATAAACCCGATTGTTCTTGTCGATCAAAATTCCACTGGGCACGGAAAATTGTCCGGGTAGTTCGCCCGGCATTCCGAAAAAAGCCCTCAGGTGGCCCTCTTTGTCATAGATCTGGACATTGTTCTGATAGGCGTCCGTAACCCAAAGATGACCGTCGCTATCAAACGTCAGCCCTTTCGGCCGGGCGAACGTTCCGGGTGCGTCGCCATGTTTCCCGAACATGGATATAAAGTTGCCGTCGGCATCGAAGACCTGGATGCGATTGTTCATGGTGTCGGAAACGTAGATCAGGCCATCCTTGTCGACAGCCACGTTGCTGGGTTTGGAAAGCGTCCCGGGATCGTCGTCACCCTGCTTCTTGGCGGAGCTGCCGATCGTCCGCAGGAAGCGGAAATCGTCGGCATCGAACACCGCCACCCGATCCTTGCCGGTATCCACGACATAGAGAAGACGATTGGTTTCGTCTATGGCGATGCCCCCGGGATGGTCGAGCTCTTTATCGCCGAAGTAGGTTTCGAGCTTCCAATCTTTGCCGAGGACGGCTACGCGGTGCCAGACGGAATCGACTATAAAGATGCGATCGGCTTCATCCACCGTCATGCCGATCATGGTTCCAAACTTGGCATCAACGCCGTTTTTGAGAAGCGAGGTTTTACCGCTTTCAGAATCGAAGACGAATACCGCGGAGACGTAGCTATCTGCCACGTACAAGCGGCCCTTGCTGTCCATCCCCATCCCGTAGGGTTTTACAAAGATATGCGTCCATTCCTTTTTGATGGCACCGCTGTCGGTGGTCGGCACACCCGCCACGCGATCCATCCAGCTCTGCTTCTTCTTCGGCGCCTGCTTCCCTTCGGCTACCTTGGGTTTTTCCTCGCCATAGTATTCATGGACCCATTTGATCCTGGGAACGTCCGGAGGCAGCGGCCACACCAGCTTGCTGGTATCAATCTGGCTGTGATCGATCTTTTCAACTTTCGGAGCAGGCCCTTCTGCGGCTTTTTTCTTCTTCTTGTCCGCAAAAGCGGGGGGCACCAGCAGCACTGCTATTGCAATTATTGCCAGCCATGGAGTGAGCGAGTTATGGGAGCGAGTCTTCATTTGCGTACCGTCCATCACTGAACCTGATCCCCGATGTATCCCTTGTGGCAACTGCGGCAAAATTCGAGTCCCGGCAACTGATTCTTGACCAG
>Ga0126378_10002899_pt1 | contig 12844 bp, 10 predicted proteins | sample PanSoiMetPlot_23_FD_92587 | JGI IMG/M metagenome (GOLD analysis project Ga0126378, IMG submission 92587) | Tropical forest soil microbial communities from Panama - MetaG Plot_23 | ecosystem: Environmental > Terrestrial > Soil > Tropical forest > Bulk soil | place: Panama | collected 2016-02-17
AACCCCAGCAGCTCCGCCATCGGCTCGGTATCGTCGGCGCAATCAGTGTTCCCGACATGCTGAGGGCCGCCAAGGCGCTCGGCCTCAAGGCGCGTGCGATCCAGAGTCGATGGGACCGGCTGGAGAGCGTGCCGCTGCCGGCGCTGGGCGAGCGCCGAGACGGCCGGTTTTTCATCCTCGCCAAGGTCGCCGACCAGCGCGCGCTCCTGCACGATCCCGCGAGCGGCCAGTCGATGGTGATGGGGCGGGACGAGCTGGAGGCCGTCTGGACCGGGCGGCTCGTGCTCCTGCAGCGACGCGCCAGCCTGGGAGACCTGCGTCGACGTTTCGACATCGGCTGGTTCCTGCAGGCCATGGGGAAGTATCGGCGCTTGTTCAGCGAGGTCCTTGTAGCCTCGCTCGCGCTGCAGGTCTTTGCGCTGGTCTCGCCGCTGTTCTTTCAGGTGGTGATCGACAAGGTCCTCGTGCACCGCGGCCTCACCACGTTGGCGATCCTGGTGCTGGGTCTGGTCATCGTATCGGTCTTCGAGGCGGTGCTCGGCGGCCTGCGCACCTATGTGTTCTCGCACACCACGAACCGGATCGACGTCGAATTGGGGGCGCGCCTATTCCGTCATCTGACGGCGCTGCCTCTGGCCTACTTCGAGGCGCGCCGGGTCGGCGATTCGGTGGCACGCGTGCGCGAGCTCGAGAACATCCGCAATTTCCTGACCGGATCGGCGCTTACGCTGGTGGTCGATCTGGTTTTCACGGTCGTCTTCCTCGCCGTCATGGCCTACTACTCGCCGTTCCTTACCCTCGTGGCGCTGGCGGCGTTTCCCTTCTATATCGGCATCTCGGCCGGGCTCGCCCCGGTCTTCCGCCGTCGCCTGGACGAAAAGTTCGCCCGCGGCGCCGAGAACCAAGCGCTCCTGGTCGAGAGCGTCGCCGGCATCGAGACGCTGAAATCGATGGCGGTCGAGCCGCAGATGCAGCGGCGTTGGGAGGAGCAGCTCGCCGCCTACGTCAGTGCAAGCTTTCGGGTCGCCAACCTGGGCACCGTGGGCAGCCAGGCCGTCCAGCTCGTCAGCAAACTCTCGACCGCGGCGCTGCTCTACTTCGGCGCCCGCCTGGTGATCGACGGCGGCCTCAGCGTCGGCGAGCTGGTGGCATTCAACATGCTAGCCGGCCGCGTGACGCAGCCCGTGTTGCGTTTGGCGCAGATCTGGCAGGATTTTCATCAGGCGCGGCTCTCGATCGATCGCCTGGGCGACATCCTCAACACCCATACGGAGCCCGCCTATGATCCCGCGCGCTCCGTGCTGCCGGCGCTCCGCGGCGAGATCATGCTCGACCACGTATCGTTCCGATATGGCCCGGATCGGCCCGACGTGTTGCGCGATGTTACATTGCATGTGCCGGCCGGGCAGGTGATCGGCATCGTCGGCCCGTCGGGGTCGGGGAAGTCGACCCTCGCCAAGCTCATCCAGCGGCTCTATGTGCCCGAGCGCGGCCGCGTGTTGATCGACGGCAGCGACCTCGCGCTGGTGGACGTGGCCTGGCTCCGGCGGCAGATCGGGGTCGTGCTCCAGGAGAGCGTGCTGTTCAACCGCTCGGTGCGCGACAACATCGCGCTCGCCGATCCCGGCATGCCCATGGACCGCGTGGTCGCGGCGGCCGAGCTCGCGGGCGCGCACGAGTTCATCCTCGAATTGCCCCAAGGCTACGACACGCCGGTTGGCGAGCGCGGTGCCCTGCTTTCCGGCGGCCAGCGCCAGCGCATCGCGATCGCCCGCGCGCTCATAACAGATCCGCGGATCCTGATCTTCGACGAGGCGACGAGCGCGCTCGACTATGAGAGCGAGCGCGTCATCCAGGCGAACATGCGCCGCATCTGCGCCGCGCGGACCGTCCTGATCATCGCGCATCGGCTCTCCACCGTGCGCCAGACGCAGCGCATCATCACGATCGAGCGCGGCCGGATCGTGGAGGACGGCAGCCACGACGAACTCATCCGGATCGGCGGCCGCTATGCGGCGCTCCATCGAGCGCAGATCGGGTTCCATGAAGTCAGCTGACGTCACCGTCTTGCCGAGGCCGGCTCCGGTCCCGGCCCCCGCCGCGCGCCGCTCCCGCGACGAGCTCGAGTTTCTGCCGGCAGCGCTTGAGATCATGGAGACGCCCGCCTCGCCGGCCGGCCGCGCGATCGGCGGCGTGCTGATCTTGTCTCTCGTGGCCGCCATCGCCTGGGCGAGCCTCGGGCATGTGGAGGTGGTCGCGACGGCGCCAGGCAAGCTCGTGCCGAGCGCGCGCACCAAGACGGTGCAGCCGCTCGAGGCGGGCGTCGTGCGGGCGATCCGGGTGCGGGACGGCGATGCCGTTTCTGCCGGTCAGACACTGGTTGAGCTCGATCCGACCTCGAGCGAGGCTGAACGCAGCCGGCTCGCGGGTGATCTGCTATCGACCCGCCTCGAGACCGCGGTGTTGACAGCGGCGCTGTCGGACGCCGCCGATCCCGTCGCCGCCCTGGTGCCGCCGGCTGGCGCGAGCGCCGAGCAGGTCGCGCTCGCGCGCCAGCGCGTCGCGAGCCATGTCGCCCAACAGCGCGCCAAGCTCGCCGAGCTCGACCGGCAATCGGCCCAGAGCGAGGCGAACCGCGCTGCCACCGCCGCAACGGTCGAAAAGCTCAACGCCGTGATCCCCCTGCAGCGCCAGGCGGAGGAAACCCGCAAATACCTCTATGAGCACCAGTACGGATCGAAGCTCACCTATCTGCAGGCACAGCAGGAGCTGACCGAGAGCGAGCGCGAGCTGGTCGTGCAAAAGAACCGGCTCGCCGCCGCCCGGGCGGCGGTCCAGGCGGTTGCCGAGCAGCGCCGCCAGAGCGAGGCCGAGTACCGGCGCACGCTGCTGGGCGATCTCGCCAGGGCGCAGGAGAGAGCCGAGGAGTTGGCTCAGGACCTGGTGAAGGCCGAGCAACGCATGCAGCTGCAGACGCTGACCGCGCCGGTCGACGGTATCGTGCAGCAACTCGCTATCCACACGGTGGGGGGCGTTGTGACGCCGGCACAGTCGCTCCTCGTCATTGTCCCGGCGGAGCGCCGCCTGGAGATCGAAGCGAGCGTCGCCAATCAGGACATCGGGTTTGTGCATCCGGGCCAAACCGCGCAAATCAAAGTCGATACTTTCAATTTCACGCGCTACGGGCTGTTGCGCGGCACGGTTGTGAGCCTCTCACCGGATGTCGTGAGCGAGCAGTCCGGTTCTGGATCGCCGCAGGCGTCTAGTGCCGCACCGCGCCCGCCGCAATCGTCCGCGTATGTCGCCCGAATCGCGCTCGACCGCAGCACGATGGATATCGATGGCACGGCGGTGGAGCTTCGCCCGGGGATGACGGTGACCGCCGAGATCGATACCGGCAGGCGCCGTATTATTGATTATTTGCTGTCGCCGATCCTCAAGGCCGGCCATGAGGGCCTGAGGGAGCGCTAGACGTTGCGCCAAACGCCGGAAAATAAATCCGTGGATTGAGGAAATGTTAAGGAGGGCGGTGCGCTGACCGGCGGGCCGCGCCGACCCGTCTCGGCCTTGCGCCGCGGCCGAGTCCGTTGACACCTCCCCTGCTTTGCAAAAGACTTGGGGCCGCGTCCTAGGCGCCAAGCAAATCGGCTCCGTGCCGATATCGAGGGGAGGAAGAGTGATGACCACGTCACGCAGGACTGTGCTCAAATATTCGGCGAGCTTGGCGACGCTGGGCCTGGCAGGCCGCTCCGCATGGGCGGATGTGACGAGTCCGATCCGCATCGGCCTTATCTATGACCTGTCCGGTCCCTTCGCGGCGGCGGGCTCCATGGCCTGCGCGGTCGGCGCGCAGACCGCGATCGACCTCACCAACGAGCGCGGCGGCGTCCTGGGCAAGTACAAAGTCGAGCCCGTCAAGGTCGACTCGCAGAGCAAGGCCGACGTCGCCATCAACGAGGTGGACCGCCTGATCAGCCAGGAGAAGGTGGACATCATCGTCGGCGTCTACTCGAGCGCCCATGCGGTGCCGCTCGCCGAGAAGGTCGATCAGCAGAAGAAGATCCTCTGGATCACGACCGCGATCTCGACCGCGGTGTTCAAGGGTAAGAACCGGCAGTTCACCTTCCGCACCAACGTGCATTCGGACCAATACGGCGAGGCCAGCGCCACCTTCGTCGCGGAGAATGCGAAGTCGAAGCTCGGGCTCGAGCCCAAGAACGCAAAGGTTGCCATCATCCACGAGGACGGGCCCTATGGCGTCGGCTGCGGCGATTCCGGCGCCGAAAACTCCAAGAAGCTGGGCATGGAGGTCGTGCTCAAGGAAGCGTATTCCGCGAGCGCACCGGATCTTTCCTCGCTGGTGACTAAGCTGAAGCGCGCGCGAGCCGATGCGATCCTGCACACCGGCTATAATCCCGACATCACGCTGTTCCTGCGCCAGGCGCGGGAAGCCGGGCTCCGCTTCAAAGTCCTGGTCGGGCATGGTGCCGGCTATAGCCAGCTCGACAAGCTGCGCGGGACCTTCAAGTCGGACATCGACTACTTCTGCAATGTCGACCCACCCTCGGGGCAACTCATCAACCCGAGCGCCCTCGGGCCTGGAGTCGCCGACCTCGTCAAGATCATGGTCGAGCGCTTCGTGAAGGCGACCAACCTCAAGGACGTGCCGCCGCATACCTCCATGGGGTTCGGCTCGACCTGGGCGCTGCTGCAGACGGTGATGCCCGTCGCGATCCAGAAGTACGGCGGCGTCGACGCCGAGGCGATCCGCAAGGCTGCGCTCGAGGTCGACATCCCCGCGGGCGGCACGGTCCAGGGCTTCGGCGTCAAGTTTGCGGCGCCGGGGAGCCCGCTCGCTGGCCAAAACGAGCGCTCGATCATGGCGCTCACGCAATACTTCCCCACGGAGCCCGAAGAACGGGTCGTCGGTCCCGCGAGCTTCAAGACCACGGAAGCCGTGCTGCCGCTGCCCAGCTCGTCACCCTACGCGATGACTTGAGGTGCTGGCGGTTTCGGGGCTGACCAAGCGCTTCGACGGATTTCCGGCGGTCAGCCAGGTCTCCTTCGAGGTCCGCGAGGGCGAGATCCTCGGGCTGATCGGGCCCAACGGATCCGGCAAGAGCACGACGTTCAACCTGATCTCGGGCGCGCTCAAGCCGAGCGAGGGCTCGATCCGGCTGCGCGACCGCGAGATCTCGGGCGCCTCGGCGCATGCGGTGTGCCGGATGGGCATCGGGCGCACCTTCCAGATTCCTCGCCCGTTCCGCAGGCTCTCGATCCTCGATAACGTCTCGCTCGCCGCCTACTATGCCCAAGGCGGCGCCATCAGCCGCGCCGAGGCGGAGCGGCGCGCCACCGAGGCGCTGGAGCTCGTAGGATTGCCTGCGGGCACGCAGACGACCCACGGCCTCGGCGCCGCCGCGCTCAAGAAGCTCGAGCTCGCCCGCGCGCTCGCCGGCAGTCCCAGGCTCCTGCTCGCGGACGAGAGTCTGGGCGGTCTCGACGCGGCGGAGATGGACCGTGCGGCACGCATGCTCAAGGAGATCCGCGACCGCCTCGGCATTACCATCATCTGGGTCGAGCACATCATGGGCGTACTGATGCCGGTCGTGGACCGCGTGATCGTGCTCGATCACGGCGAGAAGATTTTCGAGGGTGCGCCACAAGCGGCCGCCCGCGACGCCCGCGTGGTCGAGGTTTACCTCGGCAAGCCCAGGCACTGATCGCGATGCTCGAGGTCTCCACGCTTTCCGCCGACTATGGCTCGTTCCGCGCGCTGGTCGAGGTATCGCTCGCGGTCGATGCCGGCGAGACCGTGGCGGTGATCGGGCCGAATGGCGCCGGCAAGACCACGCTGATGCGCGTGATCTCCGGCATGCTGCCGCCGCACTCCGGCACGCTCGACTTCGAGGGGCGCTCGATCGCGGGCCTCACGGCACACCGGATCGTCGAGCTCGGCATCGCCCATGTGCCGGAGAACCGTCGGCTCTTTCCGCGCCTCACGGTGGAGGAGAACCTCCGCATGGGCGCTTACTTGCCGGCGGCGCGCGCCTCCTTCGCCGAGCGGCTCGAGTGGGCCTACGACCATTTTCCGCGGCTCCGCGAGCGCCGGGACCAGCTGGCGGGCACCCTCTCCGGCGGCGAGCAGCAGATGTGCGCGATCGCCCGCGCGCTCATGTCTAAGCCGCGCCTCCTGCTGCTCGACGAGCCCTCGGCGGGCCTGGCGCCGCTGGTGGTGCAACAGGTGTTCGATCTCGTGCGTGCCATCGCCGCGGAGGGCTACACGGTGCTGATCGTCGAGCAGAACGTGCAGCAAGTACTCGACCTCGTCGACCGCGCCTACCTGCTCGAGGTCGGCCGCATTGCGCTCGCGGGCTCTGCCGCCGAGCTCAAGCAGAGCGACGTGATCCGTCGCTCGTATTTGGGGCTCTGACGGGGCGGCGCGATGGACATCTACCTCCTCGAAGCCATGATGAATGGCGTCATGCTCGGCGGCTTGCTGGCGTTGCTGGCGCTGGGGCTCAACCTCATCTTCGGCGTCATCGACGTCGTGTGGATCTGCTACGCCGAGCTGGTCATGGGCGGAATGTACGCGATCTACTGGCTGCATGCGGTCTATGCCTGGCCGTTCCTGCTGGCTTGCGCGATCGCGATTGCGCTGGTGGCGCTGTTCGGCCTCGTGCTCCATCGGGTCATCATCGAGCCCATCCTGGGCTCGGCGCCGATCAACCAGTTGCTCGCGACCGGCGGGATGCTGTTCTTCCTGCAGAGTTTCGCCACGCTGCTGTTCGGCACCGACTTCCGCAATGTCGGCATCAGGTTGCCGATCATCGAGCTTGGCGATATCGACGTGAGCTTCGCTCGCCTGCTCGCATTCATCACGGCGATCGTGGGTGCTGCGGGGCTCTATCTCTTCCTCGCGCGCACCTACCTGGGCACGGCGATCCGAGCGATCGCCCAAGATCGCGAGATCATGGGGCTGATGGGCGTCGATCCCCGCCGGATCTATCTCACGACGTCCGCGATCGGCGGCGGCCTCGCAGGACTCGCCGCCTGCCTCCTGGTCCTGCAGTACGATGTGCATCCCTTCATCGGCCTCACCTTCGGCCCGATCACCTTCATGATCTGCGTCCTGGGCGGCCTCGGGAACATGTTCGGCGGCGTCATCGCGGCGTTCATCATGAGCCAGATCATCTCGATCGTCGGCTATTACTTCTCGGTGGAGATCTCCTACGTGCTCGCCTTCGTGCTGTTCATCGTCATGATCCTGATCCGTCCGCAGGGGATTCTCGGGCGATGACGGAGACGCGCGTCGTGGCGGGCGTAGGCCTCGCGGCGCTTATCGCGCTGCCATTCCTGCTGCCGAGCTACTTCCTGCACATCGTGATCCAGGCGCTGCTGCTGGGGTTGATCAACACGGCCTGGAGCTTCATGGGTCGGTTCGGCTTGGTCTCGCTCGGGCACGGCGCCTTCATGGGCGTCGGCGCCTATACCTCGGCGCTGCTCTGGAACCTCTATGGCGTGACGCCCTGGCTCGGCATTCCCGCCGGCATGGCGCTCGCGGCACTGCTTGCCGTGGTGATCGGACTCCCCTGCTTTCACCTGCGGATCGTCGGGCACTATTTCGCCCTGGTGACGCTGGCGCTGGGCCAAGTGGTGGCGCTGCTGATCATCGCAGCCCGCGACGTCACCGGCGGGTCGCTCGGCATGACGCCGCGCGCCGTCGGCACCTCCGTGCTCGCCTTTCAGTTCCAGGACCGCGTGCAATTTTATTTCGTCGCGCTGGTGCTCTGGCTCGTCGTCTTGGGCATCCGGGTCTGGGCGAGCCGCGGCATGCGGCGCGCGGCGCTCGAGGCGATCGGCGAGGACGAGACCGCGGCCGAGGCCGCCGGCATCAATGTGCTCCGTGAGAAACTCTGGGTCTTCGTGGTGAGCGCCGCCGTGACCGCTGCGGGCGGCTCGATCTTCGCGCAGTACATCATGTACCTCAATCCCGAGACCGTCTCCGGCGTCGGCGTCTCGCTCCAGATCGTCTTCGCGGCGATCGCGGGCGGCATGTACAGCGCCCTCGGCCCCACTGGAGGGGCTCTGCTCACGCTGGCCCTCACGGAGGGCCTGCGCGTGCTCTTCGGCACCACGCTGGTCGGCGCCGCCAACACGATCTACGGCATCCTATTGATCGTCTTCATCGTCTTCATGCCGCGCGGCATCTTGGGCGTGGCGGAGCAGTGGCTCGACCGTCGACCGCGCCCGCAGGCCGCAGCCGCGGGATAGGCCATGCGTCTCGGCCTGACCGGCTTGGACGGCCGAGCGTCAGCAAACGGACTTGTAGCGCTCGACTGAGGTGCGGAGAACCTCCTCCATGGAGCGCTGCCACCAGTCGCGCTGGGAAAAGATCTCCACCTCGCACATCCCCTCGAATCCGGCGGCCTCGACCCAACCGCGGATGCGCTTCAGGTCGATGACGCCGTCGCCCATCATGCCGCGGTCGAGCAGCAGGTCGGTGGTCGGCACCAGCCAGTCGCTCAGGTGAAACGCGAGGATGCGCCGGGCGCCGGCGCGCGCAATCTCGTGCTCGAGGCCCGGGTCCCACCAGGTGTGATAGACGTCGACCACGACGCCGACACCCTCGCCGAGCGCGTCGCAGAGATCGTTCGCCTGCGCCAGCGTGTTGATGCAGGCGCGATCGGCCGCATACATGGGATGCAACGGCTCGATCGCGAGCGGCAGGTGCGCCGCTCGGGCATGGGGCAGGAGTGCCGCCAGGCCCTCGGCGAAGAGCGCGCGGGCATCCGCGATGTCGCGCGAGCCCGGCATGAGCCCGCCGCCGATCAGCACCAGGCATCGAGCGCCGATACCCGCGGCCTCGTCGACGGCGCGGCGGTTGTCGTCCAATACGTCCTGCAAGCCGGCGCGGCCCTTGGCCGTGAAGACGCCGGCGCGCGAGATGCCGCTGACCGCGAGGCCGTGATCTCCGATGAGTTTCACCGCGGCCTTGATGCCGATCGCCTGGATCTGCTCCCGCCACGGTCCGATGCCAGGGATACCGGCTCTTGCCAGCGCGGACACCACCTCCGCGAGCGGCCGCTCTCGCCGGAGCGTCGCGGTATTGATCGAAAGAAAGCGGGTGTCGCGCGAGAGGTCGCGCATCGCGCTGTCAGGCGTCGATGCCGTGGCCGCGCAGCACCGTGGTCATGCGGCTGGCGGCGAGATCGGGGTCGATCACCAAGCCCGCGGCATCCGCCAGCCGGAACAGCTCGGCGAGATGCAGCATAGAGCGCGCGCTCTCCTGGCCGCCGATCATCACGAAATGCTTCTGATGGCCATTCAAATGGGCCATGAACACGATGCCCGTCTTGTAGAAGCGGGTCGGCGCCTTGAAGATGTGGCGCGAGAGCGGCACGGTCGGCGCCAGCATGTCCTGGAACTCGTTGCGGCTGCCGCGCGCGAGCGCCGCGAGCGCCGCCGAAGCGGCGGGCGCGATCGCGTCGAGGATGCCGAGCAGCGCGTCGCTGTACCCCTGCTCGTCGCCTGCGATCAGCTCGGCGAAATTGAAGTCGTCGCCGGTGTACATGCGCACACCCCTGGGCAGGCGCCGGCGCATCGCGAGCTCGCGGTCCTTGTCGAGGAGCGAGACCTTTATGCCCTCGACCTTCGCGGCGTTGCGCCGGATCACGTCGAGCGCCACCTCGGTCGCGCCGTCGAGGTCCTTGTGGCCCCAATAGCCCGCGAGCGCGGGATCGAACATGTCGCCGAGCCAGTGGATGATCGCAGGCTCGCGGAGCTGGCGGAGAATGCGGTCGTAGACGGCGCCGTAGTCGTCGGGCGAGCGCGCGGAGGCCGCGAGCGCCCGGCTCGCCATGATGATCACGCGGCCGCCGAGCGCCTCGATCGCCGCAATCTGCTCCTCGTAGGCGCGGATGATCGCATCGAGCGGGTATCGCCCGGGCGGCAGATGATCGGTGCCGGCGCCGGAGAACACGACGGCGCCGCCTTCGCTCTTGGCGGCTTCGATCGAGCGGCGGATCAGCTCCAGCGAGGTCTTCCAGTCGAGACCCATGCCGCGCTGCGCGGTATCCATGGCCTCGGCGACGCCGAGCCCCAGGCGCCAGAGGTGCCGGCGATAGGCGATGGTGGCGTCCCAATCGACGGGCGCGTCGAGCCAGGGATCGCATTCCGCGAGCGGGTCCGCGACCACGTGGGCCGCGGCAAGCGCCGAGCGGTTGAAGGCGTTCGCGGGCTTGACGGGCCATGGGCGCGGCCCCCGGGTCCGATAGGTCTCGAGCCGACGATCAGCGGTCGGTAAGGCGACGGTCGCCATGGCTCAGGCCCCGAGCTCGGGAATGTCGATCCAGCGCCGCTCGGCGGAGCTCTTGAGCGCGAGCTCCGCGAGCTGCACGCCGCGCGCGGCCGCCAGCAGGTCCCACGGGAAGGGTGCGTCCTCGCACACGTGCCGGATGAAGCGCTCCCACTGCGCGCGGAACCCGTTGGGGTAAGTCTCGTTGTCGGGCACTTCCTGCCACTGCGCGAAGAAGTCCGTGGTGCGGGGCTCGTCGGGGTTCCAGACCGGCTTCGGCGTGGCGTTGCGCGGCTGGATGACGCAGCGCTGCAGGCCCGCCACCGCGGAGCCGTGGGTGCCGTCGACCTGGAAGGTCACGAGGTCGTCACGGCGCACGCGCGTGGTCCAGGCGCTGTTGATCTGCGCCACGATGCCGTTCTCGATCTCGAAGGTGGCGAAGCAGGCGTCGTCGGCATCCGCGCGGTACCGCCGGCCCTGCTCGTCGATGCGCTCGGGAATGAAATTGACCGCGCGGCACGAGACCGCGCGCACCGGTCCGAAGAGCCCGTCGAGCACGTAGCGCCAGTGGCAGAGCATGTCGAGCACGATGCCGCCGGCCTCGGACTTGCGGTAGTTCCAAGACGGCCGCTGAGCCGCCTGCCAGTCGCCCTCGAATACCCAATAGCCGAAGTCGCCCTTGACCGAGAGGATGCGGCCGAAGAAGCCGCTGTCGATGAGCCGCCGGAGCTTCACGAGGCCCGGGAGAAACAGCTTGTCCTGCACCACGCCGTGCTTGATGCCGGCGGCGCGTGCACGCCGCACGAGATCGAGCGCGTCGGCGAGGCTCGCCGCCGTCGGCTTCTCGCAATATACATGCTTGCCGGCCGCGATCGCGAGATCGAGGTTGTGCTTGCGCTGACCAGTGGTGACCGCGTCGAAGTAGACGGTGTCCTCGCGCGAGGCAAGCGCGCGATCGAGATCTGTGGTGACGCGCTCAATGCCGTGGACCCTCGCCAGGGCGCTCAGCTTCTCGGCGCTGCGCCCGACCAGGATGGGGTCCGGTAGCGCGCGGTCGCCGTTCGCCAGCCTGAGACCGCCCTCGGCGCGGATCGCCAGCACCGAGCGGACGAGGTGCTGGATCGTCCCCATCCGTCCGGTGACGCCGTTCATGATAATGCCCAAACGCCGCTCGCTCATGTCGTACGCCCCTGACAGATTCCCGCGGGAGAATACGCAGGCTCCACCGTTTCGACCAGGGGCGCCGCTTTGTCCCAAAGCGGTCACCAGCAGGAGGCTAGAATCTAGCGTTCGACCGCCGCCTCCATTGGAATGTGCGGGGTATGGGCGCGTTGTATCGGCATCCACAACGGGAGACGGAGACATCTCATGATGACTCGCCGCGGAGTTCTAGGCGTGCTCGCTTCGGCGGGCGTGTTCGCCACCGCTAGAGTGGCTTTCGCCAAGGAACATCACCACAAGAATGGGCATAGCCTCCTTGGCACGAAACTGAAGGAGAATGGCAAGCATCAAGTCGACAAGGTCGGAAACGCGGCAGTCACGGCCGAGGTCAACAACGGCAAGGTGGTCGCGATGACCGCGACCGATCCTCAGAAGGGTCCATTGCCCGTCCGCAAGGTCAAGTCGAAGAAGAAGATGGCCGGGCTCGATCGGCCCGGCGTCACGCTGGCCTCGGCGAGCGGCAGCGTCGACCTCGCGCAGGACGGCTATCTTTACTACGCGTGGTGCTTCGACGACGGGATCGATTTCTGGTGCTACTGGTATCCAGCCGATGTCGTGGTCGTGGATGCAGGCTGGGTCGACTACGGGCCGGTATTGTAAGGTCCCATCGGCTCGAGCTTCTCGGGATCCCGCAGCCGGGATCCCGACGAAGCTTTAGGCGAGCCATCCCTCGGCTTGGTCTGCGCGAGCGCACGATCGACCAACTCCGGCGCGAGACCGACATAAGGGGTCGGGTCGAGGATTCTCGCAAGCTCGGCGGTCGATGCGACCGCCCTGACACGGCCATTGCGGGCGAGCGCGCCTCGAGCGTGCCGCCCGTTTCCTGTGCGGCCATGGCTGCTTCGTAGACCACCTCGTGGGCGATCTGCTTGCCGAGCTTCTCGCCCAGGAAGAACATCATACGCCCCGAGAGCAGCACGCCGCCGAACGATCGAGATTCGTGACACAGCGTGAGCCCCCGCGTGCAATCTAATCAAACCAGCGGTTTGGCATGCTAAAGAAATACAGTAACACAATGTTGATTGTGAACAATTGACGGCGGATTCGTGCTTCACGAGAATACGACGCACGAAGTCGTGAGCGTAGGCGATGAGCAGGCTGGATGCCGATGTCCCACGCGAGGTGAGCCGTCAGACGACCAACGGCTGGCGCGAGCTCTGGCTCAAGGAGGATTGGTGGGCCATCTGGCTTGGCCTTGGCATCGTCATCATCGGCTACGCCGCCTTCGCGAGCGGCTCGAGCCTGCGGTGGATCGCCGTGACGCCCGCGAGGTGGTCGAGCTTTGCGCAGCTCGGCTCGCACTTCGCTTCGAACATCGATCGGTAC
>Ga0126378_10002900_pt1 | contig 12844 bp, 14 predicted proteins | sample PanSoiMetPlot_23_FD_92587 | JGI IMG/M metagenome (GOLD analysis project Ga0126378, IMG submission 92587) | Tropical forest soil microbial communities from Panama - MetaG Plot_23 | ecosystem: Environmental > Terrestrial > Soil > Tropical forest > Bulk soil | place: Panama | collected 2016-02-17
CGGGTTTTCCGCACGCGCCAGGCGGTGCTGGTCTACTCCGCAACCGGCCATGGCGCGTGGGAGGCGGCACTCGTCAACGTGTTCTCGCCCGGCGACAAGGTGCTGGTGCTGGAGTCCGGCTACTTCTCCATCAACTGGGCGAAGCTGGCGGAGGACCTCGGCATCGTTGGGGAGACCTTGCCAGGCGACTGGCGCGCGGGCGTCGATCCCGCTGCGGTCGAGCAGCGCCTCAGGGACGATCGCGCGCACGAGCTCAAGGCCGTGCTCCTGGTCCACAACGAGACCTCGACCGGTGTCGCCAATCGCTGTGCGGAGATCCGCCGCGCCATTGACCGCACCAATCATCCCGCGCTGTTCTTGGTCGACGTGATCTCGTCGCTCGGCTGTTACGATTTCCGCATGGACGACTGGCAGGTGGACGTGGTGGTCGGCGGCTCGCAGAAGGGCCTGATGATGCCGGTCGGCATGTCCTTCACGGGCATCAGCCAGAAAGCGCTCAAGGCCAGCGAGACCGCGAAGCTGCCGCGGATCTATTGGGACTGGCGCCGGTTGATGACGGGCCTCGAGCAGACCAGCTATCCCGGAACCGCGCCGGTGCATCTCTACTTCGGGCTGCAGGAAGCCCTGCGGATGATCCTCGAGGAAGGGCTCGAGACGCTCTTCGCGCGGCACCACCGCCTCGCGGAGGCGACCCGGCGTGCGGTGCGTGCCTGGCGGCAGAACAACGGGCCCGAGATCTTCGCCTCGGATCCGCGGGTACAATCGGACTCGGTCACGGCCGTGCAGCTCCCCGAGGGCCACGACGCCGACGTCTTCCGGCAGGCCTGCGTCGACCGTTTCAATGTCTCGCTCGGTGGTGGGCTCGATCGCCTCAAGGGGCGCGTGTTCCGTATCGGCCACATGGGCGATCTCAACGAGCCGATGCTCCTGGGCGCGCTCGCGGCCGTGGAAATGACCCTCGGCGTCATGGGCGTGCCGCACGGCAAAGGCGGCGTCGACGCCGCCATGGCGCATCTGGCATCGGCCTAGGCATTCAGGGAGCAAGCGACATGATCCACGTCCTCGCCATCGTCACCGCCAAGCCCGGCATGCGCGACGCCATCCTGAAGCACTTCCACGCGAACATGCCGGCCGTACACGCCGAGAGGGGCTGCATCGAGTACGGTCCCACGATCGATGCCGAAGGCGTGGGTGCCATCCAGACCAAGCTCGGCCCCGACACCTTCGTCGTCGTCGAGAAATGGGATAGCCTCGACGCCCTCAAGGCCCACGCTGCGGCGCCTCACATGGCCGCCTATGCCGCCAAGACCAGGGAGATGATCGCGAGCCGCGTCATCCACGTGCTGTCGCCGGGCTGAGGCCGAGCGCGGGGAGGAGGCCGCCATGGAGCGCATCGACCTTCGCTCGGACACGGTGACACTGCCCTCGCCCGGCATGCGCAAGGCCATGGCCGAGGCGCCGGTCGGCGACGATCAGTACGGCGAGGACCCGACGGTGCGCCGGCTGCAGGAGCGCGTCGCTGAGCTCCTCGGCAAGGAGGCCGCGCTTTTCCTGCCGAGCGGCACGATGGCGAACCAGACCGGCCTCAAGCTAATGACCCGGCACGGCGACGACGTGATCGTCGGCGACGAGGCGCACATCGTCTGGCACGAGCAGGGCGCCGCCGCCGCCAACTCGGGCGTGCAGTTCACCGTGGTCGGGCGCGGCGGGCTGTTCACCGCCGCCGATCTCCAGGCGGCCTACAAGCCGCCGGGCCACATCATCTTCCCCCCGACCACGCTGGTCACCATCGAGAATACCCACAACCGCGGAGGCGGCGTGGTGTTTCCGCAATCCGACGTGGTGGCCATCTGCGCCGCCGCGCGCAAGCTCGGCGTCGGCAGCTATCTCGACGGCGCGCGGCTCTTCAATACGGCCGCAGCCACCGGCCAGTCCTTGGCCGAACTGGCGGCGCCCGCGGACATGGTCTCGGTCGCGCTCTCCAAGGGGCTCGGCTGCCCCGTCGGCAGCGTGATCGCCGGGCGCAAGGCGGATATGGACCGTGCCGTGCGCGTCCGCCGCATGTTCGGTGGCGCCATGCGCCAGGCCGGCATCATCGCCGCCGCGGGCCTCTACGCCCTCGATCACAACCTCTCGCGCCTGACCGAGGATCACGCAAACGCGCGGCTGCTCGCCGAGGGCTTGGCGGGTGTGCGCGGCGTCGATCTCGATCTCGCGACCGTGCAGACCAACATCGTGATCTTCCGCACGAAAGAGGGCACGCCCGATGCCACCACGGTGGTGGCGCGCGCGAAGGAGAAGGGTGTGCTGGTCGGGGCTTTCGCCGCGCGCACGGTCCGCGCGGCAACCCACCTCGACGTGACTCGCGACCAGGCGAGGCGCGCTTCCGAGGTGCTCGCGGCCGTCGTGGCGGGCCGCTGACCCCGATTCTATCCACCGGCTAGTCGCCTGCGAACATTGACGTCTGGCGCCACTGACACGGAACGGTCACGGATCTGAAACGATCGCGTCGCCGAGCGACCCCTACGTTGCCCCGATGATCTCGCAGAGAGAACGCCAACGGTGGCTGGCCGTGCTGGCCAAGGCCGATGCAGAGGAGCTCGAGCGGCTCTGGCGCGAGCTCGGCGCGCCGCCCGAGTTTCGTCACCTCCGCGCGCCCGAGACCGGCCTCGTCATGCTCCGCGGCCGAATGAGCGGCGAGGGTGCGCCCTTCAACGTCGGTGAGATGACCGTCACCCGTTGCTCGGTGGTGCTGGCGGACAGCACCGTCGGCCACGGCTATGTCGGCGGCTCCGACGTGCGCCATGCCGAAATCGCCGCGCTTTGCGACGCGCTTCTGCAAACCGACGACCGGCGCGACGAGGTTGAGGCACGGGTGATCGCGCCGCTGGCGGCCGCTCACGAGGCGCGCCGCCAGCGCACCGCCGCGCGCGCCGCGGCGACCCGTGTCGAGTTCTTCACAGTGGCGCGGGAGACCGAATCGTGAGCGCCGTCGCCGCCAGCCCGGCACCGGGCTTCGCCGACGCGATCCACGACACGCAGCAGGTGTTCCGCCGGCTGCTCGATGCCTTCACCCATCCCGGTCGGGTGATCGTGCTGCCGCAGCGGGTCGCGGCGCCCGACGCGCTCTGGCCCAGCTGCGCGGCGCTCGCGCTCACGCTCTTCGACCACAGCACGCCGGTGCATCTTGACCCGGTCCTCGACACCCAGGGGGTCCGGGATTTCCTACGCTTCCATTGCGGCGCGCCGCTCGTCGAAGCGCCCATCGAGGCCAGCTTCGCCCTGGTCGGAAATGCGGGCGCCATGGACCTCGCCGACTTCGCGCCCGGCGACGGCGAGCGGCCAGAGCGCTCGACCACAGTGCTCCTACAAGTCACCGGGTTCCTCAATGCAAAGCCGAAGCGCCTCGCCGGTCCCGGTATCGCGACGACGACGACGCTCATCGTGGATGGCACGGAGGCAAAATTCTGGCAGCAATGGCGCGAGAACGGCGCGCTCTATCCGGGCGGTGTCGACGTGGTTCTCGCGGCGCCCGAGGCGATCGCCGCGCTGCCGCGCACGGTGCGGGTGGAGGATTGAGATGTACGTCGCGGTGAAGGGCGGCGAACGCGCGATCGCGAATGCCGAGCGCCTGGTCGGCGAGGAGCGGCGCGGCGATCCCGGAGTGCCCGAGCTCAGCCTTGCGCAGATCGACGAGCAGCTAACCGTCGCGGTCGATCGCGTTATGACCGAGGGCTCGCTCTACGATCGAGCGCTGGCGGCGCTCGCGGTCAAACAGGCGCGCGGCGACCTAATGGAAGCGATCTTCCTGCTGCGCGCCTATCGCACGACACTGCCGCGCTTCGGCAGCGCCACGCCGATCGATACAGGCCAGATGCTGCTGAAGCGGCGGATCTCCGCCACCTTCAAGGACGTGCCGGGCGGGCAGGTGCTGGGCCCGACCTTCGACTATACCCATCGACTGCTGGATTTCCGCCTGGCCGCGGCCGGCACGCCGCCGGCGGCCGAGGTGGCGCCGATCTCAACCGCCGCTGCTGCGCCGCGCGTTGCCGACCTGCTGGGACGTGAAGGCCTGATGGAAGCGTCGAGCGTGCGCGAGGACGGGGCAGCACCGGACCTGACCCAAGAGCCGCTCGCCTTTCCCGCGGACCGAGCCCTCCGGCTGCAGAACCTCGCGCGCGGCGACGAGGGTTTTCTGCTGGCTCTTGGATATTCGACTCAGCGCGGCTACGGCAACACGCATCCCTTCGTGGGAGAGATCCGCATGGGCTTCGTCGCGGTCGAGTACGTGGCGCCCGAGCTCGGGTTCGCCGTGGAGATCGCGGAGATCGTGATCACCGAGTGCGACATGGTGAACCAGTTCAAGGGCTCGGCGAGCGCGCCGCCGCAATTCACCCGCGGCTACGGGCTGGTGTTCGGCATGTGCGAGCGCAAGGCGATGGCAATGGCGCTGGTGGACCGGGCGCTCCGCGCCAAGGAGCTCGGCGAGGACACGGGCATGCCAGCGCAGGACCAGGAGTTCGTCCTCTCGCACAGCGACAATGTCGAGGCTTCCGGCTTCACGCAGCACCTGAAGCTGCCGCACTACGTCGACTTCCAGGCCGAGCTTCACATGATCCGCGAGATGCGTGCGGACTGGGAGCGCGCCCGGCACCAGACCTTGACCGAGGCCGCGGAATGAGCCCGAGCGCGCGGCTTCCCGCGCAGTCCTTCAACTTCGCGTATCTCGACGAGCAGACGAAGAAGATGATCCGGCGTGCGATCCTGAAGGCGGTCGCGATTCCCGGCCATCAGGTGCCCTTCGCGAGCCGCGAGATGCCGCTGCCGTATGGCTGGGGCACCGGCGGCATCCAGGTGACCGCGGCGATCCTCGGCAAGGACGACGTGCTCAAGGTGATCGACCAGGGCGCCGACGACACCACCAACGCCGTCAACATCCGCCGCCTCTTCGCCAAGACCGCGGGCGTGCGCACGACTACGCGCACCGCCGAGGCGACGGTGATCCAGACCCGGCATCGCATTCCCGAGCTGCCGTTGAAGGACGGCCAGATCCTGGTGTTCCAGGTGCCGATCCCGGAGCCGTTGCGCTGGCTCGAGCCCAAGGAGGCCGAGACCCTGAAGCTGCACGCCCTCGAGGACTACGGCCTCATGCACGTGCACCTCTACGAGGACATCGCAACGCACGGACGCATCGCGCGCTCCTACGACTATCCGATCCTCGTGCACGACCGGTATCTTTCGAGCCCGTCGCCGATCCCGAAGTTCGACAACCCCAAACTCGACCGCAGCCCGGCTCTGCTGCTGTTCGGCGCCGGGCGCGAGAAGCGGATCTACGCGATCCCGCCCTATACGCGGGTGAAGAGCCTCGACTTCGACGATCATCCCTTCTCGGTGCAGCGCTGGGACCGCGCCTGCGCCCTCTGCGGCGCCCGTGACAGTTTCCTCGACGAGGTTGTGACCGACGATCGCGGCAACCGCATGTTCGTCTGCTCCGACAGCGACTATTGCGAAAGCCGGCGCGGCACCACGGCGCCGGAGGCGGCCGATGACTGAGCCGCTCCTGCGCGTCCGCGGCCTCGACAAGAATTTTGGCCGCGTCGCCGCCTGCCGTGCCGTGTCGCTCGATCTCTGGCCCGGCGAGGTCTTGGGTATCGTCGGCGAATCCGGCTCGGGCAAGACCACGCTGCTGCGCTGCCTCTCGGGCGAGCTAGAGCCGAGCGCGGGCACCATCGAGTTCCGTGCCGCCGAGGGCCCCTTTGAGGACGTCTATCGCATGGGCGAGGCGCGTCGCCGATTCCTGATGCGGACGCAGTGGGGCATCGTGCACCAGAATCCGCGCGACGGCTTGCGCATGCGCGTGAGCGCCGGCGGCAATGTCGGCGAGCGCCTGATGGCTGCGGGCGAGCGGCACTACGGCCGCATCCGCGCGGAGGCGGTGGCGTGGCTCGACCGCGTCGAGCTCGATCCCGCGCGCATCGACGACCTGCCGGCGCTGTTCTCGGGTGGCATGCAGCAGCGCCTGCAGATCGCCCGCATCCTGGTGAGCCGGCCGCGCATCGTCTACCTCGACGAGCCCACCGGTGGCCTCGACGTCTCGATCCAGGCACGGCTCCTCGATCTCCTGCGCCGGCTGGTGCGGGATCTCGCCCTCGCCGTGGTGATCGTGACCCACGACCTCGGCGTGGCACGGCTGCTCACCGACCGGCTGATGGTGATGCGGCGCGGCGAGGTGGTGGAAGAGGGGCTCACCGACCAGGTGCTCGATGATCCCCATCACGCCTACAGCCAGCTCCTGGTGTCCTCGGTGATCGGAGCCTGAGCCCATGGCGGCCGCGATCGAGATCGAAAGCCTCGACAAAAGTTTCACCCTGCACCTCCGTGGCGGGACGGAGCTCAGGGTCCTCTCGGGCCTAAGCCTTACCGTCGAGCGGGGCGAATGCCTGGCGCTGCAGGGCGCCTCGGGCGCCGGAAAGAGCACGATCCTGCGCTGCATCTACGGCAACTACCGGCCCGATCGTGGTCACCTATGCGTGCGCGCCGGTGATGAAGCCGTCGACGTCGCAGAGGCAGCGCCCCGCGAGATCCTGAGGCTTCGCCGCTCGACACTGGGCTACGTGAGCCAGTTCCTGCGCGTGGTGCCGCGGGTACCCGTGATCGAGCTGGTGATGGAGCGCGCACAGGAAAGCGGCGCGGAAGAGGACGTGGCGCGGGCACGCGCGGCCGCGATCCTGGAGCGCTTGCGGATCCCGCGGACGCTCTGGGGCCTGCCGCCCGCGACCTTCTCCGGCGGCGAGCAGCAGCGCATCAACGTGGCGCGCGGCCTGGTGGCGGAGCAACCGATCCTGCTACTCGACGAGCCGACCGCCGCGCTCGACTACGAGAACCGGAAAGCGGTGGTGGATCTCGTTCGAGAGGCGAAGGTACGCGGCGCGACGGTGATCGGGGTCTTTCACGACCGCGAGGTACGCGACGACGTCGCGGACCGCGTGCTCGTCCTCGACAAGGCGGAGGCAGCGTGACATCGGAGCTCGTCCTCGACAACGCGAGGCTTGTCCTGCGCGATCGCGTGGTGGCCGGGCACGTCGTCTGCCGGGGCGACGAGATCGTCGAGATTGGCGAAGGCCGGACGAGCATGATGGGTGCGCTCGATCTTGAGGGCGATTTCCTGCTGCCGGGTCTGGTGGAGCTGCACACGGACAATCTCGAGCGCCATGTCGTGCCCCGGCCGAACGTACGCTGGCCCATGATGCCAGCGCTTGTCGCTCACGACGCCCAGCTCGCAGCCGCGGGGATCACGACGGTGCTGGATGCGCTTGCGATCGCGGATCGCAGGGAGAGCCCGGTGCGTAGCTCGATCCTGAATGAGGCCGTGCTGACCATCGCGGCAGCGCAAGGGAACCGCCTGTTACGTGCCGATCATCTCCTGCATCTCCGCTGCGAGGTGAGCTACGCCGAGGTGATCGAGGCGTTTGAGCAGCTGATCGGCAGCCCGCTCGTACGCCTGGTCTCGCTGATGGATCACACGCCGGGCCAGCGCCAGTTCACCAAGGTCGAGTATTATTACGCCTACTATCAGAGCCGGTTCGGCTACAGCGCCGCCGACATGGAGGCACTGGTCGAGCGCCAAGTGGCTGATCAGCGGCTCTATGCCGACGTGAACCGGCGGCGAGTAGTCGCGCTTTGCGGCGACCGCCGCCTGCCGCTCGCGAGCCACGACGACGCGACCGTCGAGCACGTCATGGAGGCGCTCGATCTCGGCATGATCATGGCGGAGTTCCCGACCACGCTCGAGGCCGCGGTGCTCGCGCATGAGCGCGGCATGGCGGTGATCATGGGCGCGCCCAACGTGGTGCGTGGCGGTTCTCACTCCGGCAACGTGTCGGCGCGCGCGCTGGCGGCAGAGCGGACTTTGGACATCCTCTCGTCAGACTACATGCCCGCGAGTTTGCTGCATGCGGCGTTCCTGCTGCACGGTGACCACGGCATCGACTTGGCCGCCGCGGTCGCAATGGTGTCGGCGACCCCCGCGCACGCGATCGGCCTCGAGGACCGCGGCGAGATCGCCTCGGGACGGCGCGCCGATCTCGTGCGGGCGCGACTCGTAGGGGATTTCCCAATGGTGCGCGAGGTCTGGCGCGCTGGCGACCGGATCGTGTGACGGCAGTAGGGGACCGGTCCATGACGGTCGTCGACGAGGTCCGGAATCTCTTCGAGGGTAGTGGCGGCCGGCAATATGGCGGCGAGCGCGTGACGCAGCTCGCCCATGCGCTCCAGTGTGCAGCGGCCGCCGAGGCCGCGGGCGGCTCGGCGCCGCTCGTCGTGGCCGCCTTGCTGCATGACGTCGGCCACCTCATCCACGCTCTCGGGCCGCGGCCCGCGGAGCGGGGGATCGACGATCGCCACGAACTGCGCGGTGCGGAGTGGCTTGCGCGCTGGTTTGGACCGGCGGTCACTGAGCCCGTGCGGCTCCACGTTCCTGCCAAGCGTTACCTCTGCGCCGTCGAGCCCGGGTATTTCCAGGGCCTTTCGCCGGCCTCGGCGCGCAGCCTCGCCCTACAGGGTGGACCCTTCGACGCCGACGCGTCCGCAGCGTTCATCGAGGCACCCCACGCGCAGGACGCGGTACGGCTGCGGCGATGGGACGAGTCGGCCAAAGCCGCGGGCCTCGCGACGCCCGACCTCGCGCACTATGCGGACGCGCTGAGGGCGTGCGTCCGCGAGTGACCCCGATGGCGGAGCCGATCCGCTATGCTCTCTATGCGGTGCCACGACCCGAGAGTCCGCTCGCGCGATTCGGCGCGGCGTGGCTCGGCTGGGATATCGATACCGGTGCGGAGGTGAGCCCAGCGGAAACCGCCGGCCTGCCGCCGGAGGTCCATGCCGCGGTGACGGTCGAGCCAGGCCGCTACGGTTTCCACGGCACGCTCAAGGCGCCGTTCCGCTTGCTCGAGGGATGGAGCGAAGGCGATCTCATCGATGCCGCGGTCGAGTTCGCCGAGCGGCGGACACCAGTATCGGTTCCATCGTTGAAATTGAATGTGCTGGGCACGTTCCTGGCGTTGCGCCCGGCGGATCTATCGCATGCACTCGACAGCCTTGCCTCGGAGTGCGTGGTGTGGTTTGAGCGCTTCCGCGCACCCCTGACCGAGGCCGAGATAAGCCGGCGCCGACTCGGCAGCCTCAGCCCAGTGCAGGACGAGCTCCTGGTCCGATGGGGCTATCCCTTCGTCTTCGGCGAGTTCCGGTTTCACATGACGTTGACAGGTTCGCTCGATGCCGCGCTCCAGACGGGCGTCAGCGCCGCGCTCGCGCCCAAGCTCGCGGAGCTTGCTCACGAACCGCTGGAGGTCGCCGATCTCGTGCTCGCGACCGAACCGGAACCGCGGGCGCGCTTCCGCGTCATGCGACGATTCCCGCTCGGGCAATAAGCGCACGAAAAAAGGCCGCTGCGCACCGAAGGGGCAGCGGCCTCAAGTCGCGGGGACTACTCAACTCGGAACTGCTGACAATGCTGAACTGAGTTGATCGAACGAGCGCACTCTAGCAGCGCGATATGACGCCCCAATGACACCGCGATGGCGCTTTCGAGCGAGAAGTACGCCCTAAAGTCGTGCGCGCCACCACGCGACCTGCTCGGCGACGCGCTCGGGCGCCGTGCCGCCAAAGCTCGCGCGCGAGCGCACGGAGTTATCCACACCGAGGACGTCATAGACCGCCTTGGTGATGCGCGGCTCGACGGCGTGCATCGCGTCGAGCGGCAGTTCCTCGAGCCCGCAATGGCGGCGCTCGGCTTCCGCCACGAGCCGTCCCGTCAAATGATGCGCGTCGCGGAAGGGAATTCCGAGGCTCCGCACCAGCCAGTCCGCGAGGTCGGTCGCGGTCGCATAGCCGACGCCCGCCGCCGCCGCCATGCGCTCCGGCACGACGGTCAAGTCCGCGATCATGCCGGTCATGGCGGCAAGACAAAGCTCCATGGTGTCGGCGGCGTCGAAGATCTGCTGCTTGTCCTCCTGCATGTCCTTGGCGTAGGTGAGCGGCAGGCCCTTCATCAGCGTGAGCAGCGCCGCGAGCGCGCCGATCATGCGTCCAGTCTTGCCGCGCACCAGCTCCGCCGCATCCGGGTTGCGCTTCTGCGGCATGATCGAGGAGCCCGTGGTCCAGCGGTCGGAGAGCCGCACGAAGCCGAATTGGGGCGTCACCCAGAGCACGATCTCCTCGGCGAGCCGCGAGAGGTGCGTGGCGCAGATCGCGGTGATCGCCAGATACTCGAGCGCGAAATCGCGGTCGCTCACGGAATCGAGCGAGTTGCGGGTCGGGCCGTCGAAGCCGAGCGCCTTCGCGGTCGCGTCGCGATCGATCGGGAAGGATGTGCCGGCGAGTGCGCCCGCGCCCAGCGGGCACTCGTTCAGCCGCGCGCGCGAGTCCCGCACGCGGCTACGGTCGCGGCCGAGCATCTCGACATAGGCCATGAGGTGATGGCCGAAGGTCACAGGCTGCGCGCTCTGCAGATGAGTGAAGCCCGGCATCACAGTGGCAACGTGCCGCTCGACCTGGTCGAGGAGCGTTCGCATGAGGCCGGTGATCTGCTCCGCGAGCCGGTCGTGCGCCGCGCGCACCCAGAGGCGGACATCGAGCGCCACCTGATCATTGCGACTGCGCGCGGTGTGAAGGCGCCCCGCCGGCGCGCCGATGAGCTCGGCGAGCCGTGCTTCCACGTTCATGTGGATGTCCTCGAGCGCCCGCGAGAAGGCGAAACGACCGCCAGCGATCTCGGCACGCACGGCCTCGAGCCCCTTGTGGATGGCGTCGCGGTCCGCGGCTTTGATTATCCCCTGCTTCGCCAGCATGTCGCTGTGCACGAGCGAGCCCTGGATATCCTCGGCCGCCAGGCGGTGATCCACGCTGATCGACTCGTTGATCGCTTCCATGAGCGCGTCCGGCGAGGCGGAAAACCGTCCGCCCCACATAAGATTTGCCTTTGATTTCCTTGGCTTACCAGGTTCTTTGGTCATGAACGCCTCGACTCGCACCGAATGCGAGGCGATCTTATGCGGCCTGCCGCTTGGCGGCACTCCGAAAAGCTAGGGAGCTCTGAGCCTGTACCTCCCCTCGACCGAAGGCGGGCCGTCGGTCTCCACGCGGCCCTCGGCCACGAGCTCGATCAGGTGCGCCAGCACCGACCGGCCAGCAGCGGCGTGCAGCACCGGCGGCAGGCCTACGTAGATCGCCCGCACCATGGCGGGAATCTCGGTGTCGCCCTCGGCGAGCCGATGCAGGATCGCCGCCTCGCGCTCCCTCCGATGCTCGATGAAAGCGCGCACGAAGGGTTTCGGGTCCGTGATCGCGGGACCGTGCGTCGGCCAATAGACCGCGTCGTCACGCTCGAGGAGTTTTCCCAACGAGCCGAGGTAGTCGCGCATGTTGCCGTCGGGCGGCGCGATGACGCTGGTCGACCAGCCCATGACGTGGTCACCCGAGAACAGCACGTGCTCCTCGGCGAGCGCGAAGCACAGATGATTCGACGTGTGGCCTGGTGTGTGGACGGCGGTGAGGTGCCAGCCGGGCGCGGACACCGCATCGCCATCGCGCAGCACCTGATCGGGAATGAAGGCGCGGTCGCCGCCTTCCTCGACCGCCGGCCCGGCGCCGGCGGCGTGGGGGCCGTACCCATGCGTGGGCGCGCTCGTCGCGTGCTTGACCGCGGCCGACGCCGGCGAGTGGTCGAGATGCGTATGCGTCACCAGGATCTGCTCGATGGTCTCGCCACGAAGCGCCCGCAGGACCGCGTCGATGTGCTCTTGCAGATTTGGACCGGGATCGATCACGGCGACGCGGCCGTGCCCGACGACATAGGTGCCCGTGCCATGGAGGGTGAAAGGGCCCGGATTGCGCGCGACCACGCGCCGGATCAGCGGTGAGAGAGCCTGGAGCTTGCAGTACTCGAAGTCGAGCTCGCGACGGAACGGGATCTCGACCATTCGTCCTAGGTCCGCCGGTAGTGGCTGACGAGGATCTCGGTGACGCCGTAATCCGCTGCGGCGGGAATCTGGAACGCAGGGCCGGCGGCGGTGTCCACGATCTCCGGCTGGACGGTCACGATCGCCGAGCGGCGCGCCGCCTCGAGCGCCTCCGCCACGGTCCTGCTGCGGCCGAGCTTCAGCAGGTTGAGACGGGTCGGCAGCACGAGCTTGATCGCGCCGCGCCGCGCCGCTGCGATGGCGCCCTCGGCCGTGAGCCAGTGCACGATGGTCGCCTCGCGGCCGTCGTGCCGTGCCACCTGTTCCGCGGGCGCGGGCGCCAGGAAGAAATGCGTGTCGAAGCGCTTGGGTTGATCCGCGGGCGTGATCCAGTGCGCGAAAGGCACCAGCAGGTCGGTCGCGAGCGCGAGCCCGGCGCTTCCGACGAACGCGCCGAACCCGATCGTGCTCGACCGAGGCGCGGTGAGTCGAGCAAGCTCCGCCCCAGAGAGCAATGCACCCGCACGGCGGGCGAGCAGGATACCGCATTCCTCGAAGGCCTCGCGGATCGCGGCGACGCGCAGGGGATCGGCGGCGCCTGCGAGCGTGTGATCGCCGGCGTCGAGCTTGCCGCCCGGGAAGACCGTGGCACCGGCGGCAAATCCCGCGGCATCGTGGCGCGTGGCGAGGAGCACCTCGATACCCTCCCGCCCATCGCGCACCAACAGTAACGTCGCCGCCGGAACCGGCCTCACGGGCATCTTTTTTTCTCGCGAAACCTTGGTCATTGCGTCGGGTCGGGCGACTCACACCTCCAGCGCCATGCCGTCGCGCTGGGGATCCGCGCCGCCGGACCACCGGCCGCCCTCCATCTTGATGCCGTGCAA
>Ga0126378_10002901_pt1 | contig 12844 bp, 11 predicted proteins | sample PanSoiMetPlot_23_FD_92587 | JGI IMG/M metagenome (GOLD analysis project Ga0126378, IMG submission 92587) | Tropical forest soil microbial communities from Panama - MetaG Plot_23 | ecosystem: Environmental > Terrestrial > Soil > Tropical forest > Bulk soil | place: Panama | collected 2016-02-17
GCAGCGCCTGAGGATCGCGTCGGCACGGGCGATGGTCGGGTCGGCGAGCTGCACCGCGTTGAACTTGGTCTGCATGGTCTCGCTTATATCCCTGCGTACATGCGGCCCGGATTGAGAATTCCGACCGGATCGAACGCTCGCTTGAGCGCGGCCGTCAGTGCCATGAGCGGCGGGTCGAGCGGCTGGAACACATCGATCACCGCCCGCGCCTGAGGCTCTGCGCGGATCAGAGTGGCATGGCCGCCAAATTCGGCAAGGGTGCGGCGGATCTCGACCGCTCCGGCGTCGGAGATGGGGGGAGTTTCAAGCCAGATCAGCCCGCCTGACCAGTCGTAAAGCGCGCGCACATCAATCTTGCGCGAGAGGCTGTGGACGAGCTTCGACGCATTGGTCGGGGCCATGGAGATGCGCCAGAGCGGTCTCCCCGTCTTCTGGAACATCCTCAAAGACTTCACGTCCTCCCAGAACATGCGGCTCCGCACCGTGTCGAGCTCGAGCGCTGGGGCATAGGCCTGAAGCATTTGCTTGAGCCGGCTCGCGCGATAGCGGGCGGCGGCGGGGAAATTCTCGACCCTGATCGCCGTGACCGTCTGTCCAGGTCCGCTGATCTCCTCGTCGGAGAAGCGCCGCGCGAGCTCGCCATTGACGTGCACCGTGCCGGAAACCTCGAAGGGAGTACCGAGGGCAAGACCCAGTACCTCAACGCCGGTCGGATCGGCGAGCCCGAAACACAGCAAGGTCCGCACCTCGCGCTGGGCGGGGAGCAGTTTGAGGGCAACCTCGGTGACAACGGCAAGCGTGCCCCATGAACCCGCAAGCGCCCTGCCGAGGTCATAGCCGGTGACGTTCTTCATCACCCTGCCGCCGGCTCTGATAGTCTCGCCGCGACCGTTCACCGCCTGAACCCCGAGCACGTGGTCGCGCGCAGAACCCGACAGAATGCGCCGGCTGCCGGAGATATTGGTGGCAAGCACGCCGCCGATCGTGGCCTGACCCGGTCCAAAGCCAAGCACCGGCCCAAGATCGACCGGTTCGAAGGGAAGCTCCTGGTCGTTCTCGGCCAACATCTGCTCGATCTGCGAGACCGGCGTCCCAGCAAGAGCGACAAGCACAAGCTCGGTCGGCTCGTAAAGGGGCACCCCGACCAGGCTCTCGGTGCTGAGCACTGCACCATATTGCACCAGGCGCCCGACCTCGCGCTTGGTGCCGTGGCCCATCACCTCGAGCGGCGTGCGCGTGTCGGCTGCCTCGGCAACGAGATAGGCAAGCTCCTCCACCGTGTCAGGAGCGTGGAAGCCAACGCGCATATGCCCAGTCACTGGACCCTGTTTCCTTCGAGCGGAAATACTTTGCCGGGATTGAGCAGGCAGTCAGGGTCGAATGCGGCCTTGATATGCATTTGCTGGGCGATGTCGGCTTCGGAGAACTGCACGCGCATGAGCTCGCGCTTTTCGATGCCGACGCCATGCTCGCCGGTAAGGCAGCCGCCAAGCTCGACGCACAGCTTGAGAATCTCGGCGCCGCACATCTCGACCCGTTCAAGCTGAAGCGGATCGTTGGAATTATAGAGAATGAGCGGGTGCAGATTGCCGTCGCCGGCATGGAAGATGTTGGCCACGTCAAAGCGATACTTGCGGCAAATCCAGCCGACCTCGTCGAGTGCCTTGGTAAGCTTCGACAACGGGATGACGCCGTCCATGCAGTAATAGTCCGAGAGCTGGCCGATCGCGCCGAACGCCGCCTTGCGGCCCTTCCAGATCTTTGCGCTCTCCTCCGGGCTTTGGCTGCGATGCATGACAGCTGGGTTATAGTCCATGGCGATCTCGCTGATCTTCTCGAGCAGTGTGTCGATCTCGTCCTCGGAACCCTGCACTTCGACGATCAAGAGCGCCTCGACATCGAGCGGGTAGCCTGCGGCCACGAAATGCTCGCACACATGGATCGCCGGGCGGTCCATGAATTCGAGCGCGACGGGTACAATGCCAGCAGCGATGATGCCGGCGACGCAACCTCCTGCCGCGTCGCTAGAGTCGAAGCCGAGCAGCATCGGTCGCGCCCCTTCGGCTGCCTTGAGCAGGCGCACAGTGACCTCGGTGACGACGCCGAGCTGGCCTTCAGAGCCGACGATCAGGGCGAGGAAGTCGTAGCCCGGCGCGTCGAGAAAGTTGCCACCGATATCGACGACCTCGCCGTTCATCAGCACGATACGGACGCCGAGGATGTGGTTGGTAGTGACGCCGTATTTCAGGCAGTGGGCGCCACCGGAATTGGTCGCGACATTGCCGCCAACGGTGCAGGCGATTTGACTCGACGGGTCCGGCGCGTAGAAGAAGCCTTGGCCTACGACCGCCTGGGTGATGCCGCTATTGGTGATGCCCGCCTCGACGCGCGCTACACGGTTGGGGAGGTCGATCGACAGCACCTTATTCATACGCGAGAGGCAAAGCACGATCGAGTCTTCCAGCGGCAAGGCTCCTCCCGAGAGCGAGGTCCCGGCTCCTCGAGGCACGACTTTGATGTGATTGGTGTGGCAGAAGCGGAGGATCTTGCTGACCTCATCAGACGTTCTGGGCAGCACGACCAGAAGCGGCAGACAGCGATAGGCCGTGAGCGCGTCGGTCTCGAAGGTGCGCCGGCCCTCCTTGTCGGCGATCAGGGTCGCGTCGGGGACGAGCTTCTTCAGCTGCCGCACGATGTCGGCCCGCCGCGACACAATCGCGGGATCAGGTCTCGGCATGGAAAGCTGCGACATCAACGCCTCCCGCGACGATAAAGACGGGAATTTCGGCCTAGTCTTTCGCATGAGCGACGTTATGGGGCAATACGCCCCCGCGGCCGGGCTACCGTGCCGAGCCATCTCCTCCAATGACCTGCGGTTTTCCGTAGTTATGGTGTCGCAGGCGGCTACTTTTCGTGGCAAATTGAGCTTTCTACTGGGTTGGGCGAAACCGAACAGCTAAGAGAAGATGTTGGGCAACGGCCCGCCGAGAGCGGGGGAGAACTCTGCGGGCCTTTTCAAGGAGGGAGTGAGATGAGGATCGTTGGGCTCTGTTGGCTTGGTGCTGTCGCGCTCGTCGCTTTAGGCGAGTCGGCCTACGCCGAGGGTGATGCGACAAAAGGTAAAGCGGCGTTCGCCAAATGCGCCATCTGCCACCAGGTCGGCCCCGGCGCAAAGACGCTGGTCGGGCCCGAACTCAACAACGTGGTCGGACGGAAGGCGGCAAGCATCCCCGATTACCCCTATTCGCCGGGCATGAAGAAACTTGGCGAGCAAGGCTTCGTGTGGACGCCAGAGAACATCGACAAATGGATATCAAATCCAAAGGCGATGATCCCCGATTCGCCCATGGCTCTCGCCTTCACGGGCGTGCCTGATGCCGCGGAGCGCGCCGACATCATCGCTTATCTACAGACCCAGACGGGGCAATAGACTTCATGGAGTGGCCCGAGGTGCTGGCGCGGCTTGCGGCGTAGCCGGAGCCGTTGCCTCGGGCCCTTCAGTTCCGCTCGCGCTTTTTGCCTTGGCGCGGAATTTCTCGATGTCGTCCAGAACAGTCTTGAAGAAGTAGTCTTGCTCGCCCTCGTCCTTGGCGACCTCAGTCCAGGCCGTGCGGAAGGCAGTGAGGACATCGTCGGGCCATTCGGCAATGCGCACATTGTCCTTGGCGGCAAGATCAGCGAGCGCGTCGGCTTGGAGCTTTGCCTCTTCGCTAAGTGTCTCATCAAGGATCGTGTGGCAAACGTCCTCGATCATGGAGCGTTGTTCGGCGCTGAACCCATTCCAGCGATCCTTGTTGATCAGCAATTCAAACACCGTCTCAGGCTGGTGCCAGCCAGGCACGTAGATAAGCTTGACCTTTGACTGGAGACCCTGCTCGCGATCGACCGCCGGCGTGTAAAGCTCGGCCGCGTCGATGTCACCCTTCTCGAAAGCCTTCACCAGACTTCCGCCCGGCACGAGCACGGTGGTGGCGCCGAGTTTCGACATGACCCGGCCGCCGAGCCCGAAGATGCGCATGCGCAAGCCCTTGATATCGTTTGGTGTCTTGATCTCCTTTGCGAACCACCCGCCGGCCTCGGCACCGCCGAAGGCGCAAGGCATGACGTGGACCTGTACGCCGGCATGGTCGTACATCTCCTGATAAAGCCTGCTGCCGTTCCCGGTCTCGAACCAGTCGCGATAGGTCTTGCCGTCGGGCCCGAAGGGGAAGCCAGCGAACAGCGCGGCGGCCGGGATCTTCGCGGTCCAGTAGCTTGCAGTGGCAAATCCCGCATCGACGCTGCCGCTGCCGACCTGGTCGAGGATCCCCTGCGGCTTGGTCCCCTCGCCTGGTTCCTTGAGGTCGAGCACGAGCGAGCCTCCGGAGCGCTCCTTGATCAGCTTGGCGAGCCGCGCGGCAGGCTCTCCAAGGCCGGGTAGATGCGTGCCATAAACAATGGGAGTGACGAGGGTCACTGTGGCGGAATTGGTGGCGAGCGCGGGCGAGGCTGGCAGAAGCAACGCTAACATTGCCAAGGGTCTTGCCTGCATTCTTCCTTCGCACCCCCTCGAATTCCGATTCCTTGAGTCGCGCTGCCGATGCTACATCCTGGCTCCCACCTTTAGCCACAAGGCGTAACAGCCTGCCGGTGCTATGAGTCCTGCGCCTGAAGCTGCACGAGAGGGCCCTCTGGTTGGCCTCTTCGTCACTTGCCTCGTCGATCTGTTCAGGCCAAGCGTCGCTTTTGCCGCGATCAAGCTTCTCGAGGCGGGGGGCGTCCGGGTCGAGGTGCCGCGCGCCCAGACCTGCTGCGGACAGCCGGCTTACAACTCAGGCGATCGCGAAGATGCGGCGGCGATCGCCAGGCAAGTGATCGAGGCCTTCGAGCGCTTCGACTATGTCGTTGCTCCGTCGGGCTCCTGCGGCGGCATGCTCAAGGTTCACTACCCGCGCCTTCTGGCCGACGATCCCCGCTTCGCCGAGCGCGCCAAGACTCTTGCCGCCAAGAGCTATGAGCTCACGTCCTTCCTGGTGGACGTGCTCGGCTTCACCGAACTCGATGCGACTTATGAGGGGACCGTCACTTATCACGACTCATGTTCGTCCTTGCGCGAGCTTCACACCAAGGATGCGCCACGGCGACTCTTAGCGAACGTCCCCGGGCTTACCCTGGTGGAGCTCCCCGAGAGCGAGGTGTGCTGCGGGTTCGGCGGCACATTCTCGGTCAAATATCCGGACATCTCCGGCGCGATTCTCGATGCCAAGCTGAATAATATTCTCGACACCGAGGCGAACACGGTCCTCGCCGCCGACCTCGGCTGCCTCATGCAGATCGCGGGAGGGCTCAGCCGCCAGCGCGCAAAGATCGAAGTGCGCCATGTCGCAGAGGTGCTTGCCGGCATGACCGACACGCCGGCGATCGCTGCGTCGGAGTCGGGCTGAGCGTCATGGCCGAGGCCACCCTCTCCTTCAAAAAGGCGGCGGCAAATGCTCTCGCCGATGGCGAGCTGCAAAGAGCGCTCCAGAACATCAAAACCGGGTTTGTCGCCAAACGTGCCGCAGCCAAGACGAAGTTGCCAGAGTTCGATGCGCTCCGCACCGAAGCTCGCGCCATTAAGGACCACACGCTCACCCATCTCGACCTTTATCTCGAAGCCTATGAAAGCAAGGTCGTCGAGAGCGGAGGCCAAGTGCATTTCGCTCCGACTGCCGCAGACGCACGCGACATAGTGCTCAAGCTTTGCCGCGAGCGCGGCGCGAAACTCGTCGCCAAAGGCAAGTCGATGGTGTCGGAAGAGATCGGGCTCAATGCCCATCTCGAGGCAGCTGGCATCGAGGTGGTTGAGACCGATCTCGGCGAATATATCGTGCAGCTGAAGGGCGAGACCCCGAGCCATATCATCGCGCCGGCCATCCATCTCAACAAGGAAGCTGTCGCCGCGTATTTTCGCCGGGCCCATAAGGGACGGCTGACGTCGCGGAGACTAAGCGATGTGAAAGACCTGGTAGCGGAGGCGCGCGCGGTCCTGCGCGAGAAGTTCCTCGCCGCCGGCGTCGGCATCACCGGGGCAAACCTCCTGATCGCTGAGACTGGCTCCTCGGTGATCGTCACCAATGAGGGCAACGGCGACCTCACCTCGACTCTGCCGCGCACTCATATCGTCATTGCCTCGATCGAGAAGATCGTGCCGACGCTCGAGGACGCGTGCACCATCCTGCGTCTGCTCTCGCGGTCTGCCACGGGCCAGGACATCACCACCTACACAACATTCACGACCGGTCCACGCCGCGAGGGCGATCCCGATGGGCCCACCGCATATCACGTCGTGCTGCTCGACAATGGGCGGAGCGATATGCTTGGCGGGATATTCCAGGACATGCTTCGCTGCATTCGTTGCGGCGCCTGTCTTAATCACTGCCCCGTCTACGGCACGATCGGCGGGCACGCTTACGGTTCGGTGTATCCAGGGCCGATGGGCGCGGTGCTCACACCCGCACTGCAAGGCCTCGATCACGCGCGCGATCTGCCCAATGCTTCGAGCCTGTGCGGGCGCTGCGAGGAAGTCTGTCCGATGAGCATTCCGCTGCCCGCGATGTTGCGGGCCTGGCGGGAGCACGAGTTTGCGCAAGGCACGCGCTCTTGGTCTGAACGGCTCGCGCTCAAGGTCTGGGCGTTCGTGGCAAAGCGCCCGCGCCTCTACCACGCGCTCGCCGGACTTGGAGTGCCGCTGCTGAGGCGGCTCGCCGGAGGGCGCGGTCGATTCACCTGGCTGCCCTTCGGCACATCCTGGACCAGAGTGCGCGACCTGCCCGCGCCGGAGGGCAGAACCTTCCAGCAGCTTTACGCAAGGCGCAGCCGAGAGATCGCCAATGAGCGCCCCTGAGGAAGCCCGTGCTGCTGTTCTCGCGCGCATCCGCGGCGCGCTTGGCATTGCGAAATTGGACCGCGCGCGGCGCGCTGCCGTGGCGCGACGGCTGGAGCGACATCCGCGTGGTACAATCCCCGCCCAGGCCGTACTAGGCCCTGCCGCCTGCGCGTCACGACTGGCAGAGATGCTGACGAAGCAAGGAGCCGAGGTCGCCCGCGCAGCCACGCCGGAGGACACGATCAACGCGATTGCCTCCTACCTTGCCTCCAACAATTTGCCCCCGCGCCTGCGTATGGGCGCCGATCCGCGTTTGGCCGCACTCCCATGGAAGGCGGCGTGGGATATCAGCCGCGCCTTCGGACCCGCAGAGCCTTCTGACAAAGCCTGCCTGTCGTACGCCCTCGTCGCGGCAGCCGAGACCGGCACCTTGTTCCTCGTCTCGGGTGCCGACAATCCCACCACCCTGAATTTCCTGCCTGAGTTCCACATGGTCCTGGTCAAAGCCTCGGATATCGTTGGTTTTTATGAGGAGGCCTGGGACCGGTTGCGCGGGATCTATGATGAGCGGACGCTGCCGCGCACGGTCAATATGATCAGCGGACCATCGCGCACCGCGGACATCGAGCAGACAATCGTCAAAGGAGCGCACGGCCCTCGCCGCCTTTATGTCGTGATCCAGGGCTAAAGGCTGGCCAGAGGGTTGGGGAAAGTCCCGGATTTCTAGGACTTCGGCCCGCTTGGCTCACTTCCGTTCCCTCACCAGTTCGGTTATGGTGCAGCGCATCTCCCACCGTGGATTGAAGCTTATGGGTCCGGCGTAAAGACCGGTTCGGGGTGGCCCTTAATGCAGCTTGCCGTGTGGCTGATCGAGCGTCCGCGCTGGTTCAAGCGGACCCTCCTGATCGTCAACGACCTCGTAATGCTCACAGTCGCCTTGTGGGCCGCCTATTCGCTCAGACTTAGCCATCTCTATGCCCCCGACACCCTGCCCAAGGTCCTGCTCATGGCGGCGGCGCCGCTGATCGGCGTCGTCGTTTTCTATCTGCGCGGTCTCTACAAGCTCGTAACCCGCTTCATCGGTCCCGAAGGCACGACCAAGATCTATGTGGCGGTGATCATTGCCGTCGTGGCGTGGGCGCTCGTCGTCTATATGAGCGGCGTCAAGGATCATCCGAGGTCAGCGGTGGTGATCTACGGGCTGATCGCAGCCCTCCTCATTCGGCTCAGCCGGCAATGGGCAGGCGCAGCCCTGCTCAGAGCCGCGCCGCAGCACAAGCCGGTGAACTTCGATGAGAGAAAGCCGGTCATCATCTATGGCGCAGGGACGATCGGCATTCAGCTTTTGCGCGCGCTGAATGAGACGGGCAAATACAAGACCGTCGCCTTCATCGATTCCAATCCGTCGCTCGCGGGACAATTCGTCCACGGAGTCAAGGTGGCCAGGCCGGAGAAGCTTGGCCGACTGATCGACAAGGAGGGGGTAAAGGAGGTTCTGCTCGCGACACCTTCGGCGCTCCGCGGCGAACGGCGCCTCGCGCTCAAGCTGCTTGAAGCCTATCCGGTGATGGTCAAGACGTTGCCCGCGCTTGAGGAGATCGCCTCGGGCCGCGTCGAGGTGAGCGACCTTCGTCCTATCGAGGTCGAAGACCTGTTGGGGCGCGATCCGGTCACCCCCAATCTCGAGCTGCTCACGGCCAATGTGAGCGGCAAGGTAGTGATGATCACTGGAGCCGGAGGCTCGATCGGCGCCGAGCTCAGCCGGCAGCTGCTCAAGCTTGCGCCAAAGACGCTCGTGCTGTTCGAGCTGTCTGAGGTCGCGCTTTACGAAATCTCGATGGAGATCGAACAGCTGAGGCGCCGCATGGAAAAAGAGGCCGGGGGCGGCGCGTCGGCCGATACCGCGATCGTCGAGGTGCTAGGGTCCGTGCTCGACCGCAAGCTCGTCGCCCGCACCATCCGGGAATTAGGCGTCGAGGTGATCTACCACGCCGCCGCCTACAAGCACGTGCCGATCGTCGAAGCCAATCCCTTCGCTGGATTGCAGAACAACACCTTCGGTACGCTCACCGTGGCCGAGACCGCCAAGGAACTCGGCGTCGAGCGCTTCGTGCTTGTGTCGAGCGACAAGGCAGTGCGCCCGACCAGCATCATGGGGGCCAGCAAGCGCCTCGCCGAGCAGATCTTGCAGGCGCTGGCCGAGCAGCGCGGAACCTCGACCATCTTCACCATGGTGCGCTTCGGCAATGTGCTCGACTCGTCTGGCTCGGTGGTGCGGCGCTTCCGCAACCAGATCAAGGCCGGCGGACCGGTGACGGTCACCCACCCAGAGGTAATCCGCTATTTCATGTCGATCCCCGAGGCTGCCCAGCTTGTCATCCAGGCCGGCACCATGGCGACCGGCGGAGAGGTATTCGTGCTCGAGATGGGAACGCCGGTTAAGATCGACGACCTCGCCCGCACGATGATCCGCCTGTCAGGACTCGAAGTGCGCGACGAGACCCACCCCGATGGCGATATCGCCATTGAATATGTGGGCCTCCGGCGCGGCGAGAAGCTCTACGAGGAGCTTTTGATCGGTGAGAACACGACCGGCACAAGTCACCCCCGCATCTTCAAGAACTCGGAGCCGATCTTGCCCTACGAGGAGCTTACCACAGCTCTCGAGCGGCTTGAGGATGCGATCCAGAGGATGGACGAGGCCGAGCTCCAGGAGCTGCTGCGTGCGACCGTCGAGGGTTATGTGCCGGCGAGTACCGCCCATCCGGCGCCTGGCAAGGGCGAATGGCAAGCAGTCTCTCGGACGCTTCACTGAGCTAATGATTCCCGATCAGCCTGTGCTTTCGGCCGCATTGGTCGTTGGATGTGCGCTCCTTTCGGCCCTCCTGGTCGTTCTTCTGAAACCTCTGCTCGTCCGCTATCTCATGGCGACGCCCAACCACCGTTCGGCGCACACAGTGGCGACGCCGCAAGGCGCGGGTCTCGCCGTTACGCTTTCAGCGCTCGCCGGATGCTGGCTCACCATTCACTTCTGGCCGAGTGCCGCCGGGCCGCGCCTGTTCCCCATTCTTGCCGCCGCCGCGGCGCTTACCGTTCTGGGCGCGCTCGATGACGCCCACGCTCTCCCCGTGTCCTGGCGTCTTGCGGGCCAAACGCTTGCTGCGATTGTGCTCGCTCTCAGCCTTCCGCAAGGATTTCAGGTCCTCCCCGACATTCTTCCTCTAGTGGTCGAAAGAATTTTGATCGTGCTCGGCACGGTGTGGTTCATGAACGCTATCAATTTCCTTGACGGGCTCGACTGGATGACGGTAGCCGAGGTCGTGCCCATGACGCTTGGGGTTGCTGCCCTCCAGGCGCTAGGCGCGGTACCGACAACCATCGGGCTGCTCGCGCTCGCTCTGCTTGGCGCGACTCTCGGGTTCGCTGTGTTCAATAGGCATCCGGCCAAGGTCTTTCTCGGCGATGCCGGCAGCCTGCCGATTGGGTTCTGTCTCGCCTTCATGCTGATCTTCGTGGCCCGGGCGCATCTTGCCGCCGCGTTCCTCCTGTCGCTCTATCCTCTGGCGGATGCGACGGTCACGCTTCTCCGCCGCATTCTCGCGGGGGAGGAATTTACGTCGGCCCACAAGACGCATTTCTATCAGCGCGCCGTCACCCAAGGTTTGCGCGTGCCGCAGGTCACCGCGCGGGTCTTCCTGCTTAGTCTTCTCCTCGCTGTCCTTGCTATCGTGACTGTGGTTGCCAGGTCGCTTCCCGTCGATATCCTCTGCATCATCCTCGGCGTGCTCGCGACGGCGCTCGTGCTTTTGGCACTAGCCCGGGGACCATAAGTGGACCGGCGCGTTCTCGTCACCGGCGCTACCGGCTTTATCGGCAGGCGGGTTGCCAACACCCTCGCCAAGGAAGGCTGGAGCGTCAGGGCCGCCGCGCGCGATCCCGGCGCAATTCTTGCGCCAACCAGCATTGAGCGCGTCGCCATGCGGGATCTAGCCCAGCCCGCCGACTGGTCAAAGGTGCTTGACGGCGTGACGCATGTCGTGCACCTCGCCGGCATCGCGCATGCGCCTGGCTCGCTGCCTGATGCGCTCTATATGCGCATCAACGCGGAAGCGCCAGGCGAGCTTGCGCAAGCTGCGCGCGGGAAGGTTGAACGGCTCGTGTTCGTCTCTTCGGTGCGGGCGCAAGCCGGGCTCTCGGCAGATCACATCATCACCGAAAACGACCCTCCTCAGCCAATCGACGCCTATGGGCGCTCGAAGCTCGAAGGCGAGCGCCTCATCGCTGCGAGCGGCGTTTCTTTCACCGCGTTCCGGCCAGCCGTCGTCTACGGCAAAGGCGCGAAAGGCAATATCGCGTCGCTCGCCACGCTCGCCAAAACGCCAATGCCGCTGCCATTTGCGGGCTTCGACAATCGCCGTTCGCTGCTTGCGCTCAATAATTTCGTGGCTGCTATCTCGCTTGCGCTCGCTTCCGAGCGGGCTGCTAACGAGACTTTCCTAGTGGCAGACTCCGAGCCGATCAGCGTGGCAGACCTCGTTGCCGCCATGCGGGAGGGGCTTCACCGCCCGCCGCATCTGGTCAAGGCGCCGCTTGGAGGCGTGAAGCGGCTGATGAGGTCGTTGGGCAGGGAGGCCGAGTGGGAGCGCATCTCAGGCAACTTCGTCATCGATGCATCGAAGCTGATGGGCATCGGCTGGCGTCCTTCGGTTTCGACCCGGGATGGCATCGTCAAGATGATGCGCGCGGAGAACGGCGCTATGGCGCCTTGAGCGACTTGTAGAGGGCCACGGTTTGTTGGCCGATGGACCCGGCCGAGAACTTGGCCTCGACTAGCGCCCGCGCAGCCTTGCCGAATTTCTCGCGCAAGGCGGCATCGCCTGCGAGCTTTTCCATGGCGTCCGCTAAGGCGGTCACGTCATCGACCGACACGGTGAGCGCGGTCTTTCCTTCGATCGCGATCTCGCGGCAGCCTGGTGCGTCGGTGGCCACCATGGCACGCCCGCAAGCGGCGGCTTCGAGCAGACTTTTCGGCAAGCCCTCGCGACGCGAGGCAAGCACAGCAAAATGCGCGCGCCTCCACACATCGCGGATATCGGCGACGTGGCCAAGCCAGTTGATGCCATAGAGGTTTGCAAATTCTCGAAGCTGCTCCGGCACGAGAGAGCCGGGATTTTCCTTGTCGCAATCTCCAGCGAGCAAGAGCTGAAGCGGGACCCCACGCTTGCCGAGCAAAGCGAGCGCCTGGATCAGAATGTGCACGCCCTTGTCGGCGAGCATGCGCCCGATATAGGCGGCGGTGACCGGTGGCGGAGGCTCGGGCAGGGGCGTGAGCAGCTTGGTGTCGACTCCAGAACCCGGAATGAGAACCACGGTCTCCTCCGGTGCGCCAAGCGCAATGACGAAGGCGCGGTCGTCGGGATTCTGCACCACGGTTTTGCTACGCGGTCGCCGCAACAGATGTCTGAGGGCAAAGCGCACGGCCCGGCGGCTGATCTCGCTCACTTTGGCCTCGCCAATGAACAGCGTGCCGAGGCCGGTCACGCTATTCACTACGGCCGTATCGGAGAGCCCGAGGCTTGCCGCGGTGCCAAGCAGAACGGGCTTGAGCGATACATTATGGAGAATGTCGGGATCGAGCTTGTGGAAAAGACGCCTGAGCTCAAGCACCGCCGCGAGGCTGCCGAACGCCGAGAGGCTACCGCGGCTCCAAGAGAGTGCGTGCGGGGTGAAGCCCTCCTTCTCGATGACCATCCTGCCCTCCTTGATCCTCGTTGCAACATGGACGTCGTAGCCGGCGGCCTTCGCCGCGCGGGCCATGGGCAGCCGGTGCGACAGGAAGTACCAATCCTCTGTGACGACGTAGAGCAGGCGGGGGGCGGCCATGGGTGGGCTTGTAGCAGCGAGATTCACGTGGCGAAACAGAAGCTATGGCGGGCGGTTCAGCAATGCCCCCTCTCGGCCCTTCCTATTGCTTTTTCGCCCTTTCTCTAGTTGGCA
>Ga0126378_10002903_pt1 | contig 12843 bp, 10 predicted proteins | sample PanSoiMetPlot_23_FD_92587 | JGI IMG/M metagenome (GOLD analysis project Ga0126378, IMG submission 92587) | Tropical forest soil microbial communities from Panama - MetaG Plot_23 | ecosystem: Environmental > Terrestrial > Soil > Tropical forest > Bulk soil | place: Panama | collected 2016-02-17
ACGTTTGTTGCATGGCGCAAGTATCGCTGGGCCTTGCTGCTTATCGGGACATTGTTTGCCTTGCTGGTCGAGAATTACTGGATCGCCGACGAAATCTATCCGTTCGTACCCAAATGAAATCCGTCTCGCAGCTTCTCCAACTGTCCGGTAAGCGCGTTTACCAGGAGTTGACCTCCACAATCTGGAGCATTCCTCGAACCTTACATCAGCCTGCCGCAGCGTCCCGTTGCTTCGAGCAACGACAGTACGTTCGTCATACTGAACAATTCCAAAACCTGCTTGCTCGCGTTTACCACTTCCAGCCGGCAGCCCCGTGTCCGTGCCGAAACGTGCAGCGTCACCACCGCCCCCAGTCCTGAACTATCCATCATCGGAACTTCCTTTAAGTCCAAGACAATGCGGCCTTTTCTCGCGCAAGCCTCGCGCATCGTGTCCTTCAACAGAGGCACATTCTCGCTCGTCAGCCGCCCGAAGCATTCCACCACCGTACAATCCCCCGACTCTCTACTTTGCGCGCGAAACCCCTTTGCCGAACTCATTGAATCATTTCCCGCCATCCTGCCCCCTTAACACGACACTCTTTTCGTTGGCGACGCAACGCCTTGTACCGCATTTCCGCCAGTTTGCCCAGAGCCTCGCGACTTTTTTGGGCTGACTCACGGTAAGTCGGCAAACCGGGAGAGAGAATCGCTGAGTCTCGCGGACCAACCAAACTCACTTCACGATTTCTACTTTGACTGTGGTTGTCCCCTGCTTAACGAAATCCAACTTCTCAGCTACCGATCGAGACACGTCTACAATACGCTGTCGGGTAGCCGGTCCCCAATCATTGACAGTTGCTACAACGCTTTTGCCGTTTTTCGTGTTTGTAATTCTGACTTTCGTGCCGCACGGCAGGCTCCTGTGTGCTGTTGTTAGTTCCGCCCCCTTGTACGTCCCTCCACAGGCGGTCTTGTGACCTTCCAAGGTCCGGCTATAGAACGCAGCTCTTCCTTTCTGAACGTGAGAATCGGTCGTCTTCATCTCCTGTTTCGAGGCTGAAAAAACAGCAGTTCCCACAGTTAGAGCGGCTATACACCCAGCGCGCGCCAACAGGAATTTAGCTCTCATAATTGTCGAGCCCCGAAACCAGTCTCGATTTTCCGTTTTTCAGAGATGAGTTCAGTTTGGGGGGAGTGTTGCAAGCAGGCCCATCGTCCCAAAGGACAGGTGTGCTGAGATGATACCGCCATGAGTCTGCCTTAGGCGCATACAAGAGTGAGTGTGCTCTCGATTCCGTCAACTCCCGATTAGTCTTCAAATCGGAAACTTGGGTACCGGAACCGGGAGCGGAGTTGAGCTAGAATCGACCTGCAACCGACAAGGTGGTCCAGCAGGAGAGAGCGTGTCTGTTGAGCAATTAGATGTGGTGGATGTCATAAGCACCGATAAATCGGGACAAGTAGTTCTCACAATCAGTGACCATTTGGACTGGTCCAACTCGGAAGAGCACCAGACTATTTTGCAAGCGAAGCTTAATAAGTACCTCGCGTTCGTCGAGAGCGGCGAACTCTTAACTCGCTATAGCGATGCGAAAGACAGACCAGTTGCTATAGAGGTGGTCTTCAAATATAGACCCGACCAAAGTGGTTGGAATTTTCTTGCAAAGGCCACAGCCGTAATCGAGTCGGCGGGCTTCACCTTACGGCACCGAGTTTTCGCAGAATCCTACGACAACTGAAAATCATTTCGACTAACTCGCTAGGTCCTGGGAAGTCGGGTAACCGGAAAAGTGGCTCCTAGTACCTACATGGACGGTAAGCGCGTTTACGAGGACCTGCGAGATTTCTTGGCGGGATTTCTGTGCTACCTCAGTCCGCATTACTCGCACCGCTTGGCCCCGACGCGGCTAACACTCGAAATGGAAGCTGAATTCCTCGGTCAGCACAGTTTTCAATTCTCTATAACCTCTTGTTCCGTGCCTTTGTCGAAACCGATTTACTAGCCTTCTGTTCGTGTGCACCGACGTGATAGTCGGATGGTCGCAGGAAGAAAAAGGCCGGCCCGCAAATCCGGACCGGCCTTTTGGCTGTCTTTTTTCGTTAGAAGCTTGGGGTTGTGATACCAGAAGGCGCAATATTCGCGATCTGGTTGTTGATGTTGTCGAATGCGTCCTTGGCGATCACTTGCTTCCCTTTGACCTGCAGGTACCAGGTTGCGCCAGTGTTGGCCGATGCAACCGGGCTCCCGTTCACGGCCGAGAGGAAGTCCGAATAGGACAGCATGTTGGAGACATACGTCCCGAGATTCGGTGGCGCGATGCCGAATTCGGGTCGGGCATCCTCATAGGTGCCGGTGCAAGTAGACCCACTGCTTGAATCGATCATCGAGCAGATATGCGATAAGTCGATTGCAACTCCTCCCAGCGCCGGTTGCTTGGAACCCAGCCCGTTGTACCCGCCAATCTGATTACCGCCCAGGCCGGGCGTGCTGAAATACACGTCGAGAGCGGTTGCCAGCATTTGCGCTCTCAGCATCGAGTTGCAGGTGTTGGTGGTACTGGTGCAGGTCGCACCGCTAATAATGCCCGAAACGTACGTTGCTTCCTTTACGCAGGTTGGATAGGCGGCGGTCGTGTCGTCCTTGAATGGATTGAAGCCGCTTAAGTATGCCCATAGGGACGTTGAGGAGGTGGTACTGCCGCAATGGTTGGTGATGATGCTTTGGCCGTTGCTGTTCTTCCAGAAGCCCATCGTCAAGGCGCCAGTGTTGGTGTTGCAGACCGTCACAGTCACCTGGTTCGAGGACGATCCGCCGGTAATTTGGGCGGTGTTGTTATAGGAGGCGCACGATCCCGGACTCGCGTTGGCGTCGGCGACCGAGTACGTGAACGCGCCCCAAGATGGTGAGGCGAGGCTCGTCACGCCGCAGCCAGGAGTGGTGTTCGGCGTTGTTGTCGTGACACTCAAGGTCCCGAGAGTAGCGTTGCAGCCGGTCGGGTTAGCGCTGTCTTGCACGTTATCGGTAATCGTTAGGCTGTTGAAGGCGTAGCCAGCTGTGCCCATCGCTGAATTCGCGACTGTGTGCGCCGCCGTTGCGTTCCACGTTGCCGTAGCTGTGTTGGTTCCGCTGGTCAGAGTAGGCCGAGCTGCGAACGAGCAGCTGTAAGGCAGAGTAGCCGTGGAGCTAGCTGCGACCGCTACGCCGCTCCCGCCAATTACCGAGCAAACGCCTCCGGAATCCGTCAAAGCGTCAGTTACCGCGGCTGTGATGGACTCCCAATTGTTCGGGTTCGTGACCATGATATTGCCAGTCACTTTCCAGCCGCTCTCCGTCACTGTCACGGTGTAGTTGAACGTGATGTTGCCGCCCGACTGCTGAACGGTTGTCTTATTCACGCTCTTCGCGATCGCTGAGGCGAAGGTGGCGGCTGCCGTCTTGGCGACCGTAAGCGGGCTCGCGCCGCAGACCTTCACACTTTGGCTAGCACTTTGGCCAGTGCTGGTCGAGGCCGTGTTCGGATAAGTCTGGCAAGACGCAGTCGGTGCCGTTATGGTGCGCGAGTAGGCGAAAGTCCCGGATCCCGGCGGGATCGAGATAGTACCTAATGCTCCCGCGTACGTATCGGTGACTGTGAAGCTAGAGAATGTGTAGCCGGCCGTGCCTTGCGCAGAGGCATCGGGGGTGAACGCCGCTGCGCTGTTCCAACTGGCGGTCGCGGTGTTGGTTCCACTGCTGGCGCCCGGAACCGCGGCAAAGCTGCAAGTGTACGGCACGCTAGCCGTCGAGCCGGCGGCGACGGTTACGGTGTTGCTTCCGCCATTTACGGCGCATGCGCCGCCAGAATCACTCAAGGTATCAGCTACCGTGGCGGTGATGGACTCCCAGTCGTTCGGGTTCATGACCGAGATGTTTCCGCTCACTGTCCAGCCGCTGGTCGTTACCTTGACCGTGTAATTGAATATTGCGGATGAGCCTGAACTTGTATCGATCTCGGTTTTGTCCACGGTCTTGGTGATGCTCGGGGTATACGTGGCGGTCGCTGTCTTGCTGACCTTTAAGTCGACTCCACCGCAGACTGTCACGGGCACGTTTCCGGAAGACGAGCCTCCCTGAATTGACGCCGTGTTGTTGTATGTGGTGCAGGTACCAGCAGGCGCAGTAATGGTTCGCGAGTAATTGAACGTTCCCGACCCCGGCGGGATCGTGACTGTCCCCAGTGTGCCCTTGTAGCTATCGGTGACTGTAAGGGCAGAAAATGTGAAGCTGGCCGTGCCTTGCGCAGAGGAGTCGGGCGTATGAGCTGCCGTGCTGTCCCAACTCGCTGTGGCGGTGTTGGTTCCGCTGCTGGAACCCGGAACTGCAGCGAAGTTACAGCTGTAGGTCGGCGAGATGGAGCTGCTGCGCAGTACGGTTTGCGTGTTCCCGCCTGTAATCGAGCAGGCGCCACCTGTGTCGCTGAGCGCATCAGCCAGGTTCACACTTACGTCCTCCCAGTCGTTGGGGTTGGTGACAGTTATTGTGCCGCCCACAGCCCAGCCGCTCGTTGTTACTGTGACAGTGTAATTGAATGTCGCGGACGATCCCGAACTCGTGTTGATCCGTGTGTTATCCACGGCCTTAGAGATCTTCGAGTTGTACGTGGCCGTCGCCGTCTTACTGACTGTAAGGTCCGCCCCTTGGCAATCGGCTACGGTCTTGCTGTCGGTACCCGTCGAGCCTGTGGTGTTGGTCGTGAACGTGGCGGTGTTCGTGTGACTGGTGCAAGTCCCCGCCGGATCCGTGAACGTGTGCGGATAAGTATATGTCGTGGGACTTGGGTCTGTGTAGGACACCGTGCCAAGCGTGCCGCCGTATGTGTCAGTGACGGTCACACTGCCGTCGACGGCTTTGAACGGAGCCCCTGCGAAGTTAATCGAAGCCGTGCCAATGGCGCTGCTATTGCCACTGTTCCATGCTGCGGTTGCGGTGTTGGTTCCGGACACGGGTAGCGAACTGTACGTGCATATGTAGGGTATTTTTGCCATCATGCCGGCCGAAACAGTTATCGCGCTTCCGCCGTTTACGCTACAGGTGCCGTTATTATCGACCGCGTCGGTTATCGTGACCCCAGTAATGTCGACAAGGCTCGGGTTTGAGACATTAATCGTCCCCGTGACCTGCCAGCCGGAGTCGGTGCCGCTGTCGTGCGTTACGCTCACGGTATAGTTGGCCGGGCCGGAAGCGCCTCCACCAGCGCTATAGACGGTGCTGGTGTCCACACTCTTGGTGATCCCCCACGCGAACGTGCGAGTAAACATCGGATTCGCGTCCTTGGTAACTGTCAGCTCAATAGTATTTCCACCGCAGGTTGAATCTAGGCAAGTGTTACCAAAATTTGGAGCAGCGACGTTGTCGCCTGCAGTAAGAGTGAGCGTTTCGAAATTTGTTGGCTGACCCGGCGGATTAGTCGTTATTGCCACCGTGACCGTTCCATTGTCAGCGGGAATAACGCCGTCGGGGACGCTATACGATCCCACGGCAGGAGCAGTCTGCTGCCATGATCCTGCGAGGAAGCCTTCCGTCATGGTGACGACGCCTCCGGCAGTTGTGAAGTCCGAGACTGAAAAGGAGACGCATCCGGTGGCGTCGGTCTGGGCCTGCACAGTTCCAATAGGCCCGCTCATGGTGTCCACACCCGTTGCCGTAATCGGCCAGAACGGAATCAGGGGTTCGCCGCTGTCTTGGACTCCATTTCCGTTCAGATCATTGAACTTGCAGACGGTCACGTAGGCCGCATTCGGTTTTTTGATTTTGAACGTGTCCGTTTTGCTGTCGGAATCGCAAAAACCGAAGGTCACATTCGATGCTGAAGAACAGTTGTTATAATTCGCGACAGGTGTAAGCCAGACTTTATATACGCCGCCTGGGTTGGGTGTGTCAGCAAAGTCCGTAGGGCACTTGCTTGCGTTCGGGTTGCAAAGCTGAACCGGTTGCTCTCCATTCGCAGTGTTGAAAGTTCCGAGGTTATGATAGCCGTCCACGCAAGCGGCTAGAGGGGCGGTCGTCGGCACACCGGTGATCCGTCCGCCGGATACGACCACTTGTCGGCATGAGATGTCGTCTAACGAAAGGAGAACCGCTCCGCTGGGATCGGTAACCTGGAAATAGTAAGTGCCATCAGGAACGAGCCCAGGGTCCTGCTTGTTTTGTGGTCCCCCATTTAGATACACGTCGGCCTTGGACGAGTAAATGTTTCCATTCACCTGCGTGCCGGTGGAATCTGTGGTGAAGATTGCACCGCTTACTGACGCGAAGGCCGGTGCGGGGGCAAAGAACGTACACAACAGTAAGGTAGTGACCAGACCAAGAAGCAGTCTGGGACGGCGGGGCTGGGATGAAATCATTTTTCTAAATCCTCCTGATTTTTCGAACTGGGCAGCGAGTTTGCGGTCTCTGACAACCGCAGCCTAAAATGCACTCGCTGCCAGACATTCCCTAACAGCTTGAAAAAAGCCTTTGTTGGTCATCCCGAGCGAAGCGTGAGATCTGCTTTCGGCAAAGGACTCAGAAAAGAAAAGCAGATTCCTCCTCGCTCCGAGAAACCGACCGGAGCGCAAAAAGCACGCTTCGCTCCTCGGAATGACATGTTCTCGGCAGTTTGTCCCCTAACCGCGAAAGCAAACCGTTCACTCCTCTACAAAACCAATGCGGGCCCGAATGCTTCGCGCCCTGCTCCAAACTGCGCAGCGACGGTCGCGTAGATTCGGGGCCTCCTTTCATCTGCGCGCCGTCGCTGTGCAGCGCCCGAAGCCCGCATATTCCGCAGACCGCTGAAGAACGGACCGGGGCTGTCATTTTGAGGGCTGGGCCGTACGAGGAAATTGAACTTCCTGGCTTTCTGCAGAAGCCAAACTCTGCGGACCAAGAGCGCCGGAAGAAGGAATCCTCGCTTTGCTCGCATTGACAGCTACAGCGTTTTTTCAGTTTCTTCAGCCGCTCGCCTGAGAAATACTCGTGTGACCTGGAAAAAAAACCTGCGAATGCACGGAGAATACAGCAGGCTGTGCGCGAGTCAATTCCACAGAAGTGGTGGGTTGATGGCACGAAAGTGCCATACGGGCGAAATTCCTTAGCAACTCCGTGACATGAGACGGCGCGAAAAAACGCAATAGGTATTAGGGGAAGGCGCACTTTATCCCGTGGAGCACGCCTGGGGCAGTGCGGTGGTCCCTGGTGGGAGGCCGCGAGGCTTGCCGGAATGCGTTCAGGAATGATAAAAAGATGGACTAACGGTCTTCCACGAAGTCCCCCTCGGGCAGTGAGCCAAAACGAAAGGTGAGGAGAAGCAGATGTCTCTGTGTCTCTGGATCACCAGGCGAGACTTTGGCCACCGACTTTGCATTTCTGTAGGAGCTGCGGAAGCCTTCCGCACAGAGAACTGGCTGTGTGCGGCGCGCGTTCTCCTAACGGTGTGCTGTTACGCCTGGATCAAATGGGGCGCACCAGAGCCGGCGCACCAGTTCCGGCTAGCTTTGCTTGCTGGGACGTACGTTCTGTTCAGTTTGCTGGCCCTGGCTCTGTTGCACCTTCACAGAAAAGCTGACGCGCTTTACGGCGTAACAACTCTGGCGATCGATTTGCTTTTTGCCGTAGCAATTACTTCGTATTCCGGGGGTCCTGAGAGCCCCTATTGGGTGCTTGGGGTTTTTGCGGCCATGACCGCTGCCTATCGCTGGGGTGTTCGCAAGTTCGCGTTCACCGTGGGAGCCAGCACACTGCTTTTCGTCGCGGAAGGAGTGACATTCCACTTCTGGCCGCGATATCTCGGCGGGGCCGGGCCAGGGGACTTAAATCGGCCTCTGCTACGAGGCGCTCTTTTTGCTCTCGCCAGCCTGGGAATCGGATTCCTTGCCATACGGGAAAGGCGTTTGCGGGCGGAGAGCGCGTTGGTAGCCCGCATTCTCGGGCGTGTTCAGGCGGGGCGAGGGTTGGAACAGGCGATGACGGCAATTCTGGGGGAGATTGCGACGCTGTATCTTCCCCTCAAGGCGCTGGTCGCGCTGCGAATGGGAAAGGAGCAAGAAGTCTTTTCCTGGGAAATGCCGGACCCAGTGAGCAAACCGCAGTTCGGGACAGTTAAAACCTTGCTGCAATTCTCAAGGCTGGAGGCTGAAGCGTTTTCCTTTCCCGCGCACACCTGGTACTACTCTTCGAAGTCAACACGTTCGGGGCGGCTTCCGCGTCTTCTAGCTCTGGATACCTTGGGCAGGCGCGTGCAGGCATCAGACTCCGTCGACTTGCTGTCTTACCTCTCCGCCGATGAAGTTGGTCCAGTCATGGTGACTTCTTTTTCGCAGGGAGAGGAATGCAACGCCCGGCTGATTTTGATTTGGCCATCCCTTCGCGGGGACGCCAAGGCAGCTCTGCGCTTTCTTCAACGCCTGATGAAGCAGGTCGGCCCGGCGTTACTCAACGTATGCTCCCTGAGGAATGTTCGCAAACAGGCGGAGGACCAGATCCGCGCGCGGCTAACGCGCGAGCTGCACGACGTTACCATTCAGTCTCTGCTTGGCGCAGAAATGCAGATCGAAGTGCTCAGAAGACAAAACGCAAACCTTAACGGTGAACTGGAACGGCGCCTGGCCGGTCTGCAGTCGCTGATGCATCGAGAGACTTTGAATCTTCGCGATCTCATCGAGGAAACCAAGCCTCTCAACTTTGCTCCCAAGGAGCTTCCGGACTTCCTGGCGGATTTAGTGGGGAGATTCCGGCGGGAAACCGGAATTTCCGTCCGGATGGAAACCGAGGAGAACGTCACGCTGCTGCCGCGAGTGTGCCATGAAATTGTGCGCATCGTTCAGGAAGGGCTTACGAATGTGAGGAAACACAGCGGGGCGCGCAATGTGGTCATCACTCTTCGCAAAGACGAGGACGGGCAGCACAGGCTCGTGATTGCTGACGACGGCAACGGGTTTGGGTTCCGGGGGCGTGTGACGCAGAAGCAACTGGATACTGCGCATCGAGGCCCCGGCGTCATCAAACAACGCGTGCAGCTCATTGGCGGGGAGATGGCGATTGACTCTTTGCCGGGGCATGGAGCGAGGCTGGAAATTACTATTCCAGATGAGGCGCATGGTTAAGAAAGCCGCAAGCGTCCGAATCTTGATCGCGGATGACCATCCGGTCTTCCGTTACGGGTTGCGCACGTTGCTCGGTTCAGAGCTGGGGTTTACGGTCGTTGGCGAGGCAGTCAACGGATTGGAAGTCGTTAGACTGACGAGTGCACTGAAGCCAGACGTATTGCTGTTGGACCTCGCAATGCCCGGGCTTACGGGGATCGAAGTGCTGCGCCAGTGGGCTTCGTCTGAGGGTATGGTACGCACCATCATTCTGACGGCAGCAATCGAAAACAAACAGATCGTGGAAGCGCTCCAGTTAGGCGCCCGAGGCGTACTGCTGAAAGATGCTGCCATGCAGTTCGTGACCAAGTGTATTGAGAAAGTGATGGCCGGGGAGTATTGGGTCGGCCACGAAACAGTCACGAGCCTAGTGGGCTATCTGCGCCGGGCGAAGCGCGATTCGGATGAAAGCAAAACCGCGCAGAATTTATCGGAATTCACGCCGCGAGAACGCGAAATCATCGCTGCGATCGTTACCGGTTGCGTGAACAAGGAAATTGCGACAAAGCTCTTCATAAGCGAAGACACGGTGAAACACCACCTTTCTAATATCTTCGCTAAAGCGGGCGTTGCTAACCGTTTGGAACTGGCGATATGGTCGATGAACCAGGGGTTGTCGTAGATATGGTGGCCCGGAGAAACTCAGGTCCTGGTAAGTCGGCAAATCGGAAAAGTCCCTCCTAGTACGAACTTCTCCGGTAAGCGCGTTAATCAGGACCTGACCAAGCTTGAATCCTGCATCGGCTGCCAAATTTCCGAATCGTTGACTTGCCTCAGGTCGCAACCTAAGATTGCGTCACAATGGCAGGCACCGACTCGCTCATCGGGCAGACCGTCTCACACTACCGGATCCTCGAAAAACTTGGCGGCGGCGGCATGGGTGTCGTCTACAAGGCCGAAGACACTCGTCTGCATCGCTTCGTCGCGCTGAAATTCCTTCCCGATGAGGTTGCCAAGGATCAACAGGCCCTGGCACGGTTCGAGAGGGAAGCTCAGGCGGCCTCGGCGCTGAACCATCCCAACATTTGCACGATCCACGACATCGGTGAGCAGGGCGGGAAAGCATTCATCGCCATGGAGTTCATGGATGGCATGACGCTGAAGCACATCATCACCGGCCGGCCGATGGAGTTGGAACGAATTCTCGAAGTGGCCATCGAAGTTTCAGATGCGCTCGACGCCGCACACACAGAAGGCATCGTCCATCGGGACATCAAGCCGGCAAACATTTTTGTCACCAAGCGCGGTCACGCCAAGATTCTTGATTTCGGCCTTGCCAAAATTGCTGCTCCCGGTTCGACGGGATCAACTGATGGTGCAGCGACGCTAGCGGCTGCCGAGCATCTCACGAGTCCGGGGACAGCCCTCGGCACGGTTTCCTATATGTCTCCCGAACAGGTCCTGGGCAAAGAATTGGACGGTCGGTCGGACTTGTTTTCGTTCGGGGTTGTGCTTTATGAGCTGGCCACAGGAGTGCTTCCGTTCCGGGGTGACTCTACGGGTGCGGTATTTGATTCTGTTCTGCACAAAGCGCCCGTCGCTCTCGCGCGTCTCAATGCCGACGTTCCTGCGGACCTGGACCGCATCATCAGCAAAGCCCTCGAAAAGGACCCCCGGCTGCGCTACCAGCATGCCGGGGAAATGCGCGCCGACTTTCAGCGATTGAAGCGCGACACGGACACCAGCCGTTCCGCTATTTTTTCCGCGGTCGCCGCACAGAGGGATTCGAGCGCGTCTTTGCGAGCGGCCTCTGCAAGCGCATCTTCCCCATCTGGCCACGCGGCTTCGTCGGATTCTGAAATCGCAGTTGGTCTGCTGGCTCGTCACAAGAAGGCTCTTCTCACCACTGCGGCTGCGACGCTTCTCATTCTGGCAGGCCTGGGGGTCGGCACCTTCCGCTGGCTAGCATCCGGAACAGGGTCGTCGATTGACTCCCTGGCGGTGCTGCCGTTCGTCAATGTCACCGCCGATCCCAACAGCGAGTACTTAAGTGATGGTTTGACAGAAAGTCTCATCAGCAGCCTGTCGCAGCTTCCGAACTTAGTTGTGCGTCCGCGCAGCTCCGTTTTTCATTACAAGTCCAAAGACGTGGACCCACAGAAAGCTGCGAGCGAATTGAAGGTGGGGGCAATTGTCACAGGGAGGGTTACGCAGCGCGGCGATTCTCTCCTCATCAGCGCCGAGCTAACCGATGTACGGACGAACCGAAATCTTTGGAGCGAGCAGTACGACCGCAAGCTCTCTGATGCGCTCACCGTGCAGCGCGAGATTGCGGGGGAAATCTCTTCGCGGCTGCGCGAACGTCTCACGGGTGAGCAGAGGCGAAACTGAGCCAGGGCGGCACGACCGATCCCGAGGCGTACCAACTCTATCTGAAAGGCCGCTACTATTGGGAAAAGCGCACCCGAGAAACTCTGGAGAAATCGAAGGGCTATTTCCAGGAAGCCATCGAGAAAGATCCCAACTATGCTCTCGCGTTTGTGGGTTTGGCGGAGTATTACGCGGTCGTGTCGGACTACGCCCCTATCCCTTCCAGCGAATCGAATCCTCCGACTAAGATCAGCGCGAAAAAAGCGCTCGCAGTCGACGATGCCGTTGCTGAGGCACACGCGGTGCTTGGCATCGCTTACGATACCGACTGGGCCTGGAGCGATGCGGAGCGCGAATTCCAGCGCGCCCTCGCTCTGGACCCCAATAACTCTCGGACTCAATTTCTATATGCTTACCACTTGGATTATCTCGGGAACTTCGACGAGTCCCTCGCTCACTACAAACGCGCTGTCGAACTCGATCCGCTAAACTTGACTGCAAGTTTTAATTTCGCGGCAGAGCATCTCAGTAAAAGGCAGTACGACACGACCATCGAAATGCTGAAAAAGACATTAGAAATCGACCCCAACTTCGCTGCGACCCATTGCAATCTGTCCGCCGCCTATTTGTTCAAGGGCGATTACGAATCTTGGCTGGTCGAATTGGAAAAGTGTAACAGGCTCAATAATGATGCAGACGGGCTAGCTCGCGTCGAAGCCGCAAAGCAGGAACTTCCCAAGACCGGATTTCGTGGAGCCCTGAGGCGAGTCATCGCCCTCCAGGAACAGCAGTCCAAGCGAATTTATATTGATCCGCTGTGGACCGCAGAGAGCCACGCCCTGCTTGGGGAAAAGGATCAAGCCTTTGCTTGGCTGGAAAAAGCCTATGGCGAAAAGAGCGGCCGCCTGGCTGGCATTAAGGGCGATCCAGCTCTCGATTCTCTGCATTCCGATCCCCGCTACGCCAACCTGCTCAAGCGCATGGGCCTGCCGCAATGACGGCCCCAACATCTCCCCCCCAAAAGAATGCCTAGGTGGTATTAGGGAATCGTGCCGGACTTCTGTGCTAAGTCCCGGTAAGTCGGCAAATCGGAAAAGTGGAGGCTGGTACCCAGTTCGGCGGTTACCGCGTTAATCAGGCACTTAGGCGACAAATCCCTGAGTCCCTGGTGTCTAATAGTCAGAACGGTTCGTTTATGCTTTTTCTTGAGTCGGTCTTTTCGTGTTGGCCCTAGTTGGAAGGGCCGGTGATGTTCACCACAGCATTGGTGGACAGGCCTGCGGTGTCGTTATCCGAGCTGTCCGTCACCTGCACAGGTGCGGAACAAGTGGCAGTCACTTTGTTTGCCGGCCCCGAAAGGATCGGAGCGGCGTTGGTGAGCGAGCAAGAAACT
>Ga0126378_10002905_pt1 | contig 12842 bp, 12 predicted proteins | sample PanSoiMetPlot_23_FD_92587 | JGI IMG/M metagenome (GOLD analysis project Ga0126378, IMG submission 92587) | Tropical forest soil microbial communities from Panama - MetaG Plot_23 | ecosystem: Environmental > Terrestrial > Soil > Tropical forest > Bulk soil | place: Panama | collected 2016-02-17
CACCACAGCTGCGGGATGGCGCTGCGGGGGATATCGGCTGTCACCGGGCCGGGCAGCTGGCGGGACCGCATCGGTCGGCCGCGCACCAGCTTGCCGCCCGGAGGCACCAGCCAGGATGACTGTCCGGGTGACCTCTTGGTCAGCGCAGCGCTGATCAGGCTCAGGGCAGCGGAGCTTTCGATGACGCTGGCGGGCTCCGTCCGGCCCGGTAGCCGGGCGGCCATCCGGATGGGCACGACCTCGCCGGTGATCAGGTGGAGGGCGGGAATCAGCCGGCGGCCGGCCGGAACGGTGGTCACTCCGTCGATCATGGGCCACGCCAGCCAGACCGATCGCAGGTTGGCAACCCTCACGCGCCACGGCGCGAGGTTGAGCGCGCAATCGATCGAAATCAGGACGCCCAGGGCCAGCCAGCCGAGCGCGAGGAGGCCGAGGAGAACGCTCCCGATGCCGAGGTATGCCTGCGCGTAGTCCGTGCTGGCGGCCTGCAAGGTACCGTCAGCCTGCAGCACGTAAATGGCAGCCCGCAAGACGGACAGGAAAACCACGGGCGTCAGCACCAGCCCGACGGCGCGCCACCGTGCGGACGAGACCGAGACGGAGCCGGCCTCGGCCTTCATGGACCCGCGCACGTCAGCCTCCCGCTGTATCTCGACCGCGGAAGAGTACTATGCGCATCTGCCCCGAATCGGGAGAAACGCAACATCGCGACCTAGTTGGGGTTTGAGTTCGGCCAGACATGCCCGTCGAGGAAGTCTTCGACGCCCTGCGCCACTCGTCCCGCCGCCGTGGCGGTATGCGAGACCGGCCCTGGGATGTGCAGTGCGTGATCAGCGTCCGGGATCTCCGGCACGTGGGGCGAGAGTCGGCGGGCTACCGCCGTGTCCCATGTACGATCCCCCGGCCGCCCACCGGCAGCGGAGGGTGCCTGGCCGCGGCGATCGCGTTCGCCACCTCGGGACGGTGCAGCAGCCGGGTCAACCAGACGGCGGGTAGGTCCCGCTCGGCGGCCAATCCCGCCGCCAGGGACCCGAGCGACTTGCCGACGAGCAACCCGCTATCGGCACCGAGGACTTCGAGCACGCGAGCGCGTACGCAGGCGACTTGTTCGGCCGAATCCTCTAGGTGCGGCGGCGACCAGCTGATCACCCGAGCCTGCGCACCACGACGCTCCACCGCCAGCCGCGCATATGCCAGCACCGGCCCCCTGCGCGGTGTAGCCGACGCCCGGCACGAGCACGGCAACACGCTCATCGCCCTGGTCGAGCAACTTACTAGATGTGCGGGCGGGGGTTCTCAGGCGACAAGCAGGCGAAGGCCAAGCTCCGCGGCGTCGAGATCGACGACGTCGCGGTTGCGTTCGGCCCACCTGCCAGATGCGAGGTCATGACGGAGGCTGCGCACTGCCCGCTCCTCGGCCTGCGGCCCGACTTTGGCCCACACCGATACTCCGCGACGGACATTCTCGTCCAGGTATGCCTCGGGCCGGCGCCAGTAGGCCTCGAAGAAGCCGTCAGCGCAGTCCCACGGGACCAGCACCGGCTCCGCCCGGGCCCCGATCGCATCCGCCAGCTCATTTAGCGACGGCCACCCGACAAGAAGGTCGGCGAACTCGGGCAGGTAGTCGCGAATAAGCCAGAACCGGCGACGCCATCCGGTACCGCTGGCGTCGTAGGTGAGCACCACCACGCGGCGAGCCACGCGCCGCATCTCCCGCAGCCCCGCGATCGGGTCTTGCCAGTGGTGGACGGTGGCAAACGCCATCGCGGCGTCGAAGGAGTCGTCCTTGAACGGAAGGCTCTCGGCGACGGCGGCCAGGCACGGCGCTGCCCCAGCGGGACGCTGCGCCCGCATGACCGCCGACGGTTCCACCGCGGTTACGTCCCGGCCGGTGGGCTCGTAGGACCCGGTGCCAGCCCCGACATTCAACACCGTCCGCGCATCCCCAAGCGCAGCCCAGACCTGCGCGGCGATCCGCGGCTCGGTGCGCCGCGTCACCGTGTAGGTGGCTCCGATGGTGTCGTACAACTGCGCACTGGACATGTGGCTGTCTCCCGCCTGTCACCGTCCCCGCGGCGAACACGCGGCGATGTATCGAACTGATACATCGGTACGATATACGGCGTCACGTAAACGTCGCTAGTCGGGCATCGCTCACAAGCGCGACCGCGGCGAGTGTAGCGACAACCGGTAACGTGAACATTCGGTTGCTTGTTTGCCCAGCTCCTAGCCCCTGCCGTCGCGACCTGTCGATGGTTGCAGCCATGTAAGGTGCTCCGCTATGGGTGCTGACTGGCGGAAGGACAGGATCGGCAGCGCGCTGCGTGGCGAGAATCCGACCGTGCTGAGGCGGCTCGACGCCGGGTTCGCCGTGATCGGGGATACACAGTTCCTGCCCGGCTATTGCGTGCTGCTTGTTGACCAGCTCGGTGTTGAGAGGCTGTCTGATCTCAAGAGGGCCAAGCGGATTGCCTTCCTGTCCGACATGGAGCGGCTCGGTGAGGCCGTCGAGGTCGTCTGTCGGCGCTTGGACAGTGGGTTCCGGCGGGTGAATCTTGAGATTCTCGGCAACACAGAGACCTTCCTGCACGCACACGTCTGGCCCCGTTACGAGTGGGAGCCAGAAGATCTGGTTGGCTGGCCGGTCTGGCTGTATCCGGAGGAGCACTGGACAAGCGAGGAGTTCGCGCTGGATTCGCACCACGACTCGCTTAGGGAAGCCATCGGGATCGCCCTCGATCAGCTGCCCAGCACGATGCCTTAAGGCGCGCGGAAACCGGTCCAGAATGTCTGGGCGCTGGGATTCCTTGAGCCTGGTCAGGTATGAGCACCGTCGCGCTGAGACGACGTGAATATGCAGTAGCTAGTTCTTCTGTGAATTGCTACGGCACCTTCCATCCTTGGCATGTGCGAGCGCCCAGGAGCCATCACGTCTCCTTCCAGCCGAAGTGATCGGCGCAGGCGCACTTGACCGGCCGTCAAATAGCGCCCGCAGCGACGTAAGCGCGATTCTGGTCCCCAAAGTGGTCCCCAAGGCTTGATCTGGTTTTCGAATCAGCCTTCTGACCTGCGTCGGGACGGCGGGATTTGAACCCGCGACCCCTTGACCCCCAGTCAAGTGCGCTGCCAAGCTGCGCTACGTCCCGGCACTACTGACCCGCCTGATCAGCGGCGGGCTCAACCACCTTAGCGCAGATCGCGGGCCAGCTCGCGCGCCGATCCTGCTCACCTCAGCTCCTCATCGCAAGATCACTCACGAAGCTCCCGGCCGACATGCTAGGAAACGTCACTGCTAGTGTTCGCCCGACAAATGACGCGAAGCGACACGACGGGAGCACGCAGAGTCAGATGCACGAGAGCCTGGGAACGCTGATACCGCAGCCGGTGTCGGTCCGACCGCACCCAGGCTCGCTCACCCTGACGACCGTCCCCGACATCTATCCGGCCGGCAACGGAGATCGAGCCGCCAATGAGCAAGCAGCGGCAACCATCCGCCACCTGCTCAGCCAACTGCCGTGGCCACGCGCGGCCGAAACCGCCCGCGAGACCGCGGGCCAGGCCGACGCCACGAAACGCTGCGCGGTCAGCATCGACACCCAACTCGGTCCGGAGTCTTACCACCTGGCCATCGAGCATGACGGCATCACCATCAGGGCTGGAGACAACGCAGGCGCCGCCTACGCGGCGCAGACCATCCGCCAGTTGCTGCCGGACGAAGCCTGGCGCGCCGCCCCGGTGCCGAGAACAACTGAATGGCAACTCCCGTGCGCCGAGATTGATGACAAGCCGGCCCTACCGTGGCGCGGTGCGCACATCGACGTCGCCCGGCATTTCGTAACCAAGCGAGAGTTGCTAGCCCTCATCGACGCCCTCGCCGCCCTCAAGCTGAACAGGCTGCACCTCCACCTCACCGACGACCAGGGCTGGCGGATTGAGAGCCGCCTGCACCCGCGGCTGCACGAGATCGGCTCGCACCGAGCGCGGACCAGGATCAGCCTCAACGACGAAGAGCCCAAGGTCTACGAGGAGATCCCGCACGGGGGGTATTACACGCTCGATGACCTCGCGGAGATAGCCAGCTACGCCCGGCAGCGCGGGATGGCCGTCGTTCCCGAGATCGACCTCCCCGGCCACTGCACGGCTATGCTCGCAGCGCTGCCCGAGCTAGGCTCTGGCCGGCCGCCGGATGGCGGCTACGAGGTCAGCCCGGACTGGGGCATCTTTCCGTACCTGCTGGCGCCGCTGCCAGCGTCGATGCGCGTCCTGCGCGACATCTTCGGCGAGTTGCTGGGCGCGACCGGCTCGCGCTTCGTGCACATCGGCGGCGACGAGTGCGTACTCGACAGGTGGCGCGACGATGACCGGATTGACGCGGCCCGCCGCGACCGCGGCCTCGCGACCGCAGCGGACCAGCACGCCGCGTTCCTGCGCGATGTCGCCGACATGCTGGCGGCCGACTTCGCAGCCAGGGCCGTCGTCTGGGACGAGGGTTTCGCCAGCTCCGGCGGGCGAGCCGGGATGCTGCGGCCAGACACGGTTGTCATGGCCTGGCGCGGTATGCAGATCGCTCGCGACGCGGCCCTGGCCGGATACGAGGTCGTGGCCGCGCCGGTCCTGCCCACATATTTCGATTATTACCAGGAACGTGGGCCGACCGAGCCGGTCGCCATCGGCGGGCCGGTGCGGCTCCGGGATGTGGCGGCGTTTGCGCCGGTCCCGGCTGACTGGCCGCAGCAGGCTCGCGACAACCTCATCGGTGCCCAGTTCCAGGTGTGGACCGAGTACATCCGGGATGGCCGGTCGCTGGAGTACATGATCTTCCCGCGGGCCTGCGCGCTGGCGGACGTCGCCTGGACCGGCAGACCAGTAGCGCTGGCGGACGGCGAACCTTCGCGAGCAGTGCTTATGACGCGGATTGGGGCGCACCTGCGCAGGCTGGACGCGGCCGGCCTGGAATACCGGCCGCCCACTGGGCCGCGGCCTTGGCAGGAGGGCGGCAGCGGGCCCAGGCGACACCGGCCCGGCTACCTCATCCAGGACGTCGCGGTCCACCTCGATCAGCTGGCCGCTGAGGACGGGCGGTAGCAGCCCAAGTCGGCTGCCTGCGCGTGCTTATTGCGACGCACAACCTAGTTGACCCGGCAGAACCGGCGTCCTAACTTAAGACCGACCGGCCGGTATGATGCTGGGCGGAGACGAGGGACCCGGAGTGTGCGGCATGGCGGTTCGGTCAAAGGAGTCCACAGGACGAAGTGCTACCAAGGCGCTCCGGCCGCCAGTGAAGGAACGACTGCTACGGGTCGCGACCAGGCTATTTGCCCGTCACGGCTTCGAGGGCACATCCGTCCAGGACATCGTGGATGCGGCCGGCGTCACCAAGGGCGCGATGTACCACTATTACGGCTCCAAGGACGACTTGCTGTACGAGGTCTATCACCAGCTGCTGAGCATGCAGACGGCCCACCTGGACGAGATCGCCAGCGGACCTGGCACGGCCGAGGACCGGCTGCGCGCCGCGGCGGCAGACGTCGTCATCACCAGCCTGGAAAACCTCGACGATGGGATCGTCTTCTTCCGGTCGCTGCACATGCTGCCCGATGACAAGCAGACCCAGGTACGCGCCGAGCGTCGGCTCTACCACGAGAAGTTCAAGGCGCTCGTCGACGAGGGCATTGCCACCGGGACGTTCCGAAGCGACATCGCATCCGACATCGTCGTGCACTACTACCTCAGCGTCGTGAACCAGCTTGGAATCTGGTACAAGCCTGAGGGCTCGCTGTCGCCCACGCAGGTCGCCGACATCTACACCGAACTGCTGATCGGCGGCCTAGCGGCACGATAGGGAGTGGTGGCGCTCAGCTGAGGCGCGCCGGCTATTGCCGGGCCCTGCTGGCCTATCGGGGACGGCGGTGGGCGGGAGCGTGGTGGGATGCCGACGTCCGGTGTACCACCGGGCCCCGATGCGAGCCGGGCGCCGTGCCGTTGACCCGAGTCGGCAGCCCCTCGTGATGGGTCACCGGAGCCGCGCCCACCATGGCTGCGAGGTCCTCGGCCACTTCCTCGGGGGTCTCGGACGGCTCCAAGACCGAGTGGTCCTTAGCGATCCAGACCCACTTGCGGTACGACCAGAACCGGAACAGGGTGCCAAGGCCGGTCCCCAGGACCAGAGCGACGTTGTACCAGAACTTGCTCTTGCCCAGGCCAGCGAGGTCCGTGAGGCCGATGCAGCCGTAATAGATCAGCAGGCCGATCCCGTTCAGGACAAAGAAGATCACGCTGTCGCGGACTTCGCCCTGGCCCTGCCGGTGCCTGAACGACCAGTACCGGTTGCCCAGATAAGTGAAGACCGTGGCCAGGATCGTTGCGATCGTGATGGCTTTGTACCGGCCGATGCCATGCAGGGCATTAGCGACGCCGAAAGTGATGACCGCGCCGAGCGCTCCGATGACCAGGAACTTGGAGCCCTCGTGGATCAGGTGGCGGAACCGCTCGTAGAGCCCGCGAACCGTGCTCACCTCTGGATCCCGCCTCCTGTTCGATGCCCGTCTCGGGGTGATTTTGCGAGACTACCGCCCCGCCGGTTATGGCGTGCCCAACTGCGCACGCAAATCACCCTCGGCGGCCTAGATATTCATTCGGCACTGGCAAAGCCTGCGGGTAGTGTCGCGGGCGTGCCCGAACCCGAGATCCTGATCCGCGCTCACGATCTTACGAAACGGTTCGGCGACTTCGTTGCCGTGGCCGGCATTGACTTCGAGCTCAGGCGCGGCGAGGCGTTCGGGTTCCTAGGCCCGAACGGCGCTGGCAAGTCATCAACTATGCGCATGATCGGGTGCGTCTCGCCGCCGAGCGAAGGCGAGCTATCGATTTTCGGCATGGACCCGGTCACCGACGGGCCGGCGATCAGGGCCCGGCTGGGAGTCGTGCCTCAAGAAGACACTCTCGACGTGGAGCTGACGGTCCGGGAGAACCTCCTGGTCTACGGGCGGTACTTCGGGCTACCGAGGGCCGTGATCGCCGAGCGGACCGGCAGCCTGCTGGATTTCGTCCAGCTCGCCGAGCGGGCTGGCGATCATGTCGAGCCGTTGTCCGGCGGCATGAAGCGGCGTCTGACCATTGCGCGGTCGCTGATCAACGATCCCGAGATCCTGCTCCTGGACGAGCCGACGACCGGATTGGATCCGCAGGCCAGGCACGTCGTGTGGGATCGCCTGTTCCGGCTCAAGCAACAGGGTGTGACGCTGATCCTGACCACGCACTACATGGACGAGGCCGAGCAGCTCTGCGACCGGTTGGTCGTCATGGACCGTGGCCAGATCGCGGCCGAGGGCTCGCCCAGAGACCTGATTGACCGATATTCGACCCGCGAGGTGCTGGAGCTCCGGTTCGCCGTCTCCGACCACGAGCTCGCGGCCGACAAGGTTGGTCAGATCCCGGCGGAGCGGATTGAGGTCCTAGCGGACCGGATCCTGCTATACGTCGACAACGGCGACGCCGCCATGGCCGCGGCCCGCGGCGTCGGTCTTGAGCCAATCACGTCGCTGGTGCGACGGAGCACCCTTGAAGATGTCTTCTTGCGCCTGACGGGCAGGCGGCTGGAGGACGGGTGACCGCGTCTGTTGCTCCTGGCAGGGCCAAGCGACCCCGTTCCGCCTCGCCTGGATCGTGGGAGATGGCGGTCCGGGCTTTGGAATCATGGCTCGTCAATTATCGGCGCACGTGGCGCGGCTCGATCTACTCGAGTTTGCTCAGCCCGGTGCTATACCTCAGCGCGATGGGCCTCGCCTTGGGCAAGCTGGTGGACCAACACGCGACGACGAACCTCGGCGGGTTTAGCTACCTGGCGTTCCTCGCCCCCGGGCTGATGGCTGCGAGCGCGATGCAGACCGGCGTCGATGAGTCGCTGTATCCGGTCTACACGGCCGTGAAGTGGCAGAAGACCTACATGGCGGCGGCCGCCACGCCGCTGCGGCCAGGAGACATCTACCGCGGCCACATTCTGTTCACGCTGCTGCGGCTGACCATGAACATGACGATCTTCCTCGCGATCATGGCCGCGTTCGGCGCGATCAAGTCCGCCTGGGCGGTGGCATGCCTGCCCGTGGCCGTGCTGACGGGGCTTTCCTTCGCGGCGCCACTAGATGCATTTGCGGTGACTCGGCAGAAGACCGATCAGGCGTTCGCCCTTATCTTCCGATTCGGCATGATCCCGCTGTTCCTCTTTAGCGGCACGTTCTTTCCGATCACTCAGCTGCCAGCGTGGATCCGGCCGGTTGCATACGCCACCCCGCTCTGGCACGGCGTGGCTCTGTGCCGGGCGCTGAGCCTCGGTACCGCCGGTCTGGTCGGCGGGCTCGGCCACATCAGCTACCTGCTCATTATCGTTGCGCTCGGCCTTTTGGCCGGGCAGCGGGCGTATCGGCGGCGTCTCCATGTCTGAACAGACACTGCGGCAGTTGCCGCTGCGCATCCTGCCAGCGTCGATGCTGCTAGCTCGCAGCGGCGCGCTCGGCGGCCGGGGGAGCATTCACCTGATCGAGCGGCACGCCCGGGTGTACCGGCACACCTGGCTGGTTCTCGCCTCAGGATTCTTCGAGCCCCTGTTTTACCTGCTGTCGATAGGGGTCGGCATTGGCAAACTGGTTGGCACGGTGACCTTCGCCGGGCACACCATCCCCTACACCAGTTTCGTGGCGCCCGCGTTGCTCGCCACGTCCGCGATGAACGGCGCGATCTTCGACTCGACTTTCAATATCTTCTTCCGGCTCAAGTACGCCAAGCTCTACGACGCGGCGCTGGCGACGCCGATGCGATCGGGCGATGTTGCGCTGGGTGAGATCGGCTGGGCGTTGGTCCGCGCGGGGCTCTACGCGTTCGCCTTCATGATCATCATGCTCGTGCTGGGCCTGGTGCGCTCGGCCTGGGCGGTGCTTGCCATTCCTGTCGCACTCCTGATCGGCTTCGCGTTCTCGGGAGCTGGAATGGCCGCGACGACGTTCATGCGGAGCTGGCAGGACTTTGAGTACGTCATAGTGGCCACGCTGCCGATGTTCTTGTTCTCGGCCACGTTCTATCCACTCAGCGTCTACCCGCGGCCGATCCAGTTCATTGTCGACTGCACGCCGCTGTACCAAGGGATCGCGTTGCTGCGCGGCCTGACACTCGGCTACGTGAACCCGGGCCTGCTGTGGCACGTGCTGTACCTGGCCGTGATGGGCATAGGCGGGCTCGCCGTTGCCGGGAACCGGATCAGTCGTCTGCTGCTGCGCTAGCGGGCCGCTCGAAGCGCCTCGTCAGCCAGCTGCTCGAGGCGGTCGTGCAGGCGCGGGACGTACGCCTCGTGCTCGGGTTTCATGAGCACGCTGCGCAGGACCCGGGCACCGCTGGCGTCGGCGGCGATGCCGGGATGTCGCCGAGTCAGCGTGTCGGCGGTGACGCGCAGCGTGCTGACGAAGATGGGCTCCTCGTGATCGGTTAGGCCGGCCTGAAGTATGCGCGCTGAGGCCGCATCGATGTCCGACATGCTGCGGGCGGCCGGGAAGTAGCTGACAATGTCCAGTTCGGGTTGCTGATACAGCTCAAGGCTGTCGGACGCGGCGAGACGCCGGGCCCAGTCGAGCGCGGCGCGGCGGCCGGCGGCGATGACGTGGCCGAGACCATCGGGGGTCGGGGGCAGGACCTGGAACGTCAGCCACAACGCGGCGGCAGCGGCTCCGGCGCGTGAACACTCCAGGCTGATCTCGCCGAGGTGGAGGTCGCCGGACGTGAAGTACGTATAAGGGGAGTCGTGCAGGTAGAACCGGCCGACATCCGGGTCAGCGAACAGCACGGCGCCGCAGCCGTAGGGCTGCAGGCCGTGCTTGTGCGGATCGACGACGACGGAGTCGCACTCGGCGATTGCCCGCCACGGCTCCGGGTCGAGCCCGGCCGGACCATCCTGGCCGGCGAGCAGGGTGAAGAAGCCGCCGTAGGCGGCATCGACGTGGACCCGCACGCCGTGCCGACGGGCGACTGCCAGTACCTCGGCTACCGGGTCGATGGCGCCGAGGCCGGTGGTTCCCGCCGTCGCGACGACCGTGCCGACCTGTCCGGCCGCGAGCAGTTCATCGAGTTCGGCCACATCAATCCGGCCGCCAGCGTCGACGCCCACCGGTGTCGCTGCCATGCCGAGCACGCCGCACATGCGTCCGTGCGTGTAGTGCGCCTCTGCGCTGTAGGCGACGCCACGGCCGGGATGCAGTTCCCTCGCGACGAAGAGCGCTTCGAGGTTGGCGATCGTGCCGCTGGTCGTCAGGTGCCCGAGGTGCGCGCCGAAACCAAACATGGCCGCGAGCTGGCTGACAACCTCCTTCTCCATCGCGGCCGTAGCCGGGCCGCCGTCGAGCGCGTGATTGTTCGGGTTGATGAGCATCGCGGCGAGGTAGCCGACCACGGCGGCTGGGTGCGGCGGCTTCAGCATCTGCCCGGCGTAGGCAGGGTGGAAGAAGGGGTAGTTGTCTTGCAGTCTTCCGGTGAACTCAGCGAACGCCTCAGCGAACCGCTCGTCGCTGACCTTCACGGCAGGATGGAGCTCGTAGGCGCCAAATCCCTGCTGCCAGTCGGCGATCGCATCGGCGGCGCGGCTCAGCCAGTGCTCGAGATCCATGAGCTGATCGCGGCCGGCTAGCGGAGCACGCGGAACGCCAGCTTGCGGTTTCCGCCGGATTGCTGGACGAGCGAGAACCACAGCGGCAACGCGCCGTCGACGATCCCGGCCGCGTTGCTGTCGCCGACATATGCGGGCTCCAGGCCGGTCGCCGTGATCAGCTCCTCGACGGCCGAGCGCGCGCCAGGATCAGCGGCGAAGAATAGGCACGCACCCGCAGGCGGCGACACGAAGTTCTCGAAACCCAGCGTGTTGAAAGCGCGGGCATAGTGCGCGTCCGGCGCGCTCGCGGCCACCGCGGCCAGGCAGTTCACCGCGGGCGCTCCGATGTTGTTCGTCGCATCGATGATGATCTTGCCGGCGAGGGCGTCGGCATTGGAATTGACTAGATCGGCTGCGGCCTTTCCAGGCACAGCCAGGAGGACGACATCAGCGCCGGCGAGCGCGTCGGGGACGGCGACAACTGGCGCGCCGCCGGGACCGTCCGCGGACGCTGCCCGTCCGCCAAAGGTGACGTCATGTCCGGCGGCGCGCCACTTCGTGCCGAGCGCGCCGCCGATGTTGCCAGTGCCGATGACAGCGATTCTCATGGGCCCATCCAGTCGCGTGAGTGACAGCCGGACTGGCGCGTGCGCCGGAGCACCGCCGTCGCTGGGCTGACAGCCCGGCCGTGGTAAACAGACAGTCGTGAATATAGGCGTGGTATTCCCGCAGACCGAGATCGGGCCCGACCGCGGCGCCGTCCGCGCTTACGCTCAGCGCGTGGAGGAGCTTGGCTTCACCCACATCCTCGCCTACGACCACGTGCTCGGCGCTGACCCGGCCGTGCACCAGCCGTGGACCGGACCGTACGACATCGACACGACGTTCCATGAGCCGCTCGTGATGTTCGGGTACCTGGCGGCGCTGGTCTCGATCGAGCTAGTCACCGGGATCATCATCCTGCCGCAGCGGCAGACTGCGCTGGCCGCCAAGCAGGCCGCCGAAGTCGACCTGCTGACCAACGGGAACTTCCGGTTCGGGATCGGCCTCGGCTGGAACGCGGTTGAGTACGAGGCGCTCGGCAAGAACTTCACCGACCGCGGTCGGCGACTGACCGAGCAGGTCGACCTGCTGCGCCGGCTGTGGACGGAACGGTCGGTGACGTTCGACGGCGCGCACGAGACCGTAACCGCTGCCGGCCTCGCGCCGATGCCGGTCCAGCGGCCGATCCCGATCTGGTTCGGCGGTCAGTCTCGCCCGGCGTACCTGCGGATCGGCCGGCTGGCCGATGGCTGGTTTCCGCAAGTGCCGCCCGGCGAGCGGCTCGACGAGGCCAAGGCGATCGTTGACCAGGCTGCGGTGGACGCGGGTCGCGACCCGGCGCAGATCGGCATGGAGGGCCGGGTGAGCTGGACTGACGCCGGCGCCGGCAAGCTGGTCGACCATGTCGGCCGCTGGCGGGCGGCCGGTGCATCCCACCTGTCCGTCAACACGATGAACGCCGGACTCGGCGGCGTCGAGGGCCACCTGGCCGCCTTGGCCCAGGTCGCCGAAGCCCTCGAACTTGCGCGCAGTTAGACCAGCTCCCACGCGAAACGCCCAAATCACTCGCCGTTCAGTCGCCGGCAACAACGTGGTTGGGGATCTCCTGTCGCTAGAGCAGCAGTAGAGCCACAACCACGTCGTTCGCGGGCCGCGCCCGAGCGGCCGGAGCGGTCGTTGACGGCTCAGCCGCCGAAGTACCGGCGCGGATTGTCGACCAGCATTGTGTTGATCTGCTCGTCGCTCACACCGCGCGATCGCAGCGCCGGCAGGACGTCATTGAACAGGTGCTCGTAGTGCCAGTTGGGCAAGAACATGGGGATCGTTTCCGGCGGGCCCCAATCGATGTAGCAGCTCGCGTCGTGGGACAGGACCATGCTGCCCGCATACCCGCGCTCGCACATGGCCGCGACCGTCGCCACCCGATCCTCGCCCGGCAGGAACATGTCCAGTCCGAACCTGTCCATCCCGAGCAGGCAGCCGGCGTCGGCCATTTCGGTGAGGTAGTCCACGTCAGTGGTGTCGCCGCTGTGGCCGAGCACGACCTTGGTCAGGTCGGCGCCTTCCTCCTTGAGCACCCGGAGCACATCGCGGCCCGTACCGGACGCTGGATGCGTGTGCACGGTGATCGGCGCTCCGGTCTCCGCGTGCGCCCGGCCGACCGCCCGCATCG
>Ga0126378_10002906_pt1 | contig 12839 bp, 11 predicted proteins | sample PanSoiMetPlot_23_FD_92587 | JGI IMG/M metagenome (GOLD analysis project Ga0126378, IMG submission 92587) | Tropical forest soil microbial communities from Panama - MetaG Plot_23 | ecosystem: Environmental > Terrestrial > Soil > Tropical forest > Bulk soil | place: Panama | collected 2016-02-17
CAGGATGTACGGGTTGGCGGGATCGAGCACGGTCGCCTCGACCGGGCTGTGCAGCAGCGCTTGAGGATGGTGCACCAGGTAAGTATCGAGCGGGTCGTCCCTGGCGATCAGCAGGGCGATCGCCTCACTGGCTAGTTGCCCGTCGCCTTCCTGCCGCTCCTGGGCGCTATTCCGCTCCTCGCGGAGTTCCCGGCCTGCCCGCCCCGCTCGCCCAGCCTGCTGCCAGAGCGCTGCCCGTGTCCCCGGCCAGCCCGCGATGATCACCGCGTCCAGACCCGTGATATTGATGCCAAGCTCGAGCGCGGGGGTGGCCGCCACCGCCATGATCGTGCCTGCCCGGAGCGAATTTTCGAGCTCGCGGCGTTCCTGCGGCAGGTAGCCGGACCGGTACGCGGCGACTCGTTCAGCCAGCTGCGGCGCGCCAGCCTCAGTGAGCCGACTCCGAGCCGCCGCGGCTGCGGCCTCCGCTCCGCGCCGGGACCTGATGAACGCAAGCGAGGGTACGCCGTCGCGAACCAGCTCAGCTAGCAGGTCGGCGGTCTCCGCGACGATGCCGCGGCGCAGCGGCGCATTGGCGTCGCCGCGCATGGTGGTCAGCGGCGGCTCCCACAGCGCGAAGGTCACGGCCCCGTGCGGCGCGGCGTCGGCCGTCACCGCCTCAGCCGGCAGGCCGGTAAGCAGCTCAGCGGCCTGTGCGGGCTCGCTTATGGTCGCGGACGCGAGCACGAACACCAGGCCGGGCGCGCCCGGCTCGGCGTGGTACGCCGCCACACGACGCAGTCGGCGCAACACTTGGGCGACGTGCGAGCCGAATACTCCGCTGTAGCCGTGGCACTCATCGACGATGACGTATCGCAACCGCCGCAGGAACCCGCTCCACCGTTCGTGCTGCGGAAGCAGGCTGTAATGCAGCATGTCGGGGGTCGTCAGCAGGTACGTGGCGTACCTGCGGGCCCATGCCCGCTGATGGTGCGCAGTGTCGGAGTCGACGACCGCCGGACGCAGGCCAAGCCCGCGCTCCGCGGACGCGCCGATCACGTTAAGCAAGTTGAGCTGGTCAGCGGCCAGGGCCCGGGTCGGCGCCAGATACAGCGCCGTGGCGCCCTCGCCAATCGCTGTGAGGGCGGGCGCAAGGTAACCGATCGACTTGCCTGACGCCGTGCCAGTCGCCAGGATCACGTTCCGTCCGGCCCTTGCCAGGTCGGCCGCCGCGGCCTGATGCGTCCACGGCTCACTGACCCCGGCCCGGCCGAATGCAGCGACTAGCCCGGGCGGAACCCATTCAGGCCAGGGAGCCCGCACCCCTTGCCGCGCCGGCAGCCGCTCGATGTGAGTGAGCCGTCCCGAGGAAGCCCCGCGCCGTAGGATGGCCAGGGCGCCAGGCGGCAGTCGGTGGCCGGTTGGTATGGCTGCCCCGTCGGGGGCGAGCAGCTGGGGATCAGGCATCGTGTAAGAAGTTTGTCATCGCGGCACCGGAATACTCGAACCCTGATCTGGTATAGACATGAGTCTGGGCATGGTTGCATGTGCGACAGGAGCATCAGGTCCGGCGCGCCGGGGAAGAACGGCGAGCGGGCGGCTGAGATAATGGGTGCATGGCGCTGGAGGAATCTGTGGATCTGAAGCTAGATACCCACAACAAGGACGGTATCGAGATCGTCGACGTTGAAGGCGAGATCGACGTCTACACCGCGCCGCGTCTCCGCGAGCTGCTGATCGATCTGGTCAATGGCGGTAACTATCAGCTGATCGTGAACATGGAAAAGGTCGAGTTCCTCGACTCGACCGGCCTTGGCGTGCTCGTTGGCGGCCTCAAGCGGGTGCGCGCCCATGACGGCTCGCTCGACTTGGTCTGCACGCAGGAGCGGATACTCAAGATCTTCCGCATCACCGGCCTGACCAAGGTATTCGGTATCCACGACACCGTGGATGACGCGATCGCGCACAGGAAGACGGAGAAGTAGGGATTAGAGGCGGACGGGCTAGATGAGCCGGGTGCGCCGCACGTGCTGTGCGCGGGCTTCGTTGGGGCACTATGGCAACGGTTGAGGTCACGTTTACGCCCCTGCCTGCCCACGTGCGAACGGCTCGACTGGTTGCGACCGCGGTGGCCCGGCGCAGCGGGGTGTCCGAGTCGCTCATGGACGAGGTGCGGCTGGCGGTCGGCGAGGCCTGCTCGAGGGCCGTCGAGACCCATGCCGCGGAGTGCCCGGCCGAACCGGTCAGGGTCGCGCTGTCGGATCTGGGCGGCCGGTTCGAGATCGAGGTCGTCAACTCGGGTAAGGCGCAGGACGCTGCCGCCGGCGGCCAGGCGAGCGATGGAACGCGAATGCCTCCGGGTTTCTCCCTGGCGGTGATCGCTGGTCTAGCCGACGACGTCCAGATCAGCGAGACAGAGACCGAGACCAGCGTGAAGATGAGCTGGCCGCTCTCTGATTCGCTGGCGGCCGGCCCGTCGAACTGATACATCACGTGCGACACTAGCTTCGGTTACCTTATGATCACGAGCCGATTGCGGCGCTGTGACATCAGGCCCCGGCGCGGCGTGCGGGCGCCTGGATGCGTAGACTCCCGCACTGCCGTGACGAAGCGATAATCAGCACCTTCGCGACTTTCATGACTCGTGATCTTGATGACATTTCCGAGTACGGAGGTCAAGTACCCTGCTGAGCGCGCGCCCGCGCGGGTGGTGTGCGCAGCAGACTTGTTTTCCCTGTCTGAGGAGGACGGATGACTAGGCTCGGCTCCATAGCGGCCACGGTGACCGGCTCGAATGTGACCTGGGTTGCTGTCGTGGCCGTCATCGCGGTGCTCGCGCTCGCGATGGCCGGGTGGCTGGTGAGGCAGGTCCTGGCAGCGAGCCAGGGCACGCAGAAGATGCAGGAAATCGCGCACGCGGTCCAGGAGGGAGCGGCAGCGTACCTGCGGCGGCAGTTCAGGACGCTTGGCATTTTCGTTGTCATCATCTTCTTCGTGCTGCTTCTGCTGCCCGCCGATACCGCAGGAGTCCGGTGGGGTCGGTCGGCCTTCTTCCTTTGTGGCGCCCTGTTCTCCGCGCTGACCGGATTCACCGGCATGTCGCTGGCGGTTCGCGGCAACGTAAGGGTGGCCGCTGCTGCGCGAGAGTCTGGAGGAGAGCGCAACGCGATGCGGATCGCGTTCCGCACGGGCGGCGTGGCCGGAATGTTCACTGTCGGCCTCGGCCTGCTTGGCGCCGCCGCGGTCGTCCTCATCTACAAGTCGAACGCGCCGACCGTGCTCGAGGGCTTCGGCTTCGGCGCCGCGCTGCTCGCCATGTTCATGCGCGTCGGCGGCGGCATCTTCACCAAGGCGGCCGACGTCGGCGCAGACCTGGTCGGCAAGGTCGAGAAGGGTATCCCCGAGGACGATCCGCGCAACGCCGCCACGATCGCCGACAACGTGGGCGACAACGTGGGGGACTGCGCCGGGATGGCGGCCGACCTCTTCGAGTCCTACTCGGTCACCCTGGTAGCCTCGCTGATCCTCGGCAAGGCCGCGTTCGGCTCGCAGGGCCTCGTCTTTCCGCTGATCGTGCCGGCGATCGGCGTTCTCACGGCGATGGCTGGCATCTTCTTCGTCGCGCCGCGCAACAACGACCGCAGCGGCATGACCGCGATCAACCGCGGATTCTTCCTGTCGGCGATCTTCTCCCTGGTTCTGGTCGTGGTCGGCGCCTTCGTCTACCTGCCATCGTCATTCGGCAAGCTCAGTGGCGTCAGCGACCCGGCCATCCTGCATCACTCGGGTGATCCGCGGCTGCTGGCCATCGGCGCTGTCGTGATCGGGCTGGTACTCGCCAGCGCGATCCAGTTGCTCACCGGTTACTTCACAGAGACCAATCGCCGGCCGGTCAAGGAAATCACTGATTCCTCCCGCACCGGCCCGGCCACGGTGATCCTGTCCGGCATCTCGGTGGGCCTCGAGTCGGCCGTGTACTCCGCGCTATTGATCGGTGCGGCCGTTTACGGCGCGTTCTTGCTCGGCACCGGCAATCCGACGATCGCACTGTTCGCCGTCGCGCTGGCCGGGACAGGCCTGCTGACTACGGTCGGCGTCATCGTTTCCATGGACACGTTCGGACCGGTCTCCGACAACGCCCAGGGCATCGCCGAGATGAGCGGCGACGTCGAGGGCGCCGCCGCGCAGGTGCTCACGAGGCTGGACGCGGTCGGCAACACCACCAAGGCGATCACCAAGGGCATCGCGATCGCCACCGCGGTGCTCGCGGCGACCGCGCTATTCGGCGCGTTCCGCACGACGGTGGAAACCGCGCTCGGCCGGGCCGCAAGCACGTTCAGCCTGTCGATCGACCGGCCGAACGCGCTTGTGGGGCTGGTTGTCGGGGCGTCAGTGGTGTTCTTCTTCTCCGGCCTGGCGATCATGGCGGTCGGCCGCGCGGCCGGTCGGGTGGTGTTTGAGGTCCGCGAGCAGTTCAGGACCCGTCCGGGGATCATGGACTTCACCGAGAAGCCCGAATACGGCCGCGTCGTCGACATCTGCACGAAGGATTCGCTGCGTGAGCTTGCCACGCCGGGCCTGCTGGCCGTGCTCACCCCGATCGTGATCGGGTTCGGCTTCGGATACGTGCCGCTTGGCTCGTTCCTCGCCGGGGCGATCGCCGTCGGCGTGCTGATGGCGGTGTTCCTTGCCAACTCCGGCGGCGCCTGGGACAACGCGAAGAAGCTCGTCGAGGACGGAGTGTACGGAGGCAAGGGCTCAGAGGCGCATGCGGCCACGGTGATCGGCGACACGGTCGGCGACCCGTTCAAGGACACTGCGGGACCGGCGATCAACCCCCTGATCAAGGTCATGAACCTGGTGTCGCTGCTGATCGCGACCAGCGTGGTGAAGTACGCGGGGAACACGGGCCTGCGGGTTGGCGTCGCGCTCGGCGCGCTTGCGATCGTGGTGGCTTCGGTAGTGATCGCCAAGCGGCGCCAGACCGGGATCGCTCCGTCGGACACCGGCGGCGATGCCGGCCCGGCCGCTCCCGGTGCCGACGAGCAGCCAGCCAGGACTGCGACGGCCTGAACACTCGGGCATTACGCGGATCCAAAGCGGCGGGCTAAGGCAGAATCGCCTGGCTCGCCGCTTTCGTGTCGGCACGTGTCGCCGTGCGGGCATTCTGACCAGCCATTACGGCGTGGCGCCCTTTGCTCATCAGGTCCGCGGCCTGGGAGCATGGACGTCATGACGGCGCAACGGCAGCTCATCGTCATGCGGCACGCCAAGGCCGGCGAGCTGCCCGGCGGTCCTGACGTGGAGCGTGCGCTGCGGCCGAGGGGCAGCAGGAACGCGACGGCTGCCGGACAGTGGCTGGCTGAGCGCGGGTTCGTGCCCGACCTGGTGCTCTGCTCGCACGCTCGGCGGGCCAGACAGACCTGGCAGAACGTGAGCGCCGAGATCGAAGGCGAGCCTGCCGTTATCAACGACAGGCGGCTGTACCAAGCTGATGCCGCGGATCTGCTCGAGATCTTCGCGGAGACGCAACCACAGGTGCGCAGCCTCATGTACGTCGGGCATAATCCCGCCGCGGCCACACTGGCTGAGGTCGTGACCGGCGAGCAGATCGACTTCCCTACCTCGGCTATCGCGGTCATCGCCCTGGCCACCGCCTGGCCCGGCCTAGCCGGGCATGCCGAAGGCGCGGGTCAGCTCGTCGCCTCGTGGAGGCCTCAGCCAGAATCATGACCGGCGGTATGCCGACCGTTCGCTGGAGGGAGCAGATGCCGGCTGAGGTGTTGCGACTGCACGGCGTGGGGGTCGCCCGTGGCCGGTCCATGCTGATCAGGGACGTCAACTGGATCGTTAGGGACGACGAGAGCTGGGTGATTGTCGGTCCGAATGGCGCGGGCAAGACCACGCTGCTGCAGGTCGTGTCCGGCCTGATCCCGGCCACCGAGGGATTCGCGGCGGTGCTCGGCGAGCCAGTCGACGGGGCCGATCTCGCTGAGCTGCGCAGTCGCGTGGGCATCTCAAGCGCGTCCGTGGCCGAACAGGTTCCGCGCGGCGAGAAGGTGATCGACCTCGTGATGAGCGCCGGATACGGGATACTCGGTCGCGGCAGCGAGGATTACGACTCGTTGGACGTGATCAGGGCTGTGGAACTGCTCGACGCGGTCGGCTGCTCGCACCTGATCAGGCGACGGTTCGGCACGCTGTCCGAGGGCGAGCGCAAACGCGTCCAGATCGCGCGCTCGCTGATGGCCGACCCTGAGCTGCTGCTGCTCGACGAACCGGCCGCGGGCCTGGACCTCGGCGGCCGCGAGGAGGTGCTGAGCCAGATCGCCGCGCTTGTCCGTGACCCGGCGGCCCCGGTGCTTGTCCTCGTGACACACCACGTCGAGGAGGTGCCCGAGGGCGTTACCCACGCGATGCTCATGCGCAGGGGAACAGTTCTCGCCTCCGGGCCGGTAGACAGGGTGTTCACTGATCGGAATCTTTCGGTGTGCTTCGGAGTGCCGCTCATCGTCGAGCGCCGTTCGGCCCGCTGGATGGCCTTCGCTGCTCCTCCGGCGTGATCGTGCGTCGGGGGTCGGGTGGCTAGCGGAGAAATCGTGGCGATCCTCGCCGCAGCGCTGGCGGCCGGCGCGATCAATGCCGTCGTGGGTTCAGGATCGCTGATCACGTTCCCGACGCTGCTAGCTTTCGGTTACCCGCCGGTCGTCGCCAACGTCTCCAACAACGTCGGCTTGGTACCCGGCAACGTCAGCAGCGTCTTCGGGTATCGCGAGGAACTCGCTGGCCAGCGCGGCAGGTTGGTCAGGCTCGGTCTTGCGTCGTGCGCGGGCGCGCTGGCCGGTGCCTGGGCCCTGCTCGCGCTGCCGCCAGGAGTGTTCAAGGTCGTCGTTCCCGCGCTGATCATCAGCGCGTGCGTTCTCGTCGTGCTCCAGCCACGGCTATCGGCACGGGTCGCGGCGCGCGGCATGGACCGCGCCGAGCATGGCGCGCTGCTGTTCGGCGGCGTGTTCCTGGCCGGGGCCTACGGCGGGTACTTCGGTGCCGCCCAGGGCGTACTCGTGATCGGCTTGCTCGGAGTGCTGCTGACTGAAGGTCTGCAGCGAATCAATGCGGGCAAGAACGTCCTCGTCATGATCGTCAACGGCTCCGCCGCGATCGTCTTCGTCATCTTCGCTCACGTCGCCTGGATCGCCGTCGCGCTGGTCGCCGCGGGATCGACGGCCGGAGGCCTGCTCGGGGCCAGGTTCGGTCGCCGGCTTCCCCCGCTGGCGCTCCGGATCATCGTGGTCGTCATCGGCGTGATCGCGGCGGTCAAGTTGATCTTCTTCTGAACCGCCCAGCCCGCTCGCTCACAACATCGGCGGACCGATGATGCCGCTATCGCGACATCAGGTGTCCGCGGATGCGGGTGCGGGGGGTGTGCGGGGGCGAGCGAAGCGACATCGGGAGGCCGCAGATGTGGGTGCCGGGGGTGTGCGGGGCGGGAGACGCGGCATTGGCGGGCCGCAGATGCGGGTGCGGGGGTTCCGCGGATGCGGGTGCTGGGGGTGTGCGGGGGCTTGACCTGGAGCGAACTTGATTCCAGGCTCTGACAACCGGCAGGCGGGGACCCGAGGTCATAGGAGTAAGTCGCCCGGCGTCTGCGACCACGGCCGAGGCGCCATCCTGTCGGTGCCGTTCGAATCCGGAGGAGCCAGACACCCGTTGGCCAGTGATGATGAATTCGCCGAGTTCGCCGCAGGCGCGCTGCCCAGCCTGCTGCGCTTCGCCCATGTGCTGACCGGTGATCCCTCAGCCGCTGAAGATCTAGTTCAGACCTCCCTGGGTCGCTGCCTGCGTGCCTGGCGGCTGCGCCAGATCGACGACCCGCAGGCGTTCGTCCGCAAGATCATGGTGAACCGCTATGCGACGTGGCATCGACGCCACTCGCGCCGCGAGACGATCGTCGCGTACCCGCCCGATTCGATCACCGACGACATGTCCGGCCGCGTCGATGAACGAGACGCGATTTCGCGCGCCTTGCTCAGCCTGCCGCCTCGGCAGCGCGCCGTGATCGTGCTGCGCTACTACGCCGACCTGTCCGAGCAGGAAATCGCGGCAGTCATGGGCATTGCGCCTGGAACGGTGAAGAGCCAGGCCTCCCGTGCGCTTCGCCGTCTGGCTGTAGTTCTCGCATCGCCAAATCTCACTGGTCAGGAAAGCCGAGGGAGCCGACGGTGACTGAACTGGAAGACAGGATTCGCGAGGCGGTGCATGACGATCGATGGACCCTGGCCGCGTGGCCTGACCCGATGCCGCGGATCCGCCGCGAAGCAGCGAGGCAGCGCAAGCGGCTAGCGGTCGTGACGGCCGCGGTGGCGGCGGCCGCAGCGACGCCGCTCGCGCTGCTTACGGCCGTCATCGGCCACGGCTCAGGAGGCATCGCCGAGTCGCCGACGGCCACGCCATCGACCCACCAGTCGGTCCAGTCCTGGGCCAGACACTTGCCGGGCGAGATCGCCTACAAATGCGGCAACTACATCTGCCTCGAGAACCCGGACGGGACGGCCAGGAGAACTCTGCCAGGGGCGAGGTTCCCGCAGTGGGATCCTGCGTGGTCACCGGGCGGCCATCGACTTGCGTACCGCGGCTATTACGGCATGGCTGAGGGTGATCTCGCCATCTACGTTGCCGACGCCAACGGATGCCATGCGCGAGAGCTCAGGGCGACGTTGGGTGGTGTGAGCCCGACGTGGTCCCCCACCGGGCGGCAGATCGCCTACGCGGTTGGCGGTATCAACGTCATCAACGCCGATGGCACCGGGCCGCGCCGCCTGACCTCAGACCAGGCTGGCACCGGCCACGACCAGTACGCAGATGAGGAACCTGCGTGGTCCGCGACCAACCGGATCGCATTCGTTCGCACACCGATGGGCAGCTCGAACGGACAGATCTACGTTATGAACGCCGACGGGTCCGGCGTGACCGCGATCACGCATGGCGGGCGGGACTTTGAGCAGCCTGCGTGGTCGCCGAGCGGGCGGCAGATCGCGTTCACGGCGACATACGGACAGCCGGGCACGGTGATCGAGGTCGCCAACGCCGACGGGTCAGGCATGCACCTGGTAAGCCCGCCCCAGTGGATGAGCTACAACCCGGTATGGACCCCTGACGGCCACGTCGCGTTTCTCGTCGACAGCGCCAAAGGGACCAGCATCTACGTCGTCAGCCCCGACGGCACGAGCCTGCGCAGACTGCCCGGGAGCTGGCCGGGCGTTCAGTACCAGATCGAGATCGCGTGGGGTTCCTCGCCGCTCCCGAGGGCGCCTGGCCCGGGAGGCTGCACCTGACGCCTAAGCAGGAGCGGGCGCGAGGATGCCCGCCGCGACGGCGCGCTTCACCAATCTCCTGGCGAGCGCGCCGAGCGAGGGTGACCCGTCCTCGATGAGCTCGACCTTCGCGAGTACCTTGTCGGCCGTCACGCCGTGGCGCTTCCAGGTACCGCCTCCGGCGTTCAGGTTCTCCAGCATCGGCTGCAGCCGGTCGAGTGCGCGCGCGAACTTGGCCTCTGCCGATTGCCTTGCCATGAACTCCTCCCAGAGGTATCGCAGCACCGACCCCTGATCGGCTGGGAGCAGCGCGAAAATCCTCTCAGCGGCCGCGCGCTCGGCGATCTCCTGTCGCTCCTGCTGCGCCTGATCGGCGTAGAGGAACAGGTCACCGGCGTCGATCTCGACCAGGTCGTGAATGAGAACCATGCCGGTGACCCGGCTGATATCGGTTCCCGGCGGCGCGTGCTCGGCCAGCACCAGCGCCATCACCCCTAGGTGCCAGGAGTGCTCGGCCGAGTTCTCCGGCCGGTCCAGGCCAGCATCAGCCAGCACGGTCTGCCTGAGCACCGCCTTGAGTCGGCCGACCTCGGCGACAAACCGCATCTGGCGATCAAGCCGCTCCATTCGCCTATTGGATCGCACCCCGGCGCCCCTGGGCTACCTCCCTTCAGGTTCTTGTGCATGCCAGCGCCGTCAGCGCAGTCACGGGGCGGGAATGGTGATCCGGGCCGGCCGACGGCCGGGTGAGCTTACCGGGGGCCCAGACCAAGCAGATGCAGGACGATGAGCAAGGCAACGAAGCCGACAAGTATTCCGGCCACCTTGGCGGCGTAGCGCAATCGCGCGGCCCGCCCGCCAGGCGCGGGGCGTCGAGAGCTGCCGCCGACCACCCTGAGCCGGCGCTTGCGCCGGGGTGCCTGCGCGTCTCGGCCAGGCGCACTTACCGGCCGGCGCAGCTTTCTTGCCTTGGCCGCATTGCGCCAGCTCGTCCGCGGGCCCGGCCGGCGTTTCGCCGCCTGGTTTGCCCGTTCCTCGGCCGAAAGCTCCCGGAATCGGGCCGCGCCCGCGGACCCTGACGTGAGGTCCCTCAGTTGGCGGTCGAAGTCGTCAGAGTGGGGATTCGCAGGGCCTTGCTCGGTCGACATGTAGCAAGTATGCCTGGCCGGCGATTGCGGTGATAACCAGTTGCCGTGTGTGAAGGGCCAGGGGTCCTGGCGGCGGATGCGCCGGATCTGGCGGGTCGCGTCCGCGGACCCGGTGGGTGACGACGCGATTACGTCATGTAACTATGCAAGAGGGGACGGCGCGGCATCGAGAGCGCAGGGGGAGCCATGACCGATCATCGGCCTCGCACGACAACGGACGCCGGCGTGCTTGCGCCGAGCGACGAGTACTCGCAGTCGGTGGGCCCTGATGGCCCGCTGCTGCTACAGGACCATTACCTGATCCAGAAAATGGCCCAGTTTAACCGGGAACGGGTGCCAGAAAGGGTGGTGCACGCCAAGGGCGGCGGCGCCTACGGGGTGCTCGAGATGACCGCCGATGTCAGCCAGTACACGAAGGCGAGGCTGTTCGCCAAGGGCGCTAAGACTGACCTGCTGATCAGGTTCTCGACTGTGGCCGGCGAACTCGGCAGCGCCGACTCGGCCCGCGACCCGCGCGGTTTCGCGATCAAGTTCTATACCGACGAGGGCAACTACGACCTCGTCGGCAACAACACGCCGATCTTCTTCGTCCGCGACCCTCAGAAGTTCCAGGACTTCATCCATAGCCAGAAGCGGCGCGCTGACAGCCACACCCGCGACAACAACATGCAGTGGGACTTCTGGACGCTCTCGCCAGAATCCGCGCACCAGGTCACGTTCCTGATGAGCGACCGCGGAACGCCGCGGAGCTGGCGGAACATGAACGGATACGGAAGCCATACGTTCATGTGGTACAACGCCGCAGGCGAGCGGTTCTGGATCAAGTACCACATCAAGACCGACCAGGGCGTACGGAACTTCACCAACGACGAGGCGATCGCGATGGCCGCCGCCGATCCCGATTGTCACCTGCGAGACCTGAGAGCCGCGATCGCCCGCCGCGATTACCCGTCCTGGACCGTCCAGGTGCAGGTCATGCCGTTCACCGATGCGGCCGACTACCGGTTCAACCCGTTCGACCTCACCAAGGTCTGGCCGCCCGGCGATTACCCGCCGATCGACATAGCCAGGATTACCCTCAACAGGAACCCGGACAACTATTTCGCCGAGATCGAGCAAGCCGCCTTTGAGCCGGCGAACTTCGTGCCAGGGATCGGTGCCTCGCCAGACAAGATGCTTCAGGGCAGGCTGTTCTCCTACCCGGACACGCACCGTTACCGGATCGGCACGAACTACCTCCAGCTTCCGGTCAACCGGCCGAGGTCGCCTGTGCACTCATACAACAAGGACGGCTCGATGCGTTACGCGAACCGCGGCGACCCGGTTTACGCGCCTAACTCGGCCGGCGGGCCTGTCGCCGATCCGCAGCCGTGGCGCGACGATGCTTACCAGGTCACCGGCGAGATCATGCGCAGCGCCTACACGCTGCGGGCGGATGACGACGACTTCGGGCAGCCTCGGTCACTGTGGGAGCGCGTGATGACCGACACTGACCGTGATCACCTTGTCGCCAACATCTGTGCGCACGCCGGCGCTCCGGAGGTGACGACCGACACGAAGGCCCGCGTCGTCGAGTACTGGCGGCACGTGCACCCTGAGCTTGGCGCCCAGGTGGGCAAGGGCCTGGACGCCGGCTGACCAGGCCTCGTCTTGACCCGGCCACGGGCGGGGGCCCGCCGGGCCGCCAGGGCCCCTGACCCGGCCTCGACGCCTCAGTCCCGCCGGGCCGCCAGGGCCTTTGACCGGCCAGGCCGGAGCCGCGGCGCTGGCGGCGGGGCCGATAATGATCGAGCGGACCAGCCGTGCGTTCACTTCTGCCTGGTCCTGCGACGGAGTGGTGCGGGTTGGAGCGAGACGCCGATGCGATCGTGGTCGGCTCAGGCCCCAACGGGCTCGCGGCGGCGGTCACGCTCGCCAGGGCGGGGCTGGCCGTTCGGGTCATCGAGGGCGCGAGCGTACCGGGCGGCGGGTGCCGTAGCGCGGAGCTCACGCTGCCCGGTTTCCGCCATGACGTGTGCTCGGCGGTGCACCCGCTCGCCGCCGCTTCCCCGTTCTTCGGAACGCTAGACCTTTCTGCGCACGGCGTCAGGCTTCGCGCACCGAAGGTAGCCTTCGCACATCCGCTTGACGGCGGCCGGGCGGCGTGGCTGGCGGGCTCGGTGGCCGAGACTGCGGGCAGCCTCGGCAGCGATGGCCTGGCGTACCAGAGGCTCCTTGCGCCTCTGGTACGTGACGCCCACGGCACGCTGCCCGACATTCTTTCGCGGTTGCGGACAGTTCCCAGGCACCCTGCTGCGATGGCCCGGTTCGGGTTGGAGGGCATCGCCCCGGCCAGCCTGCTTGCGCGCAGGTTCAGGACGCAGGAGGCTCGAGCGCTGCTGGCCGGCGCGGCAGCGCACGC
>Ga0126378_10002907_pt1 | contig 12838 bp, 7 predicted proteins | sample PanSoiMetPlot_23_FD_92587 | JGI IMG/M metagenome (GOLD analysis project Ga0126378, IMG submission 92587) | Tropical forest soil microbial communities from Panama - MetaG Plot_23 | ecosystem: Environmental > Terrestrial > Soil > Tropical forest > Bulk soil | place: Panama | collected 2016-02-17
CGGCCGCAGTTTTACTTCCGGACGACGGACGTGACGGGCGACGTGAAGCTGCCGCAGGGCGTGGAGATGGTGATGCCGGGCGACAACGTGAGCTGCGAAGTCAGCTTGATCACGCCAGTAGCTTTGGAGAAGGGCTTGCGCTTCGCGATTCGCGAAGGCGGCCACACTGTCGGCGCCGGCGCCGTCACCGAAATCATCGAGTAGTACCGCGAGTGGCTTCCCCGATTGCCCAGCGAAGGGCGTCGCCGCGGAGAATCGGAGAGAAGCCATGAACAAATTGGAGCAGCAAAACCGCCTGCTGGTCGTCGACGACCTGAAAGCACTGGGCGGGCAAGTGAAGAGCTGGGGGCAAGAGTGGGGCCTGAAAGTAAAGCCCACGCAAGGATCGGCCGGAGAAAGTTTGCAGATTTGGAAAGGCCATCAGTTGCTCCGGCTGGCAGTTTGCGGACCGAAGGAAATGGGTGCGGAAGCGGAGCGCGATTTTGTATGGGGTATCAGGATACAAGAGGCGCTCACAGGCTCGGAAGAGCGGCTTGGAAGATGGCCCTCTGGATGGCGCCGCTACGATAGCCCCAGCCGCACTTGGGAAGAAACGCAGGTTTGGCGGTGTACGGAATCTGTGATTCGCCGGTTCTTGAATTTGAATGATCAGGCCAGATCGGCCAACGCTTAGGAGCGAGTGAGCCATGCGGGAAACGATTACGTTGCAGTGCGGAGAGTGCAAGAATCGCAACTACACAACGACGAAAAACAAGAAGAAGCACAGCGAACGGCTGGAGACGAAGAAGTTTTGCAATACTTGCCGCAAGCAAACGGCACACAAGGAAGTGAAGTAGTTTCTGGAGGCAGACCGGATTTTGAATTTAGGGGAGTCGTCCAACGGTCAGGACTCCGGTCTCCAAAACCGGGTATGGGGGTTCGAATCCCTCCTCCCCTGCCAGAATTTGGGCGTTCGGAAAGAGCGGAACGCAGCAGTGATGGCGGAACTGAGTGGTTTCGCCGGAACAGAATGAACGAGGAAACATGGCGACGCAGGCAGTAAAGAACAGCGAGTCTCAGGGTAACGCCATTGTGGGAGCAGCAGCCGGAGTCGGCGAAAAAGTTACCGGCACGCTTGCGAACACGCGAGAGTTTCTCCACGACACGCGCGTGGAGATGAAGCAGGTAACTTGGCCGAGCCGCGAAGATGTCGTGGCGACAACGTGGGTGGTAGTTGCCACAGTAGCTTTCTTCGGGGTTTTTCTCTGGCTGGTGGATTTGGGCGTGCAGCGAGCCGTCCAGGCGATTTTCAAGAAGTTTGGTGTGTGAAGGGGAAGAGCAATCGATGGGAATGCAGTGGTACATCATCCATACCTACTCGGGCTTTGAGAAGAAGGTGAAGGAGAGCCTGGAGAGCCGCGTCGAAGCGTTCAGCCTTCAGGACAAGATCGGCCGCGTGCTGATCCCGATGGAAGAAGTGGTCGAGGTACGAGGCGGGAAAAAAGTGGTTTCGCCGCGAATGTCGTATCCCGGTTACGTATTGGTAGAGATGGATCTGGACGAAAACACCTGGCACATTGTTCGTTCGACACCGCGCGTGACCGGCTTTGTGGGTTCCGCGACTTCGCCTTCGCCGCTGAGCGATGCAGAAGTCGACGCGATCATCAACCGCGTTCACGTTCCCACGGACCGGCCGAAGCCGAAGGTGGTTTTCGAGCGCAACGAGCAGGTGCGCATCGTGGACGGGCCTTTTGCGAATTTCAACGGCAGCGTCGAAGAAATCGACAACGACCACAGCCGGCTCAAGGTTTCGGTCACGATTTTTGGCCGCTCGACGCCGGTTGAATTGGATTTCGCCAGCGTGGAAAAGCTGGGATAAGACGCGCAACGCGCGGAAGAAAAGGGATTGAGGCTGGGACATGGCAAAGAAGATTCAGATAACGATCAAGCTGCAATTGCCCGCAGGCAAGGCAACGCCGGCGCCCCCGGTTGGCACCGCGCTCGGCCCACACGGCTTGAACATCATGGATTTTTGCAAGCAGTTCAACGCCAAAACCGCGAAAGAGCCGGACGGAATGATTTTTCCGGTTCTGGTCACGGTGTACACGGACCGCACGTTCACTTTCATCTTGAAGACCCCGCCGGCGTCGGTGCTGCTCAAGCGCGCCGCGAACATTGCCAAGGGCTCCGCCGAACCAAACCGCAACAAAGTCGGCAAAGTGACGAAGAAGCAAGTGGAAGAAATCGCGAAGATCAAGCTTGTCGACCTCAACACCACCAATCTGGAGTCCGCGGTGCGCACCGTGATGGGTACGGCGCGCAACATGGGCCTGGAAGTCGTGGAAGCCTAGAAGTTCAGGCGCCAAGAGGCCGCAGAGGTAGAGATGAAGAAGTCGGGAAAGCATGTCGAGAATGCGCGCAAGAAGGTGGAAGCGCGCCCGTACAAACTCGGTGAAGCGGCCGAGCTTTTGAAGAAGACGCATCACACGAAGTTCAACGAGACCGTGGAGCTGGCGATCAATCTTGGCGTTGATCCCAAGCACTCCGACCAGGTGGTGCGCGGCACGGTGGGCCTGCCAAACGGACTTGGCAAGACGGTTCGCGTGCTGGTAATCGCCGGCGGAGAAAAAGTTCGCGAAGCACAAGACGCCGGCGCCGATTTCGTGGGCGGCGACGACGTGGTGCAAAAAATTATGGAAGGCTGGACGGATTTTGACGCGGTGATTGCTACGCCTGACATGATGCGCTCAGCTGGCAAACTGGGTAAGGTGCTCGGCCCGCGCGGCCTGATGCCCAACCCTAAGACCGGCACGGTTACGTTCGAAGTGGCGAAAGCCATCAAGGAAGTGAAGGCCGGCAAAGTGGAATTCCGAGTGGACAAAGCGGGCATCGTGCACTGCGCGATTGGGAAAATTCAGTTTGACGCGCCGAAGCTGGTGGAGAACGCCCATGCCGTCATCGAAGCGGTAGTGAAAGCGAAGCCAGCCGCGGCCAAGGGCAAGTACGTGAAGAAAATTACACTGACCTCAACCATGGGGCCGGGCATCACCATCGACCTGGCGGAAGCGGAGGCGCTGGCTACGGCGGCGTAAACGCGCTTAGGCCCAGCGAAGCGAATTTATGAAAAAGCGCAGCGAAAAACAGCAGGACCTCGACAAGCTGAAAAATGAGCTTGCCAAAGTCTCCACCGTCATTCTGACCACCTTTCAAGGCATCACCGTCCAGGACGACACCAAGCTCCGGCGCGCGGTGCAGGCCGCCGGCGGCAAGTACAAAGTGGTGAAGAACACTCTGGCGCAGAGAGCGGGCGCCGGCACGCCTGCGGAGAACCTGCTGAAGAATTTAACCGGTACGAACTCTATCGCCTACACCGACACCGACCCGGTGGCACTGGCGAGGGCGCTCACCAAAATCGCCAAGGATGTTCCCGCGTTTCAGTTCAAGTCGGGCCTTGTGGAAGGGCGCGTCATCTCCATCGCGGAGATTAAGCACCTTGCGAACCTGCCGTCGAAGGAAGAGTTGATCAGCAAGATCATGTTCCTGCTGAACGCCCCGGCGCTGCGCATCGCGATGGCGTTAAACGCGTTGCCGCGCAACTTGGCGGTGACCGTCAACGAAGCCATTAAGGCAAACAAGTTTGGGTCCGGCGAAGGCAGCCCAGCGCCAGCCCCGGAAGCGGCCCAGTAAGTTTATTTTTTAGATTTGAGAGGAGAAGAAAGAGTCATGGCGAAAGTAGATACGATCCTGGATGAAATCAAGGGGCTGACGTTGCTCGAAGCGTCTGACCTCGTCAAGAAGATGGAGGAAGCCTTCGGCGTCTCCGCGGCAGCGGCGACGGTCGTGGCGCCTGGCGGTGGCGGTGGTGCAGCAGCAGGTGCGGCGCCAGCTGAGGAAAAGACGGAATTTACCGTCGTGCTCACGGAAGTGGGCGGGAACAAGATCAACGTCATCAAGGCGGTCCGCGAAGTCACCAGCCTGGGCCTGAAAGAAGCCAAGGACCTGGTCGATGGCGCGCCAAAGACCGTCAAGGAAGGCGTGAACAAGGACGAAGCCGCGTCGATAAAGAAGAAGTTTGAAGAAGCCGGCGCCAAGGTCGAGATCAAGTAGTTTCGTCCGAAAGGGTTTCCGGACCGGCGCGGCTTATCGGGCGAGAGGCGGCGCCAGAGGGCATTACCTACGCACGTTGAGGCTGGGCATTCTAACAACTCTATGCGTTCCACCCGGAACGCCTGCGGACGTTTGCGCGCGGACTTCGGGCAAGTCCTGCTGTGCGACGGCTCTGTGTCGTTTCTAAGTACTTCTGCTCGTTGCCCGAAAGGGATGAGGTAGATCACGCATGTCGAATACCAATCAGCACCTCCGGGAACATCAACGTCTGGATTTCGCGAAAATCCAGGGGTCGATCCAGATTCCCAACCTGATTGAAGTCCAGATGAAGTCCTACCAGCGCTTCCTGCAAATGGATCTGCTGCCGAGCGAGCGCGAGGACGGCGGGCTTCAGTCGGTGTTCACGTCCGTGTTTCCGATCAAGGATTTCCGCGAAATGTCGCAACTCGAGTTCGTGGACTACTCAATCGGCAACTGGGAGTGCAAGTGTGGAAACTTGAAGGGCCTGCATCACTTGCGCGCCACCTGCCGCAATTGCGGCGCGTCCGTTGTCACAAACCCGTATCAAACCGGGGACGTCATCTGCCACAAGTGCGGCACGTTCAACAAGAACACTCCGACTTTCTGCAACAAGTGCGGTGACCCGGTCGCCATGCAACTCAAGTATGACGTGAACGAATGCCAGGAGCGCGGTATGACGTATTCCGCGCCGCTGCGCGTTACGATTCGCCTGACCATCTACGACAAGGATCCCGATAGCGGCGCGAAAACGATTCGCGACATCAAGGAGCAGGAAGTTTTCTACGGCGATATTCCGCTGATGACCGAGAACGGCACGTTCATCATCAACGGCACCGAGCGTGTCATCGTTTCGCAGTTGCACCGCTCCCCGGGCGTGTTTTTCGAGAGCGCCAACAACCGCAGCTACTTCCTCGGGAAAATCATTCCGTACCGCGGCTCGTGGGTAGAATTCGAGTACGACACCAAGAACATTCTCTACGTGCGCATCGACCGCAAGCGCAAATTCCTGGGCTCCATCTTCCTCCGCGCCCTGGGTATGAAGTCGAACGAGGAGATTCTGCGCACCTTCTATCAGGTGGAGCGCATCTCGCTGCGCGACAAAGAACTCTACTGGAACGTTTCGCCGGGCATCGTGGACCGCAAGCTGGCGCACGAAATTCGCAATCCGAAATCCGACGAAGTGATTGTCGGCGCGCACAAGCGCATCACTGAAAACCTGTTCAAGGAACTGATCAAGGCCCGGATTTCTCAAGTTCGCGCTTCGCTTACCGACCTGGAAGGCGCGTACAGCGTTGCCGATGTTGTGAATCGCCAGACGGGCGAAGTTCTTCTCGAAGCCAACAAGCCGCTGACTGCGGAACTCTGGCAAGCGTTCGCGGAATCCGAAATCACGGAAGTTGACGTGTTCTTCCCGGAGCGCGACGACATCGGCGTGGTGCTCTCGCGCACGCTAGACAAAGATGCGATTCGCTCCTCGAAAGAAGCGCTCATTGAAATCTACCGCAAGCTTCGTCCGGGCGATCCACCGACGCTCGAAACGGCTACCAATCTTTTCCGCGGCATGTTCTTCGATCCGCGCAAATACGATTTCAGCCGCGTCGGCCGCTTGAAATTCAACATCAAGATGGGGCTGGATACGCCGCTCGACAATCGCACGCTCGACACGCCCGATTTCGTCGCGGCCATCAAGTACCTCTTCAAGCTGCGCAAGAACATCGGCCTGGTCGACGACATCGATCACCTCGGCAACCGCCGTGTCCGGGCGGTCGGCGAGCTCCTCGAAAACCAGTTCCGCATCGGCCTGGTCCGCATGGAGCGCGCCATCAAGGAAAAGATGAGCGTGTACCAGGAAATGTCCACGGCCATGCCGCACGACTTGGTGAACGCCAAGCCGGTCATGGCGGCTATCCGCGAGTTTTTCGGCTCGTCGCAGCTTAGCCAGTTCATGGATCAGACCAACCCGCTCAGCGAAATCACGCACAAGCGGCGCCTTTCGGCCCTAGGGCCGGGCGGCCTGTCGCGCGAGCGCGCCGGGTTCGAGGTCCGCGACGTGCACCCGACGCACTACGGCCGTATCTGCCCGATCGAAACGCCAGAAGGTCCGAACATCGGACTCATCAGCTCGCTGAGCTGTTTTGCGCGCATCAATGATTACGGCTTCATCGAATCGCCCTACCGCAAGGTCAAGAATGGACGCATCAGCGACTACGTGCATATCGTCAACGCCGGTGACAGCGAATTCAAGGCCGGCGAAATCGTCGAGCGCGACAAAGTCGAAGAGCTCAACGAAGAGTTGAAGCGCCGTAAGGTGGTCTACGAGCCCTACTGCTTCTATCTCTCCGCCTGGGAAGAAGACAAATATGTCATCGCGCAGGCCAACGTTTCGCTGGATGAAAAGCAGCGTATCACTACTGAACTGGTGAACTGCCGTCAAGCAGGCAACTTCGTGTTGAAACAGCGCGAAGAAGTGGACTACGTGGACGTTTCGCCGAAGCAGCTCGTCTCCGTGGCTGCCAGCTTGATTCCGTTCCTCGAGAACGACGACGCCAACCGCGCCCTGATGGGCTCGAACATGCAACGCCAGGCGGTGCCGCTGATCAAAGGAGAAGCGCCGCTGGTCGGCACCGGCATGGAGCGCGTCACCGCGCGCGATTCCGGCGCAGTCGTGTTGTGTAAGCGCGACGGCATCGTCGATCAGGTCGACTCCGAACGCATTATCGTGCGCGTCGAGTCCGATCACTCCGGCGTGCTCAGCCGCGAAGTGGGCGCGGACATCTACCAGCTCATCAAATTCAAGCGTTCGAATCAGAACACTTGCATCAACCAGAAGCCGCTAGTTCGAGTGGGGGACCGCGCCAAGAAGGGCCAGGTTCTCGCCGATGGTCCATGCACGGATCGCGGCGAATTGGCCCTGGGACGCAACGTGCTCGTGGCCTTCTTGCCGTGGCGCGGATACAACTTCGAAGACGCCATCCTCGTCAGCGAAAAGCTGGTGAAAGACGACTACTACACTTCGATTCACATCGAGGAATACGAAATCGAGGCACGCGACACCAAGCTCGGTCCCGAAGAAGTCACGCGCGACATTCCCAATATCGGCGAGTCGTTCCTGCGCAACCTCGACGAAAGCGGTGTCATTCGCATCGGCGCCGTCATCAAGCCCGGCGACATTCTCGTCGGCAAGGTTACGCCCAAGGGCGAAACCACGCTTACGCCGGAAGAGAAGCTGCTCCGCGCCATCTTTGGCGAAAAGGCCGGAGATGTGCGCGACGCTTCGCTCTATTGCCCGCCGGGCATCGAGGGCACCATCGTCGACGTCAAGATCTTCACCCGCAAGGGTGGAGAAAAGGATGAGCGCCATAAGGCCATCGAGGCCACGCAGGTCTTCAAGCTCGAAAAAAACCTGGCGGACGAAATCCGCATTCTCACCGACGAGCGCCTCAAGCGCCTTAGCGACTTGCTGGGCGGTAAGGTCTTGCAGGCAGACTTGCATGACGAAAAGACCAACAAGCGCTTGTTGAACAAAGGGGCCGAACTGACGCGCGAGATCATCGAGAAAATCTCGACGCGCAACCTCAAGCGCCTGAAGCTCAATGAAAAGGATCCGCTCCTCATCGAGAAGATCGAAGAAATCGAGGAGATGACCTCGCGCCAGATCGACGTGCTCCGCAAGATCACCGAAGAGCGCAAGGAAAAACTCAAGAAGGGCGACGAACTGCCGCCGGGCGTGATCAAGCTGGTCAAAGTCTACATCGCTATGAAGCGCAAGCTCTCCATCGGCGACAAAATGGCCGGCCGCCACGGCAACAAGGGCGTCATCGCGCGCATCGTACCGCAGGAAGACATGCCGTATCTACCGGACGGCAATCCGGTCGAAATCGTTCTCAACCCGCTTGGCGTTCCTTCGCGTATGAACGTCGGCCAGATTCTGGAGACGCACCTGGGCTGGGCCTCGAAGGAACTAGGCAACAGCCTGAAGCGCCTGTTCAGCAAGGAAGTCAGAGCGGAAGCGTTGCGCCGCTGGTTCAAGGAAGTTTTCGGCGAGACTGCGATTTGGAAATCCATTGCGAAACTTGAAGACGACGAGTTAATCGAATACGCCGAAGGCTTCCGCGAAGGCATTCCCTTCGCCACGCCGGTGTTTGATGGCGCGCGCGAACCGGAAATCCGGCACCTGCTGGAAGTTGCGGGGCTGCCACATCTCGGCAAAATCAACCTGTTTGACGGCATGACCGGCGACCAGTTCGACCAGCCGGTCACGGTCGGCTACATTTACATGCTCAAGCTCTCGCATCTTGTCGACGACAAGATTCACGCGCGCTCCATCGGCCCCTACTCGCTGATTACGCAGCAGCCGCTTGGAGGCAAGGCCCAGTTTGGCGGCCAGCGCTTCGGCGAAATGGAAGTTTGGGCGCTCGAAGCCTACGGTGCCGCGCACATCCTGCAGGAACTGCTCACGGCGAAGTCCGACGACGTTTACGGCCGCGCGAAGATTTACGAGGCCATCGTCAAGGGCGAACCGGGGATTGAGCCGGGCGTGCCGGAATCGTTCAACGTGCTCGTTCGCGAATTGCAATCGCTCTGTTTGGACGTGGAGTTGATGAAGCGGCAGAAGCCGCCAGTGGAAAAAGCGGCGGATTAGAAGACTGCCTTGTAGGGGCGCAGCATGCTGCGCCCCAGCTTGGCAGCCAAGTTTGAATTTGTAGTTTTGGTAGTTGGGTTCTCAGCCGGTTCGATGCAAAACATTCGGACCGCGCCCCGGCGAAAGCCGGGGAGGGAGGAAACAACCTTGTATCGCAGCAGCCCTTATGATCGCGCCAGCTTGATCGCGGATTTTGATTCCATCCGCATCAGCCTGGCAAGCCCGGAAAAAATTCGCTCGTGGTCGCACGGCGAAGTTACCAAGCCCGAGACCATCAACTACCGCACGTTCAAGCCCGAACGCGACGGCCTTTTCTGCGCCAAGATTTTCGGCCCCGTCACGGACTGGGAATGCCTGTGCGGCAAGTACAAGCGGATGAAGCACCGCGGCGTAATCTGCGACAAGTGCGGCGTGGAAGTCACGCTCAGCAAAGTCCGCCGCGAGCGCCTCGGCCATATCGAGCTGGCTTCCCCCTGCTCGCATGTGTGGTTCTTCAAGGGTTTGCCCAGCCGCATCGGTTACTTGCTGGACATTTCCATGCGCGACCTCGAGCGCATTCTGTACTTCGAAGCGTTCGTGGTCGTCGATCCCGGTGAAGTTGCCGTCCTTCGCGAACGCGAAGTGCTGCCCGAGGAAAAGTACCGCGAGCTGCAGAAGGAATACCCCGGCCAGTTCACCGCCAAGATGGGAGCGGAAGCCATCAAGGAACTGCTCCGTCGCGTCGAAGTCGATAAGCTCGCCGATGAATTGCGCGAGAAGATGAAGGCTGATCCTTCGCTTCAGAAGCGCATCAAGTACGCCAAGCGCCTGAAAGTGCTGGAAGCCTTCCGCAAAAGCGGCAACAAGCCCGAGTGGATGATTCTCGACGTGATCCCTGTGCTTCCACCGGAGCTGCGCCCGCTCGTTCCCCTGGATGGCGGTCGCTTCGCAACTTCAGACCTCAACGACCTCTATCGCCGCGTCATCAACCGAAACAACCGGTTGAAGAAGCTCATGGAGCTCCACGCGCCCGACGTCATCGTCCGCAACGAAAAGCGCATGCTCCAGGAAGCCGTCGATGCGCTGTTCGACAACGGCCGCCGCGGCCGCGTGCTGCGCGGAACGAACAATCGCCCGCTCAAGTCACTGAGCGACACGCTCAAGGGCAAGCAAGGCCGTTTCCGCCAGAACCTGCTTGGCAAGCGCGTGGACTATTCCGGCCGCTCGGTCATCGTCGTCGGGCCGGAGTTGAAGCTCAATCAGTGCGGTCTACCCAAGAAAATGGCGCTCGAGCTCTTTAAGCCGTTCATCTATCACAAGCTCGAAGCGCAGGGCCACTGCACCACCATCAAGCAAGCCAAAGAAATGGTGGAGCAGCAGGAATCTGTGGTTTGGGACATTCTCGAGGACGTGATTCGCGAACATCCGGTTCTGTTGAACCGCGCTCCGACCCTGCACCGCCTCGGCATTCAAGCATTCGAGCCGACGCTCGTCGAAGGCAAGGCCATCCGCATTCACCCGCTCGTCTGCACCGCGTTCAACGCGGACTTTGACGGCGACCAGATGGCCGTGCACATCCCGCTCTCGCCTGAATCACAGGTCGAAGCGTCGGTGCTGATGCTCAGCTCGCGCAACATTCTTTCTCCCGCGCACGGTTTGCCTCTGGCCGTTCCATCGCAGGACATGGTTCTCGGTATCTACTACTTGACCAAGAACAAGCCCGGTGCCAAGGGCGAAGGCCGAGTCTTCGGTACGACCGAGGATGTGGTCCTCGCGCTGGAAGCGGGCGAAGTCGAACTGCTTACGCCGATTCGCTTGCGCTACACCGGTGAAGTCATCGACCTCACGACCGCCTACGACAACCAAGACGTGACGCACACCGAGCCGGTGAAGATGGAGCGCCAGTTCATCCAGACCACCGTCGGCCGCGTGATTTTCAATTCGCACTTGCCCGAAAAATTCCCGTTTGTGAACGGCTTGCTCAAGAAGAAGGGCGTCCAGCAATTGGTCTATTACGCCTACCTGCGTTTTGGTCTCACGGACACCGTGGTCCTGCTGGATCATCTCAAAGCGCTTGGCTTCACCTACGCGACTCGCTCGGGCATGTCCATCGGGATCGACGACATGTTCATCCCTGGCGACAAGTACAAGCTCGTCGAAAACGCCGAGAAGGAAGGCGTCAAAGTCCAGCAACAGTATCTTGACGGGGCCATCACCAACGGCGAGCGCTACAACAAAGTCATCGCCATCTGGGGCGACGTCACGGAAAAAGTTGCCGACGAAATGTTCAAAGCGCTCGAAGGCCAGGATAAGGAAGGCAACATCAACCCGGTCTACGTCATGGCCGACTCCGGCGCGCGCGGTTCGAAGCAGCAGATCCGCCAGCTTTCCGGAATGCGCGGCTTAATGGCCAAGCCTTCCGGCGAAGTCATCGAGACGCCCATCACTTCCAACTTCCGCGAGGGCCTCACGGTGTTGGAGTACTTCATCTCCACGCACGGCGCGCGCAAAGGTCTCGCCGACACGGCCCTGAAAACCGCCGACTCCGGCTATCTAACCCGGCGTCTCGTGGACGTCGCTCAGGACGTGATCATCAACGAGCTCGACTGCGGCACGACCGACGGCATTTACGTCGAACCGATCATCGAAGCGGGCGTGGAAGTCGAACCTCTCCGCGACCGCGTCGTGGGCCGCGTTTCCCTCGACAAGATCAAGGATTTCGAGGGCAACGTCATCGTCGAAGTGAACCAGGAAATCAACGAAGAGCTGGCCAACGCCATCCAGGCGGCGGGCATCGACCGCGTGCGCATCCGTTCCGTGCTCACCTGCGAATCCCGGCGTGGGGTGTGCGCGCTGTGCTACGGCCGCAACCTTGCCTCCGGTCGCATGGTGGAACTCGGCGAAGCCGTCGGTGTCATCGCCGCGCAGTCCATCGGCGAGCCCGGCACGCAGCTCACCATGCGCACGTTCCACATCGGCGGAACCGCCACGCGCGTCTCCGAGCGCTCCACGCTCGAAGCGCGCAACAACGGCATCGTCAAGTTCGTGGACCTCAAGTACGTGGAGGGCCGCGGTGGTGCTTCCATCGCTATGAACCGCTCGGGCCTGATCGCCATCCTGGATGAAAAGGGACGCGAAAAGGAACGCTACCACGTCGTGTACGGGGCGCGCCTCCGTGTTCAAGAAGGCGAACACGTCACCCACGGACAGATTCTGGCGGAGTGGGATCCGTTTACCTTTTCGATCCTCACGGAAACGGGCGGCTCGGTGAAGTTCGACGATCTACGCCCCGGCCTGACCATCGAAGAGCAGGTGGACGACGTCACCGGCCTTTCGCAGCTCGTGGTTACGTTGCCGCCGGGCGACGAAAAGCATCAGCCGGCTATTCTGATTCGCGATTCTTCCGGCAAGGTCCGCAAGAAGTACCTCATGCCGTCCCGCGCTCACTTGATGGTCCAGGATGGCGACGAGGTTCAGGCGGGCGATGTGCTGGCGAAGATTCCGCGCGAAACCACCAAGACCAAGGACATCACCGGAGGCCTCCCGCGTGTCGTCGAATTGTTCGAAACACGCAAACCAAAAGATCCCGCGGTCATCAGCGAAATCGATGGCGCCGTCCGTTACGGCGAAATCGCCAAGGGCATGCGTAAAATCTACGTCGAAAGCGAGGATGGCAAGACCACCAAGGAATACTCCATCCCACGCGGCGTGCACATCAACGTTCAGGAAGGCGATCACGTCAAGGCCGGTGAGGCGCTTATCGACGGGCCGCTCAACCTGCATGACTTGCTGGCTGTTCTCGGCGAGAAGTTCACGCAAGCCTATCTCGTCAACGCCATTCAGGAGGTTTACCGGCTCCAGGGCGTGAACATCAACGACAAGCACATCGAGACCATTTCGCGCCAGATGATGCGCTGGGTCAAAGTCGAAGACGTGGGCGACACCAACTTCCTCCTCGAGGAGCAGGTAGACAAGTTCCGCTTCCGCGAGGAGAACGACGAAGCCATCAAACGCGGTGGCCGTCCGGCGACGGGCCGTGCGCTGTTGCTGGGCATCACCAAGGCGTCGCTCTCCACCGACTCGTTCATCTCCGCCGCCAGCTTCCAGGAG
>Ga0126378_10002908_pt1 | contig 12836 bp, 14 predicted proteins | sample PanSoiMetPlot_23_FD_92587 | JGI IMG/M metagenome (GOLD analysis project Ga0126378, IMG submission 92587) | Tropical forest soil microbial communities from Panama - MetaG Plot_23 | ecosystem: Environmental > Terrestrial > Soil > Tropical forest > Bulk soil | place: Panama | collected 2016-02-17
CATGAGCGAGCAGGAATGGGATGACGTAATCCGGGTCCATCTCAAGGGGCACTACTGCACCATGCGGCCGTCCACGGCCTACATGCGCGAGCATAAGAGCGGGCGCATCATAAATTTTTCATCGAACTCCGCGCTCGGCAGCCCCGGGCAGCCGAACTATGCCGCCGCGAAGGCCGGCATCCTCGGACTGACCTACAGTTCGGCCAACGCCCTGCAAAAGTACGGCATCACGGTGAACGCGATCATGCCGGGCGCCTCCACCCGCATGACCGATACGATTCCGGCGGGCCGCATGGCGGGCGCGACCGGAATACCACAGAGCCAGAGCGTGGAAGGAACTCCACGCGATCCCGTCAACGTCGCACCAATCTGCGTGTTTCTCGCCAGCGATGAAGCCGCCAACGTTACCGGGCAATGTTTCGGCGCATCCGGCTACCGGATCATGCGCTATCGGCACATCGTGGCCGATCGGATCATCTATAACGACGGTCCGTGGGACATCGATACGTTGTTCGATCGCCTGAAGTCGACATTGCTGGTGGACTTAAGCCCGCCGCGAATGTAGCGGCCTCATGGTGTCGGGAGTCGCCGGTAGAAGAACCAGAGGCAACTATCATCCCCTGCGCTTTGGGTTCCCCAAGCGACGTTGCTGCCCAACCGCGGCGAGGAAACTAACCTCCGAGGACATCCGGGAACCATCTCTGGAATGACAGCTTTGCGCGCAGCGGCGGTTCAGGGGCTCCTGCACGCGGTATTCCTCGGACCGCGCGAGCTGGGCGCCAGTAAATTCTCCTCGAGGAACCTGACTACCCGCGCAGCGTATTCGGCGGGTGCTTCGAAGATCGCGGCGCCATGTCCATCTCCCGGCACGATCCAGAGATCGCCGCGATTGCCAGCCGCGGTGCTGATAGCTTCCGCATCCGAGATTGGCACGATCTTGTCCCCCTGGTTGTGAATGACCAGAATCCCGGCAGGTCCCAGGTCGCGCGCGGCTTTGGCGGGATCGACCTTCCAGATCGAGTGGCCCAAGAGAAAACCCGCTTCCCAGAGCGCGGTCTGTTGCAGCGCCGGGTTTAAGCCGGCGATCGAAGGAACTCGCTGGAACATTCCGGCCAGGCTTCCATAGGGACTATCTGCGACGATCGCGTCAAACGATGCGCCCGCAGCCTGCACCAGAATTATCTCGGCCGCCCCTTCGGAAACTCCCAGCGCGCCGATTCTTTTGAAGCCGCGCCGTCGCAGCTCGCTGGCGGCGGAAAGTACCGCGGTGCGTTCGTTCCATCCCCAGGTGGTGCCGGTTTGAGCATTGTCGCCGCTGTCGATAGCCAGGATTGGGTAGCCTGCTGCGTGCAGGAATTTCGCGTACGGAATCATCGTGTGGCGCGTGCCGCCGGCAGGCGGGACCAGCAGCATCGCCGCCGGCAGTTTACCGGGAATCATCCATCCGTCGACGCTGCGATCCCTGCCGAGGTGGATTTTCACCGACTCGAAATCCGCCCGGAAAGCTTTTCGGGGATCGAGGGGCATTGACGCGATTTCCGCGGGGGCAGCAGGACCATACACGTCGGTCCGTCCATCCTCCAGAAATCCTGGATACCTCAGTCGGTAGGCAACCAGGGTTGCCGCGGCGAGCCAGAGCAGGGCGGCCAGCCCGATCATGACCCCGCCAATCAGCGCGAAACGTCTGGAATGGCGCGACGCGCCGGCGCCCGCCGAGGGGGACGAATTCATGCCGTTATGGTTTGTCCGATAGCCTTGGGGCGGGCAAGCGCCTTGAGAGGCAGGCGGTCGGCACTTATGCTGCCTTCGAGGCGCTAATTACTGAAATGAGCGATTGGGAACCGGAGCTGTATAACCGTTTCCGCCGATATCGGGCAGAACCGGTCGAGCTGATTCTTGCTCGTCTGCCGATTTCTGGCGACGAGCATATCGCCGATCTTGGCTGCGGGACTGGCGACCATACCATCGAACTTGCTCGACGCGCGTCCCGGGGCAAGGCGTTCGGGGTCGATCTGTCGCCGGCAATGATCGACGCTGCACAAAAAACCAGAGCGACCCTGGTACCCGAGCTTCGCGACCGAGTCGTATTCCGAGTCGGCGATATCGCCAGGCTCGATAGTGAGCGCGAGTACGCGATCCTCTTCTCCAACGCGGCTCTGCAGTGGATTCCAAAGCATCGCGCGGTGCTCGGACAGTGGTTGCGTGCCCTCGTCCCTGGCGGTCGCATGGTCATCCAGATGCCGGCCAATGATCGCGAAACCGCGAAGGCGGCACTGAGTGATCTGGCGCACGAGGAGCCGTGGCGCGCGCTACTCTCCGGGATCGACGAATCGTTTCGTGAAGTGCCGCCGCCCGGGAAATACCAGCAGATGCTGCGTGAGATAGGGTTCTCCGAAATCGATTGCCACTACCAGACCTTCCACCATCCGATGCAGAGTCCCGCGGAGGTGGTCGAGTGGTATCGCGCCACCGGGCTGCGGCCGTTTATCAACGCGCTTGCCGAGGATCGGCGCACGGCGTTTCTCGATTCCTACCGCCACCGCCTGGAGAGCGCCTACGGCACCTCGGGAGCGGTTACTTTCGATTTCAAGCGCCTGTTCATTTGGGCTCGCCGCCCGGCCGCATGAAATGACGCTTCGGCGCATATCGCCTGCGCTGATTGCACATGGAGGTGCGGGTGCGAAAGGACCCGCCGCGGAACGAGCAGAGCGCCGACATGCGCTGCTCGCGGCGGTTCGCCGCGGCGCCGAGCTGCTCCGAGAAGGTGGGAGTGCCCTCGATGCCGTGCAGGTGACGGTGGTGGAGCTGGAGGACGATCCGCGCTTCAATGCGGGAATCGGTTCGGTTCTCACCAGCGTCGGAACCGTAGAGATGGATGCGTCGGTCATGGTCATGGAACGCGGGAAGGAGGGTGAGGCCCGGATATCGGCCGGCGCGGTTGCCGCCGTCAGCCGGGTGAAGAACCCATTGATGCTGGCGCGTGCGGTAATGGAGGAGTCACCCCATGTGATGCTCGCCGGCAGCGGGGCGCATCGATTCGCCCGGCGCGCCGGGATTGAGTTGTGTCGTGTCGAGGATCTGATCACCGCTCGCGCGCGCGAGCGCTGGCGCGCGCGGCAGCTCCAACTTCGCAACCAAGGCTCGAGCACAGCCGCGCCCAGCACGGTGGGCGCCGTGGCAATCGACTTAAGTGGCAATATCGCTGCGGGCACTTCGACGGGCGGAATTCCGGGCAAAATTCCCGGTCGCGTCGGTGATTCCGCCATAGTCGGCGCTGGAACCTTTGTGTCGGCTCGGGGAGGCGCCTCAGCGACCGGACACGGCGAGGCAATCATCCTGGGCGGGCTCTGCCGGGAGGCGGTGGCTGCACTCTCAGGGCAGTCACCATCGTTGGTTGCTCGCCACGCGGTCGCAACCCTGCTCGCACCGGCTAGGGCGGAAGGTGGAATAGTCATCGTGGACCGCAGGGCGCGCATAGGATTTGCGCATAACGCCGCCGCCATGCAGGTTGCGACCTTCGAATCGGCGGAGGTGCGGCACTGTTGGGTCGAGCCGCTCAGGCGGGCAGGAACATCATGACCCAGGGTGACGGGGCGCTAGTCGCCGCTCGCGGTGTGCCGGCAATCCAGCTCATCGCCGCTGCCATCCTGGTGTTTTTGGTCCTGACGCAGGGGATCAGCGCGCCGTTTCAGAAGGATGCCGAACCACAGTCCGCGCAATGGATCGTAAGCATGGTTCGCGACGCCAATTGGTTCAACCCGCGCGACTACTACGGCTTCGTCGAGCGCAAGCCGCCGCTCTATTACTGGCTCTCCGCACTGGCCAGCAAAGCCACCGGTGGCAGGGTGGATGAGACCCGCGCGCGCATCGTCTCGGTGGTTTCCGCAACCGTCATCGCGCTGGAAGTACTGGGGTGGACAGCATCCGAGATTGGCCTCGCCGAGGGGTGGCTGGCGTTGCTGTTCATTCTCGGCATCTACGGATTTTCCTCGCGGGCAACTCTGGCCCTGACCGACATGCTGATGGTGGCGCTCCTGATGAGTGCCTGGCTGGTCGCTTACCCGATATTCGGGGGCGAGGTGTCCGGCTCGCGCATTTGTGCAGCCGGGGGACTGCTTGGACTGGGGGTCGTCACCAAGGGGCCGGTGGTCCTGATCCTCGCGGTATTCGCGGGACTGCTCTTTGTGGCCTTCGAGCGTGACCGTGCCAGGCCGCTACTCCGCATTGTGTGGCCTGTTGTCGCCATCGCGGCGACGATCGGAGCCATTTGGTACACGCCCTGGCTGGTTATCGGAGGGCGCCCCGAGGTGCGTATTTTTCTGCACGAGAACCTCGGGCATTTCATTCCGGCTAGTCTGGGAGGTACCGGTGAAGCTTCGCGGCCTTTCTGGGAGATCGCGGCGCGTCTCATCGGCGGTGCGAACCCACTGATCTTATTGATGCCCGCAACCCTGGCGGGCTTCGCAACCGGCGAAATAACGACCCGGCAGCGCAAGCCCCTGGTTTTCCAGGCGAGCCTGGTCGCTGCCGTGGTGATTTTCTTCTCGCTCGCCAGCGCGAAACGCGACGACTACATTCTGCCCGCTCTGCCGGGGGTTGCGATTTTGTCCGCAGCCGCCTTCGGCATGAAGGAGCCGACGGGAGGCTACCCGGGAGGCGCGAAGATTCGCGACGGGGTAAGCGCGCTCATAGGGTTCGCAGCGCTGCTGGCGGTCGCGCTGGCTCTTGCTACGGCCAGGAGGAATCTGCAGCTGACACTACAATCGAGCGATGAGGCGCTGATGACGATTCTGGAACGCGGCATCGCGACCCGCAGCCCGCCGTTCATGATCTTTCTGGGCATTTCTGCGGCGGCTGCGGTTGCCGCCTTCGTATTTTTAGTTCGACGCTCGACAATTCTGGTCGGCGCAATGATCGGCGTGATCAGCTTTGTCGGCGTCTTTCTGATCGACACTTTCGTACGACCCGAGCTTGCGAGGTCGCGCAGTTACAAGAGCTTCCTTGTGCAGGTTCGCGAACGGATCGATGGGCATCCGCAGTTTGTGGTCCACGATGCCGATTTCGATCTGGCCTTCTACTATGGGGCACTGGTACCGCCGCTGGTCTTCGAGAAAGGTCTTCCACCCGCTATCGAGAAGGAACCTGCTGCTGCTCCTTCCGGTGCCTACCTGATCGCGCGAGACAGGGACCTGACCATGCTGCCGGACTCTTATCGCGGGCGCATCCGACTCGTAGAGAGGTCAAATATTTCAGGCGCGGAGGGTCCTCCCGCGCTTTATGTGATTGAGCCGACGGCCGGTTTGAAGAGCGACCGTGGAATCGCTAGATAGGAAGCGATGGCCGATCAAGTTGAAAAAGCAGAGCGTGCGGTAAGCGCGCTGATCCGATTTGGGATCTCCGCGATCCTGCCGGTCTGGGCGCTGTTGATGATCGTCCTGGGGGCCGAATATCGCTCGCCGTGGTGGCTGGGAACCGGGCTGGTGGTAGGAGCGATAGGCGTGCTGTTTCTGGCCGGGAGTCCAATTGCAAAGCTGATTTACCCATCCCGCTAGGCCTGGCTGCGGGTCGGGCAGTCGTGGGTTTCTCCGTCCTTGATTGCCAGCTCGTTGGGGGCGCGATATTGTTCGCGCCAGATGCCGATTTTTGAGTATGAATGCGCGCGGTGCGGCCAGGTCAGCTCGCACGTCGTGCTGGGGCGCAGGAGGCGCGAGCGCCGTTCATGCCCCGGCTGTCACTCGACGCGGCTGCGGCGGGTGATGTCTCGCTTCGCTGTGGTCGAGAGCGAAGCCTCGCGGCTTCAGAGTTTTGATACCTCCAGGCCGCGCGACGAGTCCTTCTATCGTGACTCCCGCAACGTTGGGCTGTGGGCCAAGAAGCGCGCCAAGGAAATGGGTGTCGACCTGGGCCCCCAGTTTGAGTCCACGGTCGAGAAAGCACGCAGCGGCAAGCTGATCAAGGAAATGTCCTGATAGAGGCGTTGCGGGCATTGACCAACGGCGCCCGGAAAGCACTACCTGAGCGTTGAGGAAGGATCGGCGACGAGACCAAGGTTTGGCACGTCGGCGCGCGAAAAGCGGTGTGGGAAGCGGCCGAGGTCAACTCGTCCGCGATCCAATCGCCAACCTCGGTGGCGGCGTGGGTGACGTGACCGCCCTGCGCAATCTCCAGCGGGTCTCCGAATCAAGGAAATTGGGGCCGTTTTCTCGGCAGCTTCAGCTGCGGTATATTGATCGCTAGAAGAAGTTTAGCTTAAGCGTCAAAGGTTCCACGAAAAGTCGCTCTTCTTGACACCACGATCTGGTACAACTAATTGAGGTTGCGGTAATCAGCTCATGTATTTGCACTTCGGAGTGCCGCTGGCTCTGACTATTTTCGGCATCGGGCTAATCGCGGCGATGTTCGGGCTGCAGAGGCTGCTGGCTCCAAACAACCCTTACGAGCGCAAGGTGATGCCCTACGAGTGCGGCGAACCGCCGACCGGCCGGGCATGGATAAACTTCAACGTGCGCTTCTACCTGATTGCGTTAGTCTTTGTGGTGTTCGAAGTGGAAGTCGCCTTTGTTTACCCGATCGCGACAGTCTATCTCGATTGGGTTCGTGGCGGTCAGCGGTTCTACGCCCTCGCGGAAATTCTCATCTTCTTGCTGATCCTGTTCGTGGGGCTGATTTACGTTTGGGTCAAGCACGACCTGGAGTGGGTCAAGAAGGTGCCGGAGTAAGTGGTGAGAGAGTTATGTCGCTTCTGAATACGCTGCCCGATTACGTGCTCACGACCAAGACCGATGAGCTCCTCAACTGGATGCGCAAATCGAGCATCTGGTACATGCTGTTCGGCCTGGCGTGTTGCGCGATTGAACTGATGCATACGGGGGGTCCACGTGCGGATATCGATCGTTTCGGCGCAAGTCCGCGCGCCTCGGCACGCCAGTCCGACCTGATGATCGTGGCTGGAACGCTGACCCTGAAGATGGCGCTTCGGACCCGCCTGCTCTACGACCAGATGCCCGAGCCTCGATACGTGATTTCGATGGGTTCGTGCGCGAGCTGCGGCGGGCTCTTCCAGCTTGCCTACTCGGTGTGCGACGGGGTGGATAAAATCCTCCCGGTGGATGTCTACGTACCGGGGTGCCCTCCGCGTCCCGAGGCCCTCACCGAAGGCCTGCTGAAGCTCCAGGAAAAGATGATGACCGAGCGCTGGCTCACCCGCGGCAACGGTGCGCAGGTGACCGCGGCCTGAGGATGGAACCGCTTGCGATATATCAGCGGATCAAAGAACGGTTCGGCGATCGCGTTCTAGAAATTTCCGAAAGCAAGCCCGACCCATTCTGCGTGATCGATCCTGCGGCGATCGTCGAAGTTGCGATCGCGCTGCGCGACGACCCCGAGACGGCGATGGATTGTCTGTCCAACGAAAGTGGCGTCGATTACAAGGATCGCATCGAGGTCGTTTATCACCTGTTCTCCTACCAGCTCCGCCACGGAGCGGTGCTTAAGGTCCAGCTGTCGCGGGAAAATCCGGTGGTGCATACGCTGGAGGGAGTGTGGAAATCGGCGAACTGGATGGAACGCGAGATTTTTGATCTGCTCGGGGTGAGCTTTGAGGGGCATAGCGACTTGCGCCGGATCCTGATGCCGGAAGACTGGCCAGGCCATCCATTGCGCAAGGACTTTGTCGAGCCGCTCGAATATCATGGCATCTCAACGGTCCGCGAGAGTCCCATCATTCGGCTCGATCCGAAACGGAAATGAGCACCTTTCATACTGAAGAAATGACGCTCAACATGGGCCCCCAGCATCCGTCCACGCACGGGGTGCTGCGCTTCGTGGTGCGAGCGGATGGCGAAGTGATGCGCGAAGCGGTTCCCGACGTTGGTTATCTGCACCGCTCGATCGAAAAGATCGCCGAGAAGGTCGGTTACCATGGCTTCATGCCCTACACCGATCGGGTCGACTACGTGTGCGCGATGTTCACCAATCAGGGCTGGGGCATGGCCAGCGAGCGATTGGCGGGAATCGAGGTGCCGAAACGGGGCGAGTACTGCCGGGTGATCGCCGCCGAGTTCAATCGGATCGCCTCTCACCTCATCTCGGTCGGCACGATGAGCATGGACATCGGTGCCATGACGCCGTTCACGCATGCCATCCGCGAGCGCGAGATGATCAACGATCTGATCGAGGAGCTATGCGGCGCGCGCCTGACCTTCAACTACATGCGCATCGGCGGCGTGGCCTGGGACCTGCCACCGGGATGGCGCGAGAAAGCCCTTGCGTACCTGGATCATTTCGATCCCATCCTCGAGGAGTACAACTCGCTGATTTCGTTCAACAAGATCTATATCGAGCGGCTTGCCAACGTGGGCGTGGTGACCCCGCAGGAAGCGATCAACTACAACCTGGTCGGACCGAACCTCCGCGCCTGCGGGATCAAGTGGGACATCCGCAAGGACCTCCCTTACTCGGTCTACCCCGAGTTCGATTTCGACGTGCCAGTCGGATCGGGAGAGTGGGGCACTCTGGGCGATTCGATGGACCGCTACATGGTGCGCATCCGCGAGATGCATGAATCGTCCAAGATCTTGCGCCAGGCGCTTAAGCAGATTCCCGCCGGTCCGGTGCTGGCCAAGGTGCCCCGCAACTTCAAGCCACCCAAGGGCGAGTGCCAGGTTCGGATCGAATCCGGGCGCGGCGACATGGGATGGTACGTGGTGAGCGACGGTACCGGCTACCCATGGCGGGTCCATGTCCGCACCGGGTCGTTCGCCGCGATGGGAATTATCCAGAAATTGAGCCGCGGCCTGATGATTGCCGACCTGGTAACCCTCATCGCGAGCCTCGACGTCATCGCGCCGGAGATCGATCGGTAGGCCGCGATGGAGACGCTGGTAGACAATCTGATCGCGTCGGGGGCGTTTGGGGCTCATCCGAACTATGCTGTGGTCGCGGGGGTGGTGGAATTTGTGGGGGGCGCGGTCGTGTTCCTGGTGGTCGCGATGCCGTTCGCCGGAATCGTGAGCTGGCTAGAGCGGAGAGTGTGGGCGCGAATTCAGTCACGGGTGGGACCCAATCGCGTGGGACCGCAGGGTTTTCTGCAGTGGCTGGCCGACGGCCTCAAGAATATCTGCAAAGAGGACCTGATCCCGGCGGAAGCCGACGCGCCCCTGTTCAAGCTCGCTCCATATCTGGTGATGCTCGCCTTCATTCTGCCCTGGTCGGTGATGCCGTTTTCCAGCAGCCTTATCCTGGCCGACCTGAACGTCGGCGTGCTGTTCTTCACCGCGATTACCGCGCTGACCGTGGTCGGCGTGTTGATGGCCGGGTGGGCGTCGAATGACAAATGGTCGCTGATCGGCGGGATTCGTTCCGCGGCTCAGATCGTGAGCTATGAGATTCCCGCCGGGTTGTCGATTTTTCCGGTGGTGTTGATGACCGGAACGCTTTCCATGCAGGGAATCATTCGTGCGCAGGGGTGGGCACCCCAGCGTTGGTTCCTGTTCGCCAACCCGTTCACCTTCGTCGCCGCGAATATCCTTTTCATATCCGCGCTCGCGGAAGGGAACCGTACGCCGTTTGACTTGCCGGAAGCGGAAAGCGAGCTGGTCGCCGGATTTGCGACCGAGTACAGCGGGATGCGCTACTTGTTCTTTTTCATGGCCGAGTGGGGCAACCTGTTTCTTATCGGCGCACTGATAACGACGATGTTCCTGGGGGGATGGCAGTGCCCGCACGTGAGCGACAACGTGGTGGTGATGAACTTGCTCGAGCTGCTCATTTTCAACGCTAAAGTGCTGACGGTGGTGTTTGTTTCGATGTGGATTCGGGGGACTTTGCCGCGGGTGCGAATCGATCAGCTGATGACCGTGTGCTGGAAATATTTCGTGCCCCTCGCCTTCGTCAACATGATTGCCACCGCGCTATGGGTGGCGATTTGGCCCCACGGCAACCCCGTCACGGGCTACCTGATGTTCGCGATTGGCTTGATCGTGCTGGCCATGTTCGTGCGCCGCGTCGCGCACTATGTGCGCCGCTCACGAATGGAACTCTACTTCCATCCGACGATTTAGGAATTTAACCATGGGTGCGTTGGGCTCCTATCTGCAAAACATAAAAGACACCGTCACCACGATTTTCGAGGGTATGGCAGTTACCGCGTCGCACTTCGTGAGACGCCCATACACGGTGCAATATCCGGACCGTACGCCGGTGCGGGTGCAGGATACGCTTCCGTTCCGCTACCGGGGCATCCTGGAAGTCGATCTCGAAATCTGCACCGGGTGCCTGGCGTGCGAACGGGCCTGCCCGATCGATTGCATCGTCATCGCGTGCGAGAAGGACCCGAAGACGCGCACGATGGTAATTTCGCAGTTCGATATTGACATCGCCAAGTGCATGTACTGCGGGTTATGCAGTGAGCCGTGTCCGACCGGATCGATCCACCATACCACCGAATTCGAAGGCGCCGACTACTCGCTGGAGAGTCTGATTCGGAGGTTCGTCAAGGAACCGGTGCTGGCGTACAAGCCCAAGAAAGGTCCGGAGACCGATCCACGAATCGCACCGATCCTGAACCGCGGCATGCGCTACATTAACGAGTTCGCTCAGCCCGGCGGCGAAAAGCCCGTGGAAGAAGAAAACGAGGCCTAGGCGTTTCCGCAGACACCGGGAGGAGCTTTGCGAGAATGGTCGCGACCATAGTCTTTTACGCGCTTGCGGCGCTGACCGTGGGGTCATCCTGCATGGTCACCTTCTCGCGTAATATTGTTTACTCGACCTTCGCTCTGCTCGGCGCTTTCATGGGGGTAGTCGGTCTGTACGTACTGCTGGCGGCTGACTTCGTCGCGATGGTGCAGTTGCTGGTTTACGTCGGGGGCATCCTGGTACTCACGATTTTCGCCGTGATGCTGACCCAGGGCATCGCCGACGTTAGCGTCTCAAATCGCGCGGTCGGACTGGCCCCGGCGCTGGCGATTGTGGTGATAGCCGGCGGGGTCATGGCCTACGCGATCGAACGAACCCCCTGGCACCTGGCGGCCCGGCCCACGCCTGCGCCCACCACCTACGGAATCGGCAACGCATTCCTCGGCGACTACGTGTTGCCCTTCGAGATCGCGTCGCTGGTGCTGTTGGCGGCCCTGATCGGGGCGATCGTCATCTCGCGCCATGAGGCGCGCGAATAGGGGCAGCACGGGAGCGGCGCAATGCAAGGGGCAATCGGACTCAATCACTTTCTGTTGCTAAGCCTCGTCATTTTCTCGCTGGGGATGGTGTGCGTGCTCACGCGCCGCAACGCGATCGGAATCCTCATGGGCGTCGAGCTCATTCTGAATTCGGCCAACATCAACTATCTGGCCTTCGCCTTCTATGGTGGCGGCAAATATGACGGTCAGATCTTCACCATTTTCGTGATCATGTTGGCAGCGGCAGAGGCGGTCATCGGCCTGGCCGTGGTGCTCGCCATCTATCAGAATTTCAAAACCATCGATGTCGATGCGACCGAAACGCTCAGTGGATAACGCTCGGTTGCAAGGACAATTTCGGCTCTGCGCGTCGCGCCGATTCGTCTTTTCGGGAGTTGAGTTTTTTGCTTATATCAGCGGGATTCCTCGTGGCGGGGACTGCGGTGGCGCGGTGGTGAGCTTCCGACCTCCGGCTTCCGGCATGGCCGTTTGACGTGAGCAGCTGGTGATGGACCATCCGGTAAGCATAACGATCGTGCGCTATATCGTGCTGCTCCCGCTGCTCGGCGCGGCGCTCAACTTCCTGGCCGGCCCTTGGCTGCAGAAGACGTTGGGCAAACGCGCCATCAGCCTGCTCGGGTGCGGCGTGGTGGTGGTCGCGTTTGCGCTTGCGGTGAAAGCGTTTGCGGCGATGCTCGGGGTCCCGCCGGAAAACCGCTTCATGCTCGACGAGCTGTGGAAGTGGATTGACATCGGCGGACTGAACCTTGAAATCGCCTTCTGGTTGGACCCGCTCTCGATGATCATGACGCTGATCGTCACCGGAGTCGGGGGACTGATCCATCTTTACTCGACCGGCTACATGCATGACGACGACTCGTACTGGCGGTTCTTCGGATGGCTTAACCTGTTCACCTTCGCGATGCTGGTGCTGGTTCTTGGTGACAACCTGTGGCTGATGTTCGTGGGATGGGAAGGGGTCGGGCTGTGCTCATTTGCGCTGATCGGCTTTTGGTACAAGGTGCTCGCCAATACCACCGCCGGCAACAAGGCCTTCATCGTCAACCGCGTCGGCGACTGGGCGTTCGTCATCGCGCTCTACAGCCTGTTCGCGGCGCTGGGGAAAGTGGGACATCCGACCCTGGTCACGCGCGAGGTCGCGCAATACGCCCCGCTGCTGGCCGGCGTGCCGGGCTACCTCGGTATGACGATGGTCACCTTCGTCACACTGCTGATGTTCGCGGGGGCCACCGGCAAGTCCGCACAAATTCCGCTCTACGTCTGGCTTCCCGATGCGATGGCGGGTCCGACGCCGGTCAGCGCGCTGATTCATGCGGCGACCATGGTTACCGCAGGCATCTACATGGTCGCGCGGCTCAACTTCCTGTTTTCCATGGCGCCGGCAACCATGGCGGTGGTGGCGGTGGTGGGCGGGCTGACGGCGCTCGGTGCGGCCACCATCGGCGTGGCGCAAAATGACATCAAGAAGGTGCTCGCTTACTCTACCGTCAGTCAGCTTGGCTACATGTTCGCGGCGGTGGGGGTGGGCGCCTACGCGGCTGGCATGTTCCATCTGATGACTCACGCGTTCTTCAAGGCCTGTCTATTTCTCGGCTCCGGTTCGGTCATCCACGCGATGGGTGGCGAGCAGGACATGCGCAA
>Ga0126378_10002909_pt1 | contig 12836 bp, 14 predicted proteins | sample PanSoiMetPlot_23_FD_92587 | JGI IMG/M metagenome (GOLD analysis project Ga0126378, IMG submission 92587) | Tropical forest soil microbial communities from Panama - MetaG Plot_23 | ecosystem: Environmental > Terrestrial > Soil > Tropical forest > Bulk soil | place: Panama | collected 2016-02-17
AGTCCCCGCGGTGCGACTGCGAGGCCCGCGCTCCAGGCATCGTAATGCAAGACATTTTCCAGGAACAAAGGGTTCAAGAGGTTGATGGTCCAAAGGGCCAGACCCTGTAGCGATAGTAACGCCACTCCGACCGAAAAACTCATAATGCCGAACAGGCGCAGGTCGACGATGGGCTCCGGGTAATGCAGTTCATGAACAATCAGGGCTAGCGTCGATACCACCGACACCATAGCGGCGTATCTGACCCATGGCGCGGCGAACCAACCACCATGAGCCCCGCGGCCGAGCACGATTTGGAAGGTCGCGAGGGCGGCCGTAATCAGAATGATCCCAAGGTAGTCCGCCCTGACGCCCCGGCGTTGAGCGCTCAGATAGAGTGGGTCGCGGATGTATGCGTACATCATTATCGCCGCGAGCAAACCGACCGGAACGTTGATGTAGAAATTCCACCGCCAACTCAAGGTCTCGGTTATCCATCCACCAAGAGTCGGGCCGATAACAGGCGCGGCCATCATTCCGACGCCGAAGGTCGTCATAGCGAGCGTATGCTCCTCGACGGGAAACGTCTCGAGCATAATTGCCTGCGAGAGAGGCATCATCGCGGCACCGGCGAGGCCTTGCATCACGCGGAAGACGATTATTTGTCCGATGCTCGGAGCGAGACCGCAGAGTGCGGAGGCCGCCACGAACATCCCCACCGAAATCAGCAGGTAGCGCCGCCGACCTATCCGCACCGCGATCCATCCGCTCATCGGAATCATAACGCTGACCGCGGCCAGGTAGCTGGTGACTACCCAACTGATCCGGTCGACACCGACGTTGAAGCTGCGCTGCATATACGGTAGCGCGACGTTTACGATGGATCCGTCCAAAAGGGTGAGGATCGCGCCGAGTAATACGGAGGCGGCCACCAGCCACTTGTGCGGCTGCTGATGCGCCATGGGCTCAATAGCGCCGCTTTCATTCGCCTTGGCGAAAGAAGGTTTTGATTCCATCGTGCAGGCGACGCAAGAGTATCGCATCGCGGTTAACGGCTACACCGGATCGCAGTTCCGGCGCGTTCGATATTGTGTTCTCCAAGTTGATATCTGACGAATCTTCGAGACTCTTAGACTTGTTCTTGCTGAAAATCCCATCGCCACAAAACCTGAGTTCAATAAAAGAGCTGATGGCTACTCGCCAAAGATCTCGACTGGCACCAGAGAGGTGCGAAACATCTCAACTTTTTTTTTGACCAGATCTTCAAAAAGGAAGAGCCCTGGGTAACCGCTGGAAAGCGTGCACCACCATTCTGCCGGGGTGAGGGCGCCAGTGACGAGCTCGGCCTTGAGGCAGCGGGGCCACACCCACCGCATCCGATCCATGGCATCACGCTTTTTGATGCTCGCGAAGAAAATGGAAGCGATGATCCTTATGCCTTCACCGTAGAGAAGAAATAAGTACATCGCCATCTCGGTGAGTGATTTCACTCGCTCAATAATTCACCAGGCAGTCGCCGCGCCCTGTGGAGCAGGTCGCTCTGCGAGATGCTGCGTCATCCACATCAACGCGATGCCTAGTGCGTCACCGCATGGTTGTGCACTGCAGATAGTGTGGCTCTCCTTCGCTGTTCCTCGCTACGCATTCGAGCGATGAGGGAAGGCGCAATGGCGGAGGTCAAGGGACGGAGTCTTGGCGCGGGCTTGGGTGAGCAATCGGTTTTCAGTGGTCGACAGTGAAAAATGATCGGTAATCTTCGCCAAAACTGGCACACGCGCTCGCGGATCCGCAAGGCGATTCGCTCGGCCCTCACCGAACCCTCCTTCCAGGGCATCCCACAGCTTCTCGCGAAAAGGCGAGAAAGTGTATCCCATGTGTCCGGTACGATCTGTCATCTTTGTGTCGGGTCGCTCATAACGAACTCAAAGGACTGGCCAGAGTAGCGTCTCACACCGCTTTCTTGGCATCCGGGCGCCCCTCGGGAGCTCCGAGGAGGTCAGCAAGCCAGCGACTTGAAGGATCCTGAGCGCTGAACGTAAGGACGGCGATTGTTATCGGAACCCCGATGAAAGCGCCGAACAGTCCCCATACGAACGCCCAGAAGAAGACGGCAAAGAGCACGGCGATGGGGGAAATAGCGAACGCGCGTCCAGAGATGCGCGGCTCGATATAGCTGCCGACCACGAACTGGATGAGGTTCAGTCCGGCGAAGACCGCGAGGGCTGCCTGCCACGAAGCGAATTGCGCCAGCGCGAACAAGGTCGGGAAGACCGTGGCAATGAAGGGCCCTATGAAAGGGATGTAATTCAGGGCGAAGGCGACGACGCCCCATTCAGCCGCAAGCGGCAGGCCAGCAAGCCTCACAAAGGCCGAGACTAGCGCTCCCGTTATCAAGCTCATTACCGTTCTGACCAGCACGTATCTGCGAAACTTGGCCGCAGTCGCCAAGCTGCCGTCGAGCAGGACACGCGAGGCTCTTGAGTTCTCCATAGCTCGGATTCTTGCGCCAATGTCCTCGACTTCGAGAAGCCCAAGGACCACGTAGACGAGCGCAACCACCCAGAACCTCATAGTGGTTTGGACGCGTCCGGTGATCTCCGGTACCGCACGTAGGAGCCAGCCGATGTTGAAGTGTTCGGCCCAAAGGCTTGCTACGGCAATGCCGTGACCCTCCAACCAGACGGCTACTCGGTCATAGAGGACCTGGTAGCGCACCGCGTCGCTGACCACCCACCGCGCCACTCGGGAAAAGCCCCAGACAACCAGGGAGGCGAAGGCGAGAAACACTACCACAATGATAATAATAACGATGGCCAGGGCGAGGAGCTTTGGCATGTAGGATTGCAGAAAGCTCTGCAGCGGCCACACTATCGCGATGATGAAAAGAGCAAAGGCAATCGGCGCGAAAACAGAGCTGGCGAAGTATACCGCGGCCAAAATCACGACTGTGGCGATCAGAGTCGCTGCCGCGCGCGAGCTGACATCGCCGGTCATGCGGCTCCAAAGCCGAATGAGCGCGACAAAAAAGATCTAGCGCGGCCTGCTGTGTCGGGCTTGCTTGCGCCGCGAGCGAGGGTCCCCGGACTTACATTGCTAGAGGACCTATTAGCTTGATGTGAGATTACTTGGACCAACGAAGCGCGCCGACGCGATCGTCATTCCTTTACTAACCGGGTCTTGTTGATCTCTGCATCCATCTCCCCGGTTCATTGCATATTATGGGGCTCGACGAATCTAGCTTCCCCTGGCTCGATCCGAGTGCGACTTTGGCAGATAGCGAAGCGGTCTCGCAAGCCGCGTTGGGAAGCGTTCTATAAGATGCTGCCGCTCCTGGCTTGGGCCAATGCCAATCGAGAACCAACGACTACCATGGCCTTACAGAATCGATCGGTTGCGGCCCTCCGCGCTGGGACACGAAGGTCACAGGGTCGAAAGATAAGTCGCTGTTGGCTGTTGACCTTTACCGCGGCGCTTGCCACGGCAGCGGCATCGCCGCGTTGTCGGCATGGCGCACCTGCACCGGCGCAGTGCCCAGAGCGGCAATCAGGACCATCTTGGAGTTTCCGCTATTGACGATCTGATGAATGACGTCGGCTGGGATTATCAGTGTTGAGTTCGGTCCAAAGGCCGTGTCCTGACCTTCGATGGTCAGGGTTCCCGATCCCTCGAGAATAACGATTGCTTCTTCGCAGGCGTGACGATGGACCGGTGTGGCCGCGCCCGCCTCGATCGTCTGTCCCCAAACCTCGAGACCTTTCATCCCGTGCTCCGGGCCGGCGAGCGTGCGATGGTTCAGGCCCGGCAATTTGAATTCTTGCAGCGATGCATTGTTTACAACGGCCATGGGCGATCTCCTTGCGGTCCGCTCCGATTTATCGCTTCCGATGCTCGATCAGAAAATCGAGCACCGCGCGGTTGAATGCCTCGGGCTGCTCAATATTACTCAGGTGCCCTGCATCTTCAATGATTGTGAGGCGAGCGCCCCGGATGCGGCGCGCCAACTCGCACGACATCGCCGGCGGCGTCAACCTATCCTGATCGCCGACCACAACATGGGTCGGAACCGCGATGTTTTCGAGCTCCAGCTTTCGCGCGTAATTCACCGCACCTGCAATCGTTTTGAGGTAGGACTGCTTGTGCAGCACCGACATGCTTTCGACCAGGCGCTCATATGATCCCGCGCGCGGATTCGTGCCCAGTAGTGAGCGCGCCACCGCGGGCGCCATGTCGCGGGGTTCCTTACCTGCCAATAACGGCTCTTCGCGCAGCCGAATGAACTCGCGGCGCTGATCCTCATTAAGATGCGTGAAACCCGGAAGTGAATCGCACAACGTCAGCGTCGCGACCCGGTCGCGGTAGCGCGTGGCGAAATCGAGTGCGATCATCCCGCCCATCGAGAGACCGACCAGATGCGCTCGCGTCGTCCCGAAATGATCGAGCACGCGACGCAGATCGTGAGCGAAGTCCCCGAAGTCGAGCGGCCCTTCATAGTCGTCGCTGTCGCCGTAGCCGCGCGCATCCCAGGCCGCCGAATGGAAATCGCGGCCGAACACTGGAAGCTGATCTCGCCAGTTCGTTCGGTTCCCACCGATGCCGTGAAGGAAGATCACGAGCGGTCCCACGCCGAGGTGCTCGACTGCGATCTGCGGCGCCCCGGGCACCGTCACGTTCTTGGAGTCAGTCATTCGAGTTCCAGTGTGCGAATCTACGCGCATCGCAGGCGACAACAAAGACCGGTTCTGTCGCCTATTCGCAGATTTGATTTTCCGCTTCATTTATATGAGCGTAACCGAAAGGAGCTAGAGACTGTGCCCTGTTGCGCGTTGGCGGCCTTCATCCTGGGTCAGGTGCTGATTGGCCTGGACGGAATCAAGCGATTCTTCGGAATTGCCGCTTCCGCCGCGCCGGACAACCCGGCGACTGAATGGCGCCTCGGGACCGTGACGACTCCGCGAAAGCCATCGGCCCGACTGGGATTTCGATGGGCAGCCGTGGTGGCGGTACTCGAGATCGCGCTTGTGGCGGGCGGCACCTATGGTCTGCGCGCCCATTTCGGACACGGTCACGATTCCAATCTCGCTCAAATCGAGCAGTGCCCGCGATAGATTCCCCGGAGGACTGCCATGGCCGTTGCAGTTCATGAAGTCGTCCAGCAGTTCATCAGCCGCGATGCGGTAAAAGGGCCGATAACTGCGGCCCGTCAGCGCCGCACACTTCTGATCTACCTCGCGATGTGCATCCTCGGGCTGCTCCCGACCATCTTCGGGATGTCTCCCGCGATGAAAGCGGCCGGCGTCGGGTTATGGATTCCGGGCGGTGGTTTCGTCGCTTCCGGCGGATGGGCTGTGCTGTTCTTTCCCGCAACTTTAGCGCTTTTCGCGCTGTCCGTGTTCGCGTGGTTCGGCGCCGGGATGGTGATAGGCCCGATCGTCGTATGGCTGGGCAGCGCGATGCTGGCTGGCGCGATGACCGGTGATGCGATCTGGGTGCCCGCTTTGTTTTTAGTTCCCGCCGTCGTCGCGGCGATCGCGATCTACGCATATCAGCGGGCCGATGCCCACAAGCAGGCTGAGCTGCAGCGCTTCGAGATGCGTAAGAAGGCGCTCCCAGGTGCGATTGCGGAAGCGATCGAAGTCGCTGCTCCTGTTCCATCGCGGAACGGACGCGAGCTGTCCGCAGAAGATCTCGCCGCCGCGCGGTACCTCTTCGATCGCGCGCTCCAACCGGTCAGCGAGATGAACGGCTACGACAAGGTTGATCAGTTCCAGACCTCGGCATGGCGTTACCAGATCAACAACCTCGGCTACACGCTCGCGTCGCTCCAGTGTCACTACGCGCCGAACTTCCATGGCTACCTCACCCAGGCGCAGCGCAATCTGATCGATCTCTATCTTCAGAAGAAAATCTGGAGCTATTGGATCTACGAGTCCGCGTGGGGACATCTGAATCTCACCAATCCCGATCCCGCCGACAAGGACAACATCATGCTCACAGGATGGTTCGGGCTGCACGTGGGCATGTACATGCTGAACAGCGGCGACCGCCGCTACGGCGAGCCCGGCAGCCTGACATTCCGGCTGAACCGCAATCGCGCGTTCCCGCACGACATCCACAGCCTCGAGCATTCCGTGCTGCGTAACTTCCTGGGGGCGCCGTTCTGCCTGTTCCCGTGTGAGCCAAACTGGGTTTATCCGATATGCAATCACTTCGGGATGACTTCGATGGCGGTGTACGATCGCCTGTTCGGAACGAAGTACGTCGCATCCGCCCTCGATAAGTGGCTGAAAAGCCTGGAGACCGAGTTCACCGATTATAGCGGCAGCGTGATCGGCTTGCGCTCGGAGCTGACCGGAATTCGGTTTCCGTTTCCCGCGGGCGAGGCGGGCTTCGCGATGTTCGAGAACTGCTTCGCGCCCGAGCGGGCCCAGCGGATGTGGGCCGTAGCGCGCAACGAGCTCAAGTTCATAATCAAGCCCGATGCGGAAGGACACAACCGTATAATGCTGCCCGGGCGCGGCTTCGATTTCGGCAACTACCGTCCCGGGTTCGCAGGCGCCTACGCGAGCATCATGGATTCCGCGCGCGAGTTTGGCGACTACGAAACCGCCGATGCCGCCCAGCGCGCGCTCGACCAGGATTGCGGGCGTACAGATGAAGGGGGAGTGCTCCGTTATTCGAAGGGATCAAACCTGTCGAACATTATCGCGGTCAAGGCACGGCTCCATCGCCGTGACGATTTCCGCAAGGCCGTGATCGAGGGACCCCCGCAATCTGCTCTGCGCGGCCCGATTCTTACCGGCCTGAAATATCCCGAGGTGCTTGTAGGCCGCGCGTTCAGCAATGGCGACGATCTCGAACTGGTGCTCTATCCCGGAACCTCGGACGGCACGCGGCGGATTCGTATCGAGCGTCTGCGTCCAGGCGCTAGCTACGCGATTCGCAACGGCTCCGAGCATCAGTTTGTCGCGGACAGTTCCGGCGCGGCGGATTTATCCGTCGAGCTGAAAGGCCGAACTCCGCTACATATCGCGCCGGCGAACTAGCTCGGAGATTAACGGAATCCCGCGACTACTAGTACATAAGCGCGCCGTCGCTAACGATATGGCACGGCCAGAGATTCGCAGTCAGCGCTGCGCTCGCGTGGCGCGTCGTTCTTTCGCACTGCGCGATTATCTCGTGGCTGCCTGTAGTAGGCCGCAGGGTTGCTGATGGCGCTGCCGCCGGCGAGTTTCCTGACCAAAGCGATCGAGGGGATGAAACGGCTCCCGGCCAATGGCTTGGACCATCTCATCCCGCAGTACCGCATGTAATCCGACGCCCGCGCAGCGCTTGCGGTGTCGTACGGATCGAAAGAGAAGAGCTAGCTGGACGAGGGCGGCTTGCCGGGTTCGACCGGACCGCCGGCCGCCTTCCAGGCGTTGAATCCTCCGCCCATGTGACAGACCGGCTCCAGACCCATGCGCTGTAGAGTCTGCGCTGCCAGCGCAGACCGTCCACCACCCGCTCAGAAGAAGAGAAACCTCTTGCCCGAAGCGAAGATTCGCCTGTGATAGGGACTTTCTGGATCGACCCAGAATTCGAGCATCCCGCGCGGCGCGTGCACCGCCCCAGGAATCCGCCCGTCACGGGCGAGCTCGCGAATATCACGGATGTCAACAAACACGATGCCGGGATCGTCCTTTAGTTTAATCGCATCCTCGGCGCTGATAGTTTCGATCTCGGCGTTGGCCTCGGCCAGCATCTGCTTGACAGTCCACTTGAGCTTGAGCGGCATCTGAACACCTTCGCGCGCGGCTATGCACTTCACCTTGTAGCCGGAACCGAGATTCATTGCGAACTCTTCGCCCCACTCATCCGGCCAGCCAAAGAGCTCTCCGCCGCCCTGCATCGATTGCAGCGCATGAAGCGCGTCGCACAGAATCGCTAGCTGGCGTTCGGCATCGAACCCCTGCCGAACGGCTTACCCAGCGGAAAGATCACAAAACACCGTAGACAAGAGTTGGCAGCGCTCAAGCGGCTCATCATCGATCGCACCGATGGTACCCCCTTTACATGGACGGTTCAGGTCGTCAAAAAGGAACAGACGGAGTCGTCACCATCGCGAGTCGGCATTATCTCAGATCCGACTACCGCGGTTCACCGGAAGAGTTCAGCGGATCACGTGCGAGCCGCCCGGCCTGAGGTGCCAGGCTCTCGAAAGATGGTTTCAAGTGCCTCGGGGGAGGCGCCATCACATTGCCAAATCCGACCACGAGCGCCAGCAGGAGTAAGCTGTGGCAATGAAATAGAACACGCCATCAATTTCGAAGCGTACCATCAGAATGGCGCCGATCAGCGTGCCGACTACGGAGCCAAGCCCACACACCAGCACGAGCCGCCCACTCACAGTCACCACGCGATCGTACGCCGTGGACAGCGCTCGCGCCCGCGACATCAATATGCCACGCGTGCTGTAGGATCTCAGAAAAGTCGAGGTGTTGACCAAGACCGTTGCTTATAAGGGATCGACTATCTGATCCGACATCAGCTGCATGACGCGGCGGCAGGGCCGGGAGACCGAGCTGCATCCAGTCAAGTGGCATCTCGCCCTTCCGCTCGATATCGAGCGTCGCGCCGCAACCTCTTCCCGACAGTCAGGTCGCGTTCCCTTCGCGTCGCCTAGTTTGCGTTGTCTGCGCAAAACATCGGTCCGACGCCTCGGCCTACAATAGAGTTACGCGTTTCGCTGATCCTGCCAGAGAGCCCTTACGTGCCGGTGCCGGGCCCTACCTGCTGTATCTCTTCGAATGGGTATTGGGCATTGACAGGTAGATCTTGAAACGAATCCACTGAGCGCAGAAATCGCCACCTCTCAGTTCGCACCCGGATAGGTCGAAAGCCCGCGTTCTGGCAACCTTTTAACGACGCAATATTGTCTACCGCGACGTAAGTAAAGAGCCAGCGACCTCCCGCTTCAGCTCCCCGTTCAGAAATTTGCGCCATTGCGCGTCCCATTATGCCCAACCCTCGAAATCTTTTAAAAGTATACGCCCATTCGAGAAGCATCTCGTCTTGGCTCAGGGCTGGACAGAGTCCTTTGAACTGGCTAGCAACTAGCTCGTTTTGGGATGAGTCAATTAGCCACTGCATATAGCAAATCTCGTTCTTTTCAGTTCCCGCTACGTAGCAGGTTGACAATCCTGATTTCAACGCGGCAACACGCACTGGCCTTTCCCGCAAAATGGACGGAATATCTTCATGATCAAGAGGACGTACGACGATCGGGATCTTCGCTTCCGGTATGCGGTAAGATATCGAGTTGTCTCGTCTCAACAAATAGGAAACCCGATTCGAGTATATTCGATCTGAGAATTCCCTAATCACCTCGCCCGCTTCTCCTTGCGCGATCAACAATGGAACCGTCCGGGTTAGCTGAGTTAGATTCCATTTCATGCGAAATACCTCCGTTCTTTGCCGTCGCTCAACCCGCGGTTACCCGGGTTTAGACGAGAAAGGTCGGTAGACGGGATCTGAATCTGGGGGTCCAGAAATCGAGAGCTTAAGGTGATTATTCGCCAGCCGCTCCTGCAGGAGATTAAAAATCGTTTATCGGGGTGTAACTCGAAATGCTGGCGGATGCCGCGGGCTAAACACATAAATGCTTTTGCCAGGTCTACCTGCCTGGCAACCGGCCGGATGATCGTGATATCGGCGCACTCAGTCAGCCTGATCTTGCTGGCAGGAATGCCACAATGTTCCGATCTACGTACGAGTATTTGGTGAACAGAAAACACCTGTCGGCAAGCCACGCGCTTACACGCGCGTCTAGGCTGAGCATCCGCGCGCCGGATTGCACCCAGCTTCGCTGAGAAATGGGCGCAATAAAGTTCAGGCATGGTGCCGTTGGAATCAGCGATACCGTGCTGGCGAATAGCCTGGGATCGATGCTCGCGATTTGATCGGTCGACCCGCTAGCACATCCACTCGGCGCGTACCTTTCCACTATGCCGCGCGGAGAAACTCGGCCGCAAGGAAAAAATCGACGTGCGTCAAATTGAGGTCACTTTTCATAAGAACACGGACGGGCTCGATTGCCGATAGCTCACCAAGGCAGCTCGCCTCTTTTTTTGCCAAAGCGAACGCTGACCCTCAGTTTTGGAAGGGAAGTTCTGCTCCGCCGAGGAGTCCGGTCCCCTGATTTCGACTGGTATCGCTTCGGATCGCGTGGACACGCGAGATTTGCGGTCCCGGGCGATCAACATGCGCATCCGAGCGGCCAAGCTCCAGGAATGATTTTCAAGCGCGACACATTGCTGCGGCCGGAGAACAGGTCAGGGCTCTTCTGTGTCCGGTCCAAACTACGGACGTTCAAAGCATCTTACCAGAGGTCGGTCGTTACCGGCAGATAGCGGTCGTCAGGACGCAGGCATAGACCTGGTCTGAAGATTCGTACTCACGCGCGAACGCAAATTCTTTAGCCAGGCAAGCTCTTTGAGGCACACTCCGCTAATCCAAAGTAGGTGCGAAGTACTGGCACTCGTAGGATCATGAAAAGGCGCAATGAGCTCCGCGCTGATACTCCAGATGCACACGACCAGCGCCGCGCGAACCCCACCAAAGAAGTCGAGACGCCAGGTTTCGAAGCAGAGTCTGCTCGCGCTCGACTGGCTCAATTTCTTCAAGGCCGACGTGCAGACGACCGTCGGACCATATCTGGCTATTTTTCTGCTCGCTGTCCGCCACTGGAACACTGGGAAGATCGGAATCGCGATTTCGGTACCCGGTATCGTCGCGATCATCGCCCAGACTCCGATGGGCGCACTGGTCGATTGGACCGTCCGAAAACGGATCCTGGTGATGGTCTCCGCGCTGGCGCTGGGCACCGGCGTCTTGTTGCTGATAGCCGCCGATAGCCTCGTGATCGTTACCCTGGGACACCATCGCAGTCGCTTCGACGGTGATTCCTCCTGCGATTGCCTCTATCAGCCTGACTGGTGGGTCGGCGTTGGTTCGCTCAGCGGATGGGACGTAATGAGGCTTACAGCCATGGGGGCGCGCTCACCGCGGCAATCGGTGCGGCCGTTATCGGGTCTTGGTTCTCGCAGACCGCCTTTTCTTTTTCGCGGCGGCCATGAGCGTGGCAGCGGCATTGATGACAGTCGGGATACGGACACGTGATATCGACCCACTTTTGGCCCGCGAGGGAGCGGCTGACCACGAAGGCAACTTCGCGGCCGCCGCCCTTCGCGACCTGTTGCACAATACGCGGGTCAGGATCCTTCTGGTCGCCGTGATTCTGTTTCACCTTGCCAATGGCGCGTGCTTCCACTGGTTGGCGAATTATTTTTCTGTCAACCATCCGGACACCGCGCAAACCTACCTGTCGGCCTGCATCCTGATTTCGCAGCTCGTCATGTTGCCGATCGCGGTAGTCGCTGGACGCCTAGCGGACGGATGGGGTCGGAAGCCGACCCTATTGGTCGGGTTCGCGCTTTTGCCAATTCGGGGGTTGCTTTTCACCACGGTTCGCAATCCCTACGCGCTAGTCTCGATCCAGATACCCGACGGCGTGAGTGTCGGCATCTTCGGAGTTGTCGCAGTAGTCATGATCGCTGACCTGGCACGCCGCACGGGACGCTTCAACCTGATGCAAGGCGCGATGAATACCTGTGTCGTGATAGGCGCGTCGCTCAGCAACCTGGTCGCGGGTTTCGTTGCCAGAGAGGCAGGCTTTCGCACAGGCTTTATGATGCTGACGGCGCTGGCGGTCGGGGCTCTCGCGTTCTTTTGGGCGGTGATGCCCGAGACCCAACGTCGAATTCGAAGGTTCGCGGTCTGGCCTTTTCTCATCGATGCAGGAAAGTGGCTCGCCAGCCTGATGGCCGGCTGAGAGTAACCTTCGGGCAAACCTGCGCTAGGTCTGCCGCGATTTTGAACTGTGGTACCTCCTTTGGCTTTGCACTCTCCCGTGTTCGCGAGGCCGCGAAAGTAGACGCGTACCAGTAGACTCCTCTTCGGTTGAAAACGATCAAAGCAAGGCGGGCGCAGGGGCGCCGGGTCGTGATGAAAATCCACCAGGTAGACCGCGTTTGGGTGTAATGCGAATCGTCACGATCTTGCCCGAGGCAAAGTTCGCGCGCTTGGGGCCAAACAGGCCAAGCCTGGCGAGAAGGTATTTCTGCGGAATCCGCTCGATCATCTGATCCTGCACCGAGCGATCTGTTTCGAATTCAGCCTTGCCAACAAACGCCGGCCCCGTCCGAGAGCCCATCCAGACGATTACCGGACTGCCGCGGCGGACTCGTTTCGCCTTCCAGCTGTCAGTGTTGGTATCGATGAGAATCTGACCCTGGGGGGTCGTCACGAACCATACCGGCGCCGCGCGGCTTTGGCTGCCGTCAGTGCGGATGGTCGCGATATAGATGTAGCTTGCGTCGGCGAATGCGTTCACGTGGATCGGTGATGAGCCGGCCCGCGGTGTCGCGCCAATCACAAGCGCGAGCATAGTTGAAATAAATGCTGCCGCTAGACATTTCATGACTGACTCTCCTGGCTCGGCTGTCTCACCGCCACGCTCGGTAAAGACGATCGCCTCCGCGGAGGCTTCGCCCCGACACAATCCTGGGCTCAATCTCGAAACTGGTATTTGCCTGGCGCAAGGCAAGTTCCGCGCCTGCGATGAGATCCGGAGCGTGTGATGACCCCAGAAGTCGACCAGAGTTCCGATCGCTGCCTCCTCTCGTCTGCGTGCAGCCGGGCAATGCGCCGTAAGGGCTCCGAGTCTGATCGAGGCTCGCGGCCGGAACAGCGTGGCAGAAGCTGGGTGGTTCAGCGAAATTCACATGAAAGCCTTTAGATCATATATGTTCGGCGAACAG
>Ga0126378_10002910_pt1 | contig 12835 bp, 10 predicted proteins | sample PanSoiMetPlot_23_FD_92587 | JGI IMG/M metagenome (GOLD analysis project Ga0126378, IMG submission 92587) | Tropical forest soil microbial communities from Panama - MetaG Plot_23 | ecosystem: Environmental > Terrestrial > Soil > Tropical forest > Bulk soil | place: Panama | collected 2016-02-17
GTGGCGGACCTGAGCTCTCTAATCATTCGGGTCAAATTGAACGAAGTCGATATCGCCAAGGTACAGGTCGGCCAGCCGGTGCGCATAACGCTGGATGCCTATCCGCAGCACACGTTCAGCGGCAAAGTCACCTTCGTTGCCCCGGCGGCGGAGCTCGTCGACAAAATAAAAGTGTTCAAGGTGGAGATCGAGCTCGATCAGCTTGGCGCTCAATTTCGAACCGGGATGAGCGCCAACGTCGAGATCCTCGGCGAGAAACGGAGCGGCGCCTTGTCCATTCCCCTCGAGGCGCTCCAACGGCGAGACGGCCAGACAGTGGCTTACCTACTGAAGAAGAACCTGCGCTCGGATCAAATCCGCGAAGCGAAAGATGGCCTCAGCGGGCGATCCAAGTTCATTTGGCTCTCAGACCACTGGAAGGATTATTTCGAGGTCGCGACGGTGAAGGCGGGAGTCGCCACGCTGGAGCGAGTGGAGATCCTCTCCGGGCTCTCGGAGAACGACGCGGTAGCCCTCGAGGACCCTTCGCGCAAGAAGGTCGAGAAAGACGACGAAAACAACTAGCGAGCGCCGCAATGCTGCCCCTCATTCAGACCACCGCGATCACCAAAACATACGACGCCGATCAATCGGTGGTCCACGCGCTCCGAGGCGTGGACCTCTGGGTGAAAAGAGGAGAATTCGTTGCCCTGATCGGCCCTTCCGGCTCCGGCAAATCGACGCTGATGGCCATCCTCGGCTGCCTTGATTCGCCGACCAGCGGCCAATACACGCTCGATGGCCAATCGGTGGAGGCGCTTCCGCCACCGGCGCTGGCGCGGGTGCGAAACGAGAAGATTGGATTTGTATTTCAGTACTACAACCTGCTTCCAAGGGCGAACGTGCTTCGCAATGTAGAGCTGCCGATGCTCTACGCGGGCGTTCCGCGCAAAGAGAGAACCGAGCGGGCAAAAGAGCTTTTGGACAAAGTAGGAATTCTCGAAAAAGCTCGTCAATTTCCCTCCCAGCTGTCCGGAGGCCAGCGCCAACGGGTAGCGATTGCGAGAGCCTTGGTCAACCGCCCGGCGTTGCTCCTGGCGGATGAGCCCACCGGCTCGCTGGACTCTCGCACCGGCTCGGAGGTTCTGGCTCTGTTCCGACAGCTGCATCGACAGGGCAACACGGTGATCATCGTCACGCACGATCCGAGCATTGCCGCCCTGGCGGAGCGAAAGGTCGAGCTCTCCGATGGTTTGGTGGCCGCTGCGAAATCGGCGGCGTGAGAACCGATGACGGCTTCCGGCGCATTCTGGATTCGCCTGTCGAACGCGTGGATGGAGATCCGCGAGAACCTGGGCCGCTCCATCCTGCAGTCGCTGGGAATCATCCTCGGCGTCGCGTCCGTGCTGGGCGGGCTTTCGATCAGCGACAGCCAGCGCAGGCGCTCCGATGAGCTGTTCGTCAGACTCGGCGGCCTGGACAAGCTCAATGTCCAACCTGCGCAGGCAGCCAAGGATGGAACCCCGACCGCGCTGCAGATGGCAAATCTGGGACTGCGTTCGAAAGATGCCAAGGACGGCGCCGAGATGGATCGCAGCCAGGTCTTTGGCGTGTCGACTCAAAAATCCGGCCGAGCCCGCGTTCGCTCGCCCTTTGCGGATCAGGACCGGGCGATCACCGGCATCGGCGTGGATTATCTGCGGGTCGAAGGCTACGAGCTTGCCGCCGGCCGTTCCTTTACCTCGGAGGATCTGCGGAACAACGCGCCGATCGCGATCCTCGGCAGCGAACCGCAGGAGGTGTTCTTCCCGACTGGAGACCCGCTCGGCAAAACGATCCGAGTCGGAGACGTGCCGGTGGTGGTGGTCGGCCTGCTCAAGGAGCGCGTGTTCCACTTCCGCAAGTCGGGACGCAACATCTTCCGAGGTCGAAATCGCATCATCGCCTTACCCGCGACGCTGGTGCAGTGGAGATTCGAAGGAGACCAGTACCAGAAGCTGGAACGAGTGACGTTCAAAATACCTCAACTGAGCGCGATGGAGCTCTTTTCCAAGAATTTGAGCCAGCTCCTCGTCTCCAATCATCGCCAGCAGAATGACTTTCGATTGGACGATGTCGCCGCGCGAGTCACCAAGCAGCGAAAGAATGGTGAGGTCTACGATGTCATTTTCATGCTCTCCGGCGTGCTGTCGCTGCTCGGCGGCGGATTGGTGAATGTCAACATCCAGTTGGCTTCCCTGAAGGAGCGGGTGAGGGAAGTCGGCACCAAGATGGCGATCGGATCCTCGGGTCGAGAGATTTTCAAGGAGTTCATGACCGAATCCATGCTTCTGGCCGGCCTGGGTGCGCTCGTTGGCCTGGCGCTGGGCTGCGCGTTTTCCTGGTTCATCCTCCAAACGATTGAAGTGCCGCTTTACCTTCGCGCATCCAGCTTCGGCCTTGCAGTGGGATTGGCGACTCTGAGCGGCTTTCTCTTCGGCCTCTATCCCGCCTTCAGGGCCAGTCGCCTCTCGCCGATGGAAGCCCTTCGCTATGATTGACCGCCAACGCGAAGGAGGACGGCGAATCTCGGCGCTGGCTCGGCTCGCGATGCTGGTGGAAGTTGTTCGCGTGGGCCTGGTGGAATTGTGGGCGCACAAGCTGCGCTCGGTCTTGACTCTCACCCTGCTCATGCTCGGTGTTTTTGCCCTGGTGGTGATGACGTCTGTATTGGACGGCGTGATGGACAGGATTTCGATGGGATTTGCGGGGATGAGTTGGGATGGAACTCTCATGGTTGCTCCCAAGGCGCCGCGCACCACTGAAGAGGCCAAGCGCTTCGCCATGAGCCCGGGCCTGCGGTACGAGGACCTGGAAAGGCTCACTGCGCGCCACGACAAGGTCCTGGCATTTCTCCCGCGTTCTTCAACTCGGACATCGGTGACGACCCCTACGGCCAATGAGCAGGCTTTTGTCAATGGCCTGTGGTCCGACTACGGATTTTGGATGAATCGACCCGTCGACCTTGGCCGAGGCCTGACCGAAAACGATCAACGCCGCCGCAGCAGAGTGGCGGTCGTCGGCGCCACCTTGGCGGCAAAGCTGTTCTCTGGAGCCGATCCGGTCGGGCGCGACGTCATGGTCAACGGCATTCCATTCCGAGTCGTCGGCGTTCAAGCCAAAGGTCAGATTTTCAGCAACGAGAATTATCAGGACGCGAACGGCGTTTCCATTCCGCTCGAGACTTACATCGACCGGATCGACCCCGAGCACAAGCTTTCCCATTTAGCGGTCAAGCTCACATCGAAAAAGGACCTGGACGAGGTGTCATCCGTGATGATCGCTCGCACCAAGCAAGCCCATCACGGCATTGAAGACATTGAGATCGTGGACCTCGATGGCGAGATGGCCAAGTCCTATCAAAACTTTCTCAATCAATTGCATGATTGGTCGGTCGTGCTGTTCAGTCTCGCCGGCGTGGTGCTCCTCGTCGGCGGGGTGGGCGTATTGTCGGTGATGCTGATTTCGTTTTCCGATCGCCGCTACGAGATTGGTCTGCGCAAAGCGATCGGCGCTTCCGACGGAGAGGTATTGATGCAATTTCTGCTGGAAGCGTTGGTGCTCGCGGCATTGGGAGCGCTGGCCGGCACGGTGGCTGGAACCGTCGTCTGCAGAGCGCTGTCTCCTGTATTCCCATACGGCTTGGTCGTCAATCCATGGGGATTGACGATGGCGTGGATCGCCGCTTTGGTGTTGGCGGTGATTTTCGGTCTGTACCCGGCGCTTCGCGCCTCGAGACTCGCGCCGATCGAAGCGATGCGTTAGGAAGCATATTCAGGTGCAGCACCACTCACCAAGCAACGTTTACAGTCCTCGTTGCGACAGGGCATGTGCCACAACCTGGTGTTACATTCTCGTATGTCAAAGTCAACGATTCATCGATGATGGTTGAGCCGTTGCGTTGCAGAAGCACCCTCGTAGAAGTTGATTGAGTGCGAAATGTCACTGTCCACTCATCCGGGCTTGGGACTATACGACCATTTTGCCCTGGCTCTGAGCAGCTGAAGCTTTGCGAAACGCTGGTCGACGAGCACGTGAAATCCTGTGTGGCGTCCGCAGATTCGATATGCACAAGGTAGGTGCCAGTTCCCTGACCTGGAGCAGGCTGAACACGAATCGTCGCACCAGGGCAAAGATAGCCGATGGAGTAACAAGTATGTCCACAACCGGTCAGGGGCAACAACGCCATCCCGAACAAGGTAGCGACTGAGATCGCGACGAAAATCGTCGCAGTTGGCCAGCGCATCTCTACCTCCCGATCGGGAGCTATTCTATCAGCAAGCCATGCAAACGAAGCAAGTCGCCGATTTCTTGCTCGTGATCGAGCATGAACTGATCGATTCCGTAGTAAAAGTAGCCTTTGGTGATGGAATCGCTCTCAGGTTGGGGTATCTCCCCGCGAGTTGAACTCTACTTCCCGCGCCGAACGGTGGAACGAGCCCCTCGCGTGCATCGAGGCCAACAAGCGAAGCATTGCACGATCGAGCCCCGGGAACTTTTGTGCTCCGCCGTGGCATCTCCTGATCGACTCACAACGGAGGAGCTCATGAAATCGTTCAGAAGCAACTTAGCAATTTGTGCACTGGTTTTGTCTTCGGGCGGAGTCGCGAATGCCAAACAGGTCATTGTCTTCGAGGCGCCGCTCGACCGTTGGCAAAAGGAAGTCTCGGCAGACTTCGCGGTGAACCGCGAGTTGGGTCGGGCCTGGGTCGACGTGCAACTGGAGTCGACGGAGCCAGGCGATGAGATGCCGAGCGTGCAAGTGATCTCGAGGAAGGTCGAAGGCCTTACCTACGATCCAGCGCGCAAGCAGGTGCTGTATGGCACCGGGACCGAAATCACGGTTTGCGCAGAGGACGCCAAGTTTCTCTGGCGAACTTATCTGAAGGCAACCGGGCAATGTCAGCTGACCCCGCTCTACGAGCAGCGCAATGTAGACGATGGGTTTAGGATTCGCGAGCAAACCATGGCTAAGGTCGCTTTCGAATCGAAGTCCAGTCTTCCCCTCGACTCGGCACCGACGGCGCTGATAGAGCAACTGAAGGGCGCCGAGATCTCATTGGAGCAAGGAATGGCTGCCAGCATGGCAGAGGGGAAGCCGATATCGGCGAAGTTCGAGGTCGAAAACGGCCAGCTCCAGCTCTCAGTCTACATCGCGAAGGACGCGAGCTACCACGAGGTGATCGTCGACCATAAGACTGGGAAGATTTCAAAGGCCGAGCAAATCACCAGCGGTGACGGTCTCGCGGCCGCGGTGGCACAGGGTGAAGCGATGGCCCAGGCCAAAAACTCGCTGCAAGGAGCGCTGGCAAAGGCAGCGTCAACGAACGACGGGTACCGCGCAATCAGCGTGACCTCGGCGCTCAAGGATAATCGGCCGATCGCTTACATCACTCTAGTGAAAGGTAAACACTCCAAGACGATCAGTGAGGCGCTCGACTAAAGCGCGACCCAGCGGCAAGGAAGCGCGGCATGATCGCCGAAGCCTCATGGAATGGAGGGCTGGGAGTGACGGAGAAAGAGTTGCTCACCTTGGCGACGTCGGCTGCGAATCGATTGAAGCGATTCGCGTATCACTTGTGCGGTGATGCCGACGTCGCCGAGGACTTGGTTCAGGAGGGATTTCTCCGCGCCCTGGCTCGCCGCGCACAGCTGCGCGACACCAGCCGCGCACTTCCATGGCTTCTGATGATCGTTCGCCGAGTCTTCTTGGAGAATCGCCGCAAAACTCAACGCCACTTGCAGTTGATCGAGGGGGACGAGACGCTGATGGATCCGCCGGTCGGAAATTTGGAAGATGAAATGTTTCGCGGCGCGCTCAGCGAGGAGGTAGCTGACGCGCTGGCGGCGCTCCCCGAAGAGTGGCGGACCTGCCTGCTGCTTCGCGAGCTGGACGAGTTCTCATACGAGGAGATCGCCGAGATCGTCGAATGCCCTGTCGGCACCGTGCGCTCGCGCCTCGCGCGCGCCCGTGCGCAGTTGCTCGTCTCGCTACACACCTTCGCGGCCGATCGCGGCGCCAGCCGAGGAGGACGGAGATGAGTTGCCCGAGCTTCGAATCCTTGAGTGCCGAGTTGGACGGAGAGCTGGCCGAGCTCGAGAGGGAAGCGGTGAGATCGCACCTTGACGGCTGCGACAAGTGCCGAGCCCGCCGGACCGAGCTGCTCTTGTTGGGGAGCGCAGTGCGGAACGCGTCGGCCGCTCCATTCGATTCCAACGAGCTTAAGGCGCGCCTGATGGCAACGGTGCAAAAGCGCCGACGCGCGTCGGCTTTCCGAGTCGCATTGGGTGTTGCAGCTGCTGCTGCGCTGGTCGCCCTGCTCGTGCCGGTGCTGGGCGGCAAGGATGTGGTCACCGAGCTGGTTGGCGACCATCTCGGGACCACCGTGACGGGCGAGGAACCCTTCGATGTCGTGAGCAACGACCCGAACGTCGTCGAGCGCTGGTTCGACGGGAAGCTCGACTACAAGTTGCGAATCCCGCGCCCGCCTGAGGCGCGGCTTCTCGGCGGCCGGCTCTGCAACGTCGGTGACCGCCAATTCCCGCTCGCCTCATATGAGCGCGAGGGCCGGCGCATCTCGCTCTTCGCCATGGGCACTGCCGCCCGAGGCCGCGAGGGAGACTGCAAGGAGGGAGTGCGCGGCTTCACGGTCTGTCGCCAGGCCGCGGATGGAATCGACTATATGCTCGTGTCAGACTATCCGCGGTCGGAAGCGAAACGCGTGCTCACCGCCGTGCTCTCGGACCTTCGCTGAAATCTCTTTTGCGAACCTCAACTCGTCATTGGGAAGCCCGCGCACTCAAGCTTTTCGCAATCAGGGCGTCCACCTGGGTGAAATCGTTTCCAGTGTAGCGTTGGCCTTCCACGCTGAAGGCCGGGTACCGTCGGAACCTTCTCAGCAGGGACTTGAAAAAGCCCTCGATCGACGCAGCGTCGATGAGCCGCACCGCGACCTGGTTATCGAACTTCGAGGAAAGCGTTTGTGCCCACTCGGACAAAGCGTGGAACTCGGTGCTGAGACCCTCGGGAAGGCCGGTCTGGATCATCTCCCGCTGCACTTTTTGCCGAAGCCCGATGACCTGCCAGGTCACCTCGCAGTGCTGTCAATGGCTGTACTGCGTTGGGACGTAAGTGATGACTTCAACGCGAACGGGCCGATCGAGGGATTCCTGCGGCATCGTGGAGCCTCCCCCGGGAAGTTAACTACTCTGCGACCTCGAAGGGAAGCTCGCCATCCTGCGTCGCTCTCGGCGATATCGAGGTTCCCGACAACTGCCGCGAGCGGGGGCAAATGCTGTCCCGCGAAATCCGGAGCTGTCGGCTGCTATCTGCTGCTTCGAGCTCGCCGGCCAGACGCCCGAGGAGACGGTCCGAAAGTTACTGGCGCGCAAGGTCTCGGCGAGCACGAGCCCCTATGCGTATCCGCTGGCCAGGCTCTCGGCCTCTCTGTTCAACACGCCCGCGGAGGTTGACCAAGCCGTCGCCGGGGTTCGCGCTATCGTTGCTTGAGGCATGGCCTCCCGCCCCCGCGCGATGTGATTTCCTGACACAGGAAACACCCGACGTCGTGCGCACTTCACGTTGCCAGCGGTTGCTCGTTGCCCTACCTTTCGCTCCTCAACGGCGGTAGCAGCGAAACCGGCGAGGCGCCGGGTTGGGAGGCAACGATGGCCAGCCAGTGGGTCAACCCTCGGGACAGCAAGTTCCTGCTGCACGAGGTTTTGAAAATCGATGAGGAAATGCTCGGCAAGGCTCCCTTCGAGGGCATTGACCCCGAGATGGTCGATATGGTGGTCGACGGCGCCGCCACGTTCGGGGAGGGCGAGCTCGCGCCGCACTATCCCGACGAGGCGCGAGGCAAGCCGATCGAGGCAGTGTTCAATGACAATGTCGTCCGCGCTCCCGAGGCGTACAAGACGCTCTGGAAACACTTCGCCGAGGGCGGCTGGCTGAGCATCTCCGACGGCCCGGAGCTCGGTGGCCAGGGCCTGCCCAGTGTCGTCGCCGCCGCCTGCAATGAGTTCTTCTTCGCGTGCAATCAGGCTTTCACCTTGGTCCCCATGCTGACCGTCGGCGCCGCCCGGCTGATAGAGAAGTTCTGCTCCGACGAGCTGAAGGCCGCGTTTCTCAAAAAGATGTTCGACGGCACCTGGTCGGGAACGATGTGCCTCACCGAGCCCGTCGCCGGTTCCGATGTCGGCGCCTTGAAGGCGACCGCGAAGAAAAACGCGGACGGGAGTTACTCCATCTCGGGCACCAAGTGCTTCATCACCTACGGCGACCACGATCTGTGCGAGAACATTGTTCACGTCGTCCTGGCGAGAATCGAGGGCGATCCGGTTGGCACCCAGGGCATTTCCATCTTCGTCATCCCAAAAAATCGCGTGAATCCAGACGGCAGCGTTGGCGAGTCGAACGACGTTGTGACTGGAAACGTCGAGCACAAGATGGGCATTCACGGCAGCCCGACCTGCACGCTCAACTTCGGCGAGAACGGCAAGTGCGTCGGATATCTGATGGGCCGCGAGCGCGACGGGATGAAAATCATGTTTCATTTGATGAACGAGGAGCGGCAGAACATCGGGCTGATGGGCACCGGCCTCGCCGGCTCGGCGTACTTGCACGCTCTGGCCTATGCAAAAGATAGACTGCAGGGATCGAGCATGGGCGCGCGGGCGCCCGGCAAGCAGGTGCCAATTATTCAGCACCCCGACGTCCGGCGAATGCTGATGGTTCAGAAGTCCGTCGTCGAGGGAATCCGCCTGCTTTCACTGTATTGCTTTTACACGATGGACAAGGGAAAGGCCGCGACCACTGAAGATGAGAAGATGAAGTATCAGGCGTTGATCGAAATCCTCACGCCCATCGTCAAGGCCTACTGCACCGATATGGGAATGGTTGTGAATCACCTGGCCGTGCAGACCTACGGCGGCTACGGGTATTGCCGCGACTATCCAGTCGAGCAGATGCAGCGGGATCAGCGGATCAACAGCATCTACGAGGGGACCAACGGCATCCAGGCACTGGACCTCGTGAGCAGGAAATTAGGAATGAGCGGGGGCAAGCTGCTTACGCTGCTCTTGAACGAGACGAACGCTGTCATCGGACAAGCTTTAGACACCGCCGAATTGCGGCAGGAGGCCCAGAGAGTTGAGGAAGCAGTGCACGCGCTCGCGACCACGGCCTCGGCGTTGGGGGGAATAGCGAAAACGAGCCCTACCGTGCCGCTCCTCGCCGCGTGCGACCTGCTCAATTGCTTCGGCGATACGCTCTGCGGTTGGCTTCACCTGTGGATGGCCTTAACGGCCAAGAAAGCGCTCAATAGCGCCGAGAGCGAAGAGGACCGACTTTTCTACCAAGGCAAAATCGAGGGCGCGAAGTTCTTCGTCAACCGCATCACCTCTCTGGTCCCCGCGAAGTGCGAGGTCCTCGCCAAAGACGAGACCAGCGCGATGCGAATATCCGAAGGCGCTTTCGCGGTGTGAGCTCGCGAAACATCGGTGGCGTAAGAGAACAAAGCAGATAACTCGTTAAATGACGCGGGAGGAACTTCGCTGTCCAGTGTGTGGTTATCCCCTTGGGTTCCCTCCGTGGAAAGAGGCTTCGCCGTCCGACGAGATCTGCCCTTCGTGCGGAATTCAATTTGGCTACACGGATGCAGGGGGTGGAAGCGAGGAAAGACGAGGCGAGGTGTATCGTCTATGGCGCAAAGAATGGATTGCAGCTGGAATGCCTTGGCGGAGCGCTCAAGCGCGCCCGCGAGACTGGAATCCAGTTCAGCAGCTACAGTCGATCGGTTTTAAACTGGAGCACGCAAATTAGGTCAGCCAGTTCGTCGCCACACCGCGGCAAAGCTCACTGGAACATCCTTGAGTGACGCCCATTGGGGCTTTGCAGCAATCCAGCGATCGTCGATCACTTGCTCATGCATCTCCGCGAGCGACCACCCAGCGGACATTGCTGCCTGCACGTGCTCAGAAAAGAGATGGACATGGGTTTCAATCGCGAGCGGCGTTCCGTCGGGCGCATCGAAATGCGTCGGCATTCCCGACTTCATAATGAAGAATGGGTGAAAACCGATGAGGACGTGCGCTCCACCCACTTTGGTGAGCCGGGCAGACTCTAAATAGAGAGGTCGGAGATTGCTGAGGTGCTCGTCGACGAGCGATGTGATCGCCAGCGAATACGCACCCGATTCGAGTCCCGAATCGCTCACGTCAGCCACGTCAAGGCGGCAGTACACGCCCCGCGCTTTGGCGCGCTCGAGCATCTCGGGCGTTAGATCGACGCCGTCCACTTGCTGCACTCCGCGAGACTTCAGCCACGCACCTGTGCGGCCTGTTCCACATCCCAGGTCAGCCGCTCGAGCGACTTCGCTCCAGCGCACAGTGCTGATTTGATCGAGCAGCCACAGGTCCATGTTCTTCTTGATCGTCTCTTCATATGTTGACGACCACATGCGGTAGCCTTCCCGCGCAGAGACGGTGCGGTAACCGCGCGTATCGAACGAAGAGAAAGAAGGCATGCGCGCCGCAATCCCATCGACTGCCTAATGTGTCAAGAGGCGCGGCGTCGGTGTTTCATTCCGAGCAAAGGAAAGCCCGCCGGCGAATTGAAACGAGTGTGAAATTAAGCTCGGTTTCCGAGTTATATTTCACACTCGATGAAAATGACGAACGCTATGCTGCCCGGGGCTTGGGCTCGCAATGCGTCCCTCGACTTCGGCGGCGTTGGGCCGCCTACGCTCGGGAGGAATAGGGCGCTCGGGTCGCTAACCCCCGCCTACGTCTGCCCCGAACCTGTTGAGGAGCTCGAGGTGCACGAATTCGGGCGCGTTGCAGCTCCACTTCGGCCGTCCTACGCCTGTCCCGAGCCTGTCGAGGGGCTCGGGGCGTATGGGGGATCAACGAGCGCTGGGGGGCGGCGTTAGGCTGATCACTTCGAGCTTTCCTTCGGCGTATCGCGCCCGCAGCTGCTTCTTGTCGAACTTACCCACGCTCGTCTTCGGCACTTCCGATATGAACGCCCAGCGTTCGGGGAGCCAGAACTTCGCCACTTTATCCTTGAGCCAATCGCGCAGCTCACTTGGGTCGAGTTTCTGACCCTGCTTCGCCACCACGCACGCCAGCGGCCGCTCTGCCCAACGATCGTCGGGGACGGAGATGACGGTCGCTTCGGCCACGTTCGGGTGGCCACAGATGGCGAGCTCCAACTGAACCGAGCTGATCCATTCGCCGCCCGACTTGATCACATCCTTCGAGCGATCGGTGATCTGAATGTAGCCCCGACGATCGACGCAGCCCACGTCGCCGGTGCGCAGCCAGCCGTCGTGGAACTTCTCCGGCGACGCGTCGAGCAGATAGGCGCCGGTGATCCAGGGGCCGCGCACCTGGATCTCGCCGAGCGACTCGCCGTCCCATGGCATCACTTGACCTGCGTCGTCGATCAGCCGCAGCTCAACGCCCAGCGCCACGCGCCCGGTCTTCGAGCGCCACCAGATGTCTTCCTCGGGCGAGCGCACGTCGCACGGTGGGTGCGCGATCGCGCCCAGTGGGCTCATCTCCGTCATCCCCCACGCCTGCACGATGCGGACGCCGTGGCGATGCTGCAGCGCTTCGATCATGGTCTGCGGAACCGCTGAGCCGCCGACGATCACCGTGCGAAGCGACTTGAGATCAACCTCGTTCGTCTCTGCATATTGCAGGATTCCATTCCAAACAGTCGGCACGCCCGCCGAGAAGGTCGGTTTCTCTTGGGCGATGAACCGGCAGAGCGGCTCGGGTGCGAGAAAACGCCCGGGCATCAGCATGTCCGCGCCGCACGCCCAGCACGCGTAGGGGATGCCCCAGGCGTTGGCGTGAAACATCGGCACGATCGGCAGCACGCGGTCGCGCTCGCCGATCCCGAAGTTGTTGGGCGTGCAGATTGTGACCGAGTGCAGCCACGTGCTGCGGTGGGAGTAGACCACGCCCTTCGGGTTGCCGGTGGTGCCGCTGGTGTAGCAGATCGCCGCGGCGGTGTTCTCGTCGACCTCGGGCCACTCGAAGCCGCCCTCGTAGGCGGAGAGGAGCTCCTCGTACCGCAGCGGCTTGCCCAGTGCGCTGCCGTCGCCTGGACCGATCACGATGAAATGCTCGACTTTTTTCAGCTCAGGCAGAACGCCCGCCAGCAGCGGCACCAGCGTGTCGTCGACGAGGATCACTTTGTCCTCGGCGTGATTGATGATGTAGGCGAGCTGCTCGGGAAAGAGGCGGATGTTGAGCGTGTGCAGGACCGCACCCATCGCGGGAACCGCCAGGTAGGCCTCGAGGTGCTCTTGCGTGTTCCAGCAGAAAGTGCCGACTCGATCGCCGGATTTGACGCCCAACGCGCGGAGCGCTTGCGCCAACTTTTCGGCGCGCTTGGATACCTGCGCAAACGTCGCAGTGCGCGTACGGGTGCCTTCGAACGTAACCACGTTGCTTTGTCCATAGACGGAGCGGCCGTGGCGGAGCAGGCTGGTTACCGTCAACTGGTAGTCTTGCATGGTGCTGAGCATCGATCCCTCCTATTGGGGTAGTCGCGAGACTAAGGGTTCCGTCCGGGCGCCGGCAACGTGAGAAAAACCAATGCAGCGTCGTTTTTCAATGTGAAAACATCACATTGCCCTATTCAGGCTCGATTCCATCGCTTTCGCCCAAAAAGCTCTCGATTACCGGTGCAACCTCGGGCGCGTGCGTCACCAGGAACAGGTGCCCGCCCTTCGGCACCACCTGCAGGCGCGATCGCGGCAACAGCTTGGCCATCAGCCGCAGGCCGGCCAGCGGGGCGATCGGA
>Ga0126378_10002911_pt1 | contig 12830 bp, 10 predicted proteins | sample PanSoiMetPlot_23_FD_92587 | JGI IMG/M metagenome (GOLD analysis project Ga0126378, IMG submission 92587) | Tropical forest soil microbial communities from Panama - MetaG Plot_23 | ecosystem: Environmental > Terrestrial > Soil > Tropical forest > Bulk soil | place: Panama | collected 2016-02-17
AATCCCTCTGACATTCGACTGAAAGAGAACGTCAAGGACTACACTCGCGGGCTCGCGGATATCGTGCGCCTGAACCCGATTAGCTATACGCTCAAGGCTAGCGGTACGGAGACGTGCGGGTTTGATGCTGAGAAGGTTCGGGAGGTTTTCCCGGAGTGTGTAGGCACTACGAAGATGAAGCTCAATCCGGATGACGAAGAGGAAACTGACGTGCTTACCTTCGACATGCACTCGATCCTAGTCGCCTTGGTAAATGCGGTGAAGGAGCTAGCGAGCAAATGAACTTGCAAGAACGCTTAGAGGTAATGCAGGCTCGCCTGCAAGAGCAACGAGCTAACCTAGCTGCGGTGCAGCGTGCGGTGTTTCAGCTCGAGGGCGCAATCCTGACGATACAGGAGTTGATTAATGAATCCCCAGACGTACGACGACCTGAAGGCGGAGATCACTCAACGAATGGGGAATCGCCAGGATCTGTCCTCGCGGATTGACCAATGGGCGATGGACGCATTCACGGAGTTAACGCAAGCTCCGAAGGCGAGCTTCAGGGAACTTGATGCGATCTACGAGGTGACGGCGTCACAGAATATTCCGCGCCTGTCGGTGCCGGGTGACTTCTGGTTCATCCTGTCGTTGAGGGACGCGACGCGAAAGCTCGACCAGGTGCACTGGCAAGTGCTAGATCGGGTTCAGCGAACGTTTGGCATCCCAGTGCGGTACGCGAGGTACCAAGATTATCTTGAGCTTGATCCAATTCCATCTCAAGATTGGCCAATGATCATGCGGTATCGACGCCGGTTGCCTAAGCTGATGGCCGGGATGGCGATTCCGCTTGAGCGCGAATGGCACGAACTCTTGATCACGCTCACGATTGCTAAGGGCTTGTCAGCGTTGCAACGCTTCGAGGAGTCCTCGATGCATCGTCAGATGGCAGATGCGGACTTGGGCATGCGGCAAGACAATCCGCTGCTTGAGGACGATAACTATGAGTCAACGGTGGGTGTCCGCTTCAAATAATGAAAGGCTAAGAAGTGGGCCAACAAGTCATTACGTATACGCAGATTCCGACGAAGGGACTCTATACGAGTTCCGTGGCAGATGCGATTGGACCTGAGTACGCACCTTGGTGCCAGAACGTCCGGTTTAGATTCGGGCAGATAATAAAATGTCCTGGCCGATCAGCGACGCAGCAAACTCTGTCAAGTGCCTTGATGGACTTCGCCCTTCATACTGACGCGGCGGGCACCAAGACAGTTTTTGGAATAACGAGTTCGGGCGGTCCCGGTGCATACACGACGTCTGCGGCGACCTACGACAAGACGGCTAACCAATTTGCAACCCCGTTTACCCTTGGGCTAACGAGTCAGCAAGAGGCTCGAGCGAGCTGGACGTGTGGGGAAGAGAAGCTGATGATCGTGCGGGCGTCCACGATTGCGGCAGTGAGCAATAGTGGGGGTCCGTGGGCTGTTGAACAAGTCTCAAGTCCGGCGGGTCTATTTCTAGAATACTTCAAGAATCACGTGTTTCTATCCAACATAATTGGGGCCGCGAATCGCGTGCAGTGGAGCGCGCGGGGCCAATATAATGATTGGGCGACGACGCAAACCCATGGTGGATTCCTAGATCTCTATGATGGGACAGTCGAGGCGATCACGGGGGCCAAGATTCTGGGGGACCGACTCGTTGTGTATCGTATGAGTTCGATCACCGATATGGTCGCTAGCGGCGACGATGAGTCCCCATTTCTACCAGAAGGTCGGATATACGGAATCGGGTGTTTGTGTCCTTGGTCCCTTGTGAATCTCGGGCAGTACCACATGTTCCTTGGGAACGACTATAACGTATACGCGTGGGATGGCATTAACTTGAATCCTGTGGGAACGCCAGTTCATTCGTATATTCGGCAGTTGTACGATCCAGGCAATACGCAATGGTACACGGCACCCTTTGCGGCCGCATTTATGGGGTACAAGGAGTATTGGCTTGCGATATACGTGAACAACCAGACCTTTATCCTAATCTATGATTATCTACGGGACACGTGGACCCGCGACTTTATACCGGGCGTGGGCTTGACGGCGCTCTACGAGCAATTGTTGACGGGTACTGGTGGGCCTGGTTACAGTCAGATTGGCTACCCGTCCCTTTACCCATGCTTGATGGCGGCGCGTGGGACGACGTATTACGTGATTGATGAGCGGATCGACGGAGATAGGTTGAATCGGTCGACGGATGGTGGGACCGATATGTTCGTTGACACGCCGGACATGTACTACGATGCTAAGTCGCACTTGCAAAACTCGACACTTGAGCGGGTGATGGTGAGTGAGGGCATGCCGAGGTCATCGGGTGAGCCCGCGTTTCAGTTACAGGTAAGTATTGATCGAGGCAATAACTTTGCGACTAGCCAGAATATCCAGCCAACGGACGTGCATTGGGGCTTTGAATTCTCGGACCTAAATATCACGAGCAACGTTCGACGGTATCGTTTCAACTATCCAAAGGAGCGAGGTGCTGGGGCTCCAAGTCTGCGGGGCTACACAGATGTTCACATCCCAAGCGGTGAGTTCTTCCCCGTCAACCGACCAATCGGAACCCAGCTTAGTAACGTTCCGCCCACTGGTGTTGACACACGGCAAGTTAGAATACCTGTGGGAGAGGATGAGGTTGTATCCCCAGCTGTTCGACGACCTGATTCCGAGGACATTCGAGGCATTCCGGGAAGGGATGATGAGCCCGGCTAACCAATTCTATGAGTTCGTGCGGGACGACGAAGTGATTGGTCTTGCGGCGGCAACAAACGTACGTCCGCGGCTGGATTGCAACATACACATCGTGATGTTCGATCGCCGACTGAGGGGTCGTGAGAAGGTTATGCTTGATGCGCTCCGGGATTTTGCCCTGAGGGCCAAGCTTAGGCGGATCACGGCGGTGCTGCCAGAAGACAACAAGACAGCAATCAAGCTGGCCCTTCGGTTGGGCTTCATGCACGAAGGCACGATGAGAAAGGCACACCTGCGAGATGGAATCTACAGAGACTTCCTCATCTTCGGAATCCTTGGAGAAGAGTTGTTCGATCTCAACCGCGACACCGGGAGCCCTGAAGCAGTTGGGGGAGATGGGGGCGATATTCGCGGAGATGTACGGCCAGGGGATAATGTCCTTCAAGAGCCACATCTTCATAGCGAAGATGAAGTTCTTCATGGAGAACCGGATGGGGACGGTGCTGTGCGCCCACACCCATGACTTTGAATTAAGGGGCGCGATAGCTGGAGTCATCTATGAAAACGTCTTCGATGGCGAGCCCTGTGCAACTGAGCTTTTCTGGTATGTTTGGCCCGGGGCACCAAAGGGAACCGGAGCAGCTTTGCTTACCGCTTTCGAAGAGTGGGCCATTTTCCGTAAAGCTACACGGATTACCATGGCATACATGCTCCACAACATGCCTGAGAGACTTGCACATTTCTACGAGAGGCATGGATATATTCCTTTCGAAACCCACTACGTGAAGCATCTATGAGACCGTACGTTCTTGTCCTAGATAACTTCTTCGAGCCCCTTGAGTTCGATCTGTTGCGATCATATGCGTGGGGCCTCGAGTACAAGGATCAGGTCGCACCGTTCGACGGACAAACGTATCCTAACATCGGGCTGCCAGTCCCAGAGGCAGTTGAGCAAAAGGTTGCGGTGCAGCTATCGTGGATCATGGGCCACAAGGTCGTGCCGAAATATATGGCGTTCCGCCTGTCGACGGAAGACAGTGATCCTCCGCAGTGGGCACACAGTGATCTTGAGGTGGCGCAATATAACTTCGTGCTCTCGCTGAACGATGGGCCTGGGAGCACGTTACTACTCACGCATCACGAGAGCGAGATGTGGGAGCACCCGCGGAACCAGTACGAACTCGAGATGTGGCAGCGAGACTTCAACGATGCGAAAAAGTGGCATATTCGGGGTGAGGTAGACTTCGCGCCGAACCGGGCGATCATCATGCGGAGCGGGTTGATACACGCAGCGGACCCCCGTCGGGGCTATGGCGAGACGGCAATGGACGGGCGGTTGATCCTACTTAGCTTCTTCGATTAGGAGGTACGTATGGCTGTGGTCACAGCAGCGGTGGTTGGAGCGGTCGCTACCGCGGCGACTACTGGGTACAGCATGTACCAGGCGAGCCAGACACCTGGTAGCGGGCAGCCCGCACAGATGAAACAGGTGCCCATGAATCCGCAGGATAAGGCGATGAAGGACTACTTCGATCGCCTGACTGTGGCCAACGCGGCTAAGACGTACCCAGCATTCTCAGGATTCCTTGAGAGCGGTGGCGATCCGAGCAAGGCTCAGTTCCCGATGACGATGCCGAACCTAACACCGAACGAGGCATCGGCATTGGGATTCGTTGGCGGGAAGGGGGAGCCAGTACCGGGTGTGCCGCAGGCTAGTGTGTCGGGGGCACCGGGCGTGCCACAAACTACGCAGCTAAGCCAGGACCAGATGTTCTATATGGCCAAGGAGCGAGCGAGGCAGGCAAACCTGAGCGGCCAGAAGCCTGGGCCGTGGGCCTCGGCGGTCATGCAGAACCGGCAGGCTGGCATTGACGTGGCGAACCGAATCGCTACGTTGACGCAACAGGCCCAAACACCGGGCTTGAGGCCCGGGCGCCAAGAGGCGATACAGGATCGCATCGAGAACTTGACGACGAGGCAGGGCAACATCGAGGCTCGCAAGAATAGGTTGCTGCAGCCTGGTGCGGCGGGAGGGGCATAGATGGGCCAGAGCACGCAATCGCCAATTGGCAACACGGGGATAATGGCCCCGACGCCGACGATCCAACACGCGACGGCTGGGACCAACGCCGCGATTGCGCCCTACTATGTGGGAGGCGGGGCCGCGGCCGACGAATACCAGCAGATGCTCGACAAGGAGTACCAGGGCATTGCGGGGAACACGACCAATCGGTTCGCGGATATGTTCAACAATTATTTGAACGTCGCGAACACACAAGCGAATATACAATCGAGCAAGATCGGCGAGTCGCTGGGCTCGAGGGGCGCGCTGTATAGTAGCGCGAACTTGCAGCAACAGGCAGACTTGAGGCAGAAGACGAGCGCCGATATTGCGAATACGGCGAGTCAATATCAGACGACGCTCGAGAACCAGCGACAGAACGCCATGCAGTATGTGCTGCAGGGCCAAGCGGGTCTAGCGACCGGCGAGATGGGCGCTCGAGAGGCAGCGATGGGTCGTGCGTATCAGGACTTCCTGAGGCAGAGCGGCGTGCCCCCGTTCGCTAGCACCGGGACGCAGATTGGTGCCACCCGCACGGGTGGTGGGACATATGCAACATGAGAGTTATAGACTTCAGCGCACAGAATAACGCCCGGCTCCAGTACATGCAGAAGATGCTCGGGACTGGGGGCGGGTCGGCCCTGAACAACTTCTTCAAGAACCAGGAGGCAATGCGCCTGAAGAGGGAAGCACTGGGAAGCCTTGAGGCGACCCGTGCGGGCCAGCTAGACATTGGTCAACAGAAGGCTGATGTTTTGAAGCAGCGCCTGCAAGAAGAGATTCCAGGCTTCCGACTTAAGGAGGAGAATTACCGCTCGTTGATTGACCTGCATGGCGCACAGCTGACCAAGGCGAATGTCGAGGCTAAGCTAGCCGCGGCGGGTATACCGCTAAAGGAAGCGCAGACCGTTGCGGCTCGAATGCACGCGCTTCTGTATAATGCTCAGACGGCCAAGGCGAAGGCCGAGACGGGGTTAGCTGCGGCACGGACTGCGACGGAGCAAGAGAAGGCTGGCGCCACAAAGGATTGGCGGATCAACGAGCAGAACAAAGCGCTGACCCAAAACGCCCGGAACATCTACAACATGGCGGTTGCTCAGGTTGTTGGGGGCAACAAGCAAATCTTGACACCTGCAAACGCGGATCGAGTTGAGGCCGCGGGACAGGTACTCTTTGGCAAGGATTTTAAGCTAGATAGGGACGCGAACGGCAATTGGACACCCGACATGAAGAAGATCGCGGGGACCACGCTAGACAAGGATGGGAACCCAAAGGGCGACTTCCTCAAGAATGTAGCGCAAGCGAACAAGCCGAGTAGTCCATTTGAGGCCCTCGTGCGGAATGCCCAGGAGGCTGAGGCGGCGGGCAACACTGAGGGCGCCAAGTATTACATGCAGAAGATCTTCAAGGAAGTCGCGCCAACTGTTAGCCAGACTCAGGGCGCGGTGTTGCAGAGACTTGCTAGCCAGGGCCGAATGGACGATTTCAACAAGCTGCTCACGGAGTGGCGTAGTGCGGGCAAGGGAGGCGGAGCCGGTGGACAGGCAACGCAGACTCGACTTGGGAACATCGACGCGACGCTCTCGATCCTAGACACGATCGAGGGCAGCGTTGATAAGACGTTCTCGAATAGCCCAGCGCTCGTGAATAGCCAGTACCAGAACATGAGCGCGTGGGCCAAGGCGCACTGGAAGGGTGACCCAGACGCGCAGTTGCTGATGGACCTCCCGTCGTACCGAGCCACGATTGCTCGAGGCGTTGGTGATGTGGGGCGCTTGTCGGTTCAGGAAGAGGCTAATGTGCAGAAGGCCCTGCCGAACTTGTCAAGTGATACACAGCAGCAAGCACATGCCAAGATTGCTAACATGCGTCGCATCTTGAAGAACATGCGTAACTCGTTCGCGGGCAACGACCCAAACACAACGCGAATCATTGCGCAGGACCTAGCCCGCAGGGCCGCTGCGGGGCTGCCGCTTGAGGACGTGGCTGCGTGGGACCCTGGGACGCCGAAGGACAAAGCGGCACCGACGCCACCTAGCGGGGATGACATTAAGGGCCTTGATGCAACGAAGTCGTCGATCGAGAACACGCAAGCACAAATTGCGGACCTCCGGAAGAGCGGCGCGTTTCCCGACAGCAAGATGACGTGGAATGAACTGCTGGGGGCTGTGGGACCGAGTAACGATAATGTGGTGGCAGCGGGCAAAACGTTGAATGGCGCGGTGGGCGACTATCAGCGCAATGTGATGCCACACGCGACGAACGATACCGAAATCAACGACCTCAATAGTGTGTCGATTGACCCGGCAAAGGATAACCTCGACACGATCGTGCAGAAGCTAGACGCGATGCACGATCGGGTTGATAGGACAAGCAGGTCGCTGGGCGGCGTGGCGCTTACGCATGGCGTTGACCACGGGGTCGAAGAGCCCATCAAGCCGACGGATCACGTTGATGCGTTCGGGCCCCCTGACCCGAACATACCGGCGGGCCACCGGATGGACGATGCCGCGAATAGACAGAAGGGTATTGACGCGATTGGGAATAGTGCGGTGAAGAATGGGCAGAAGATTGGTGGGCCTGAAGAGAAGCGGGATAAGGCCGCGGATCAATATCGCAGGGAATTGGATCCTGCGCTCCAACCGTTCTTCGACAAGCTAACGCCTGAGCAGCAGCAGCGGGTGATGTCGGGGGTTGACTGATGACCGACGAAGAGGCCCTCAAGCGATTCCAGGCCGAGCGGCAGCGTCTGTTAGATAAGCGCACGGGGCCATCAACGAGTGGCGCGGGGCAGGCATTCGTGGGCGAGGACATGTCCCGCGAGGGCGATCTGCCTGACCTATCGAAGAGTTCGGGGCCATCGCTATCGGGTGTTCTAGGGACTGGGGCCGATATCAGTGCGGGTATGATTGGGGAGAGCAAAGCGGCGCAGCTTGTCGACGCGTTGCCGATACCGCCCCAGTACAAGTTAGCCGCTGACATTGGCGCACGGGTGCTTGGCGGAGGCGCCGCGGTGTTCCCAACGCATCTGGCCTGGTCACGGTTGCGACAGGCGATCGGGGACAAGTCAGCGCCAGATAACTTCGAGAAGCATGTGAGTGATGCTTGGGACGCGGCGTTGGGTCAGGCCAACGCGGGAGCATACGGTGCTGGGGCGTCAAGGCTCGAGGGCGCACTGCACCCGAGTGCATACGTAGATCCGACCCGGCTTGATAACATGAAGTCGATCAAGGATAGCCTCAAGAAGACTTACGAGGACATTGGGGGCAAACAACTGGTGGAGGACATGCGAGGGCGCTGGAACCCAATGCGGATCCTTAAGCCTCTCGAGACGGAACTTGACGATCAGTCGGTGGTGCAGCGACTCAAGGACAAGGGCCTAGACCCGCAGATGGCTCGGCGTGTGGCACTCACCGGGGGCCAGACGACAGCAGACCTGCTAGACAACACCCTGTATAGCACTCTGCAAAAGGCCACGGAAGCATCGCCGGGCGGCTCGAAGTATTTGATGAAGTACAAGGGCACGCGGGCCAAGATGTTCCAGATGATGGTGGACGATCTCGCGAATACGTACGGGGATCACTTGCCGGAGGAACAGATTGGGAAGGCGATCTCGAAAGCGGTAGATGGGAACTTCAACGTCCCGAACTCGATCATGACCAATAGCCTGAACGAGATCCGCAACAACTTGCAGCAGGGCACTGGGTTCGATGTCACGAAGATGCAAGCCGGGGCGAACATGGCGGGGCTCAGCAAGGATGGACCTGCGAGATTGATACATGAGATTCCCGCGACGCCGAATGGGAAGACTAGCTTCGATAATATCCAACAGGTGAGGTCATACCTGAGCACGATCATCCATGCCCAGGACCAGGACCCACAGGTTGTGGCTGACGCGAAGAAGGTAGCCAAAACGATCGACAAGAGTATGTCCCGCCAGCTTCCAGATAGCCTGAAGTCAAGCTACATGGACGCGGTGACTGCGGACGATCAGCTGAACGAGGGCCAATTCAATACGAAGTTCGTGAAGAGCTTGCTGGGTCGCCAGGGTGGCTATCGAGCGTACGGACAGAAGCTGCTTGAGAGCGGTGATGTAGGGAACTTCCTGAAGCTTGAGAAAGCCGTTGGGCCTGACGAGGCAAACAAAGTTCGACGCGGGATCAGTGAGATCTTGACGGAGAACGCGGCGAATAGCACGGATGGGACGCTTGCCCCGCAGAACCTAGACAAAATGCTGAACGAGCATGGGGACTACGGGAAGTATTTTATACAGAGCGTGATGGGCAAGGACTATGTGAGGAACATTGAGCGGTATAAGGGGGCAATGGAGAACATCAACGAGGCCGCTCACAACAACCCGCTGGTCAACTTCGGCACGAATGCGCTGCGCTATGGTCCTACGGCCAAGATTCTGTATGACTGGTACAACGGGCACCTTGATTACAAGGACGCTGCGCTCGCGGCCCTAACGTTCACGGTGCCAAAGTACTCGGCCAAGATCCTAACGAACCCCGAGGCGACCAAGACCATCGAGAAGATGTCAACGTTGATCAAGGCTGGGAAGAATCCTGGCACGATCTCTCGACTTGCAGTGCGCGCGCTCGAGGCCGCGGGCATATCGCCGGAGGACGCCCTGAAGGAACAGAACTTCGACCCGAAGGGGAAGGACATGGATTCGATCGACATCAACAACCTCGCGATGCCTGGGATAGTGATGTAGTTGCGCCATCAAATTTTGAACTAGCCACGGGCCTATGGCCCGTGGGGGTCGAGAAGGACTCGACCCCCTTTAGCACGGTTACAGTCTTTGCATAGGGCCACGAAGAAGCTGGTCGGCACGATATGGTAAGGCACGACGTGATCCCACTCGATGTTGTCTTTCTCAAGGACAGCACCGCAACGCTCACAGCGATGATCCTGAAATGCTAGGATCTCAAGCTGCATCTGCAGGGGCGGCGCCTTGTGCTTCTTGCTCGTGCCCCACTTGGAATTGCGTTGGCGCAGTTCAGCCGCCGATCCATATATAAATGTTTGGCTTCGTTTCATCTCGCTTGATATACCCACCCTCAATCATTGTCTCTACAATGACCTTGAAAGCATCGGCCCTAATCGGATAGAGTATCCGTAGGAGCTCGCTGTGCGACACACGCACACGCCTCTGCATGAGGGTAATGGCCCGTGTGAGGAACTGTGTGCTCTGATCACCGCCGATCTCAGCGAATGCTCCGGGTGCGTTCTGTTCAACATTCTCGAGCGCGAGCAGGGCCGCTTCAAGGTGTTCCACGTCTATCACTTTAAGCATCCTGCTTGCGGCGAATATCATCGCGAATCTCAACAAGTGATCATGCTTGCGCCCGAAGAAGCCCTCGAGCCGCTTGTCAGCCGGTGGCGTCATCTTGTTATACCAGTCAATATACCACGCCCGCGCATCCGGTGTAAGGGTATACTCACACTCGATCTCTCCGATCTTAGCGAGGTAGATGCACAGTTCCTGTCGCAGGTCTTGTTCCTCCTGCGTCAGTTCGGGTATCGCATTCCGTCTATCTGTGTCCGCCCTGAACACGAATATGACGCGGCTTGCGAAGCCCTCCTCCAGCGCACTCGCTGGTATGCCTTTGCTGACGCCGTCGGGTGTAGTTGCAGCAATAATGGCAAGGAATACATCCCGCAGCATGTTCTCGCCTTTGTTCTTGGTCTTGTACGACCACTCACTCGGGCAGTCGTATAGATCGGTGAGCACGTGAATCATTGGCTCACCATATTGCTGTTTGGTCAAGAACACGCTAAGTTCACTACTATGCACAAGGATGTTGAGGGGCCGCCCGTTGGCAACTTCGGGCTCAATTTCCTTTATAAATCTCTCCGGCGTCGTTTTGCCCTTCACGACCTTCGTCGTCGGGACAGCCTTGAGCAAATCTACGCCAATGTTTATCGCCGTACTCTTGCGGCATCGGGCGCTGCCCGCGACCAGGATCGTGAAGAAGTTTGGGAACAGTTTATAGTACCCTCGGTTGATCCAACACTTGCGCCCCAGCGCTGCACCAACGACAGTCATTGCAGTAAATAAATGAAACTCAGCAGGTGACTCTTGCTTGCTTGTATACCGCAAGTACATATCCAGGAAGCTTTCATTTTTCATACAGTCGAATGCTCAGCTTTCTGGCCTTGTCAACTGCTTCTGCGATTACCTTCCGTCTCTGCTCCTGGTCACTGATGTACGGATGCGTCGCTACGTACTTCCCGAACTCGTTGAATCCCACCCAATAATTCCTCCACCGAATTAGAATGTGGGCCGTGGATGTCAACTTCATGGAGGTCCCCCCAGCTATAGCCAACCTTCAACTCAACCGGGATAGTTATCGTGCCTCCCCACGTCTCTACTGGGGTGCTCATAGCTGCTTCTAGGTCCCGAAGGGACCTGGGTACTTCTTCTTCATAGACTTCACAAACGATCGAGTCGTGAACCTGGGCGATGACATTATATCCTTTACCATAGAGTACACGTACTCCTTGATTTGCAACGGAGACAATTGAGGACTGAGGTCGCTGTGCGTAGGCTTTTCGAAAGAGGTCTTCGTCCATGCGGTCAAGGAACAATCTCCGTCTTCCGAAGGCATCATGGATACTACGAGTGGCCCGAACGATACTACGAATTCGTGGGTGCCAAACCGTACGAAGTTCAGGTGCCATGGCGTGGTAGGACTCAATGAGGAATTTGGCTTTGGAAGCTCCGCCCCATAGTCCTCGTAGTTCGAGGTCTTCGATATTGATTCCCGCGAGTCTGAGGATGATGATGAGTTTCTTCCAGGCCATTCCATAGTTAGAGGCGTGCGTGACCGTTTTGAACGTCTTGTAGATCGTCTCTTCATTCTTGCTCACTTTACGATGCAATGTGCGAGACGCGAACTCGCAGTAAGGGTTGATGAGAGCGTCAGTATACAATTTCTGAAGCGCCTGCGATTGCGAGTCAAACGCGACGAACATGGCTTCTGCGCGCTTGAGGTCACCCTGGATCAGACAGTGCCCGGGCGCCGCCACAAACATCTTCCGGGCACTCATCGGGATGTTTTGTAGTTGGGGGCCTTGGCCCCGACCGCGACTACTTAGGCGACCCGACTTGGTGCCATGAATCAGGTAGTTGGCGCGGTAGCGCCCATGGTCATCCGTCTCGAGATTCAAGAACCCACTGAGCATCATGCGCCTTTCCCGCACGTCTAGGATCCTTTTGAAGACCGGGGCGTGCTGGGCACTGTCATATGAAAGCTTACGTAGAGTATCTTCGTCTGTGCTGGGCATCCCGGACTTTGTGAGCTTGAGCTTTGGCAGATGCAGTTCGTCGTGCAGGAGGCGCCGCAAGTCAGGCCCACTTCGTACGTTGATATCGAACCCGACTTCTTGATTGAGCAATAGCTGCAAGTACTCCCTCTCGAGATCAAGCCGTTGACGAGTAGCGCGTAGTGCTGGTTGATCGATGACAAAGCCAGCCTCCTGCATCTTCATGATGGGCCTGATCAGCGTCATCACGTGCTTCATAAAGTAATCGTACTGATCGGCCTGCTTGAGCTCTATCAACAGCTTGGTATACGCCTCGTACGTGCAGGCTGCATCCTTGCAGTTGTATGGCCAGAGCTGCGTGCTGATCTCATGCTTGTAATACGGTTCGTTGGTATAAATACTGACGATGAAACCTAGGTCATGGTCGAACTCGGGGTAAAGGAGGTGGTGCGCGAGCATCGTATCAAACGCAATCCTCGGGAACCGGAACCCGTACTTCTCCAGCCTGGTAAGATCGAACTGGATGTTTTGTCCGATGATTCCTCTGGACTGAAAGACATTGTGTAGCCGACGCCAGACGTACGCAAGCTCTGAAGCTGTGAGACGGCCTCCGATAAATGGGATACAGATTGCTCGCTCGGCACTGTCAGAGATACCGACACACGCAGGCGTCTCCAAACCGACTGTTTCGATATCAACCGAAATAGGGTCACCAAGCCCGTCGAGATACTCAACAGTTGTTCCAAGGTCGGCGTCGATCGTGAACGTGCGTG
>Ga0126378_10002913_pt1 | contig 12824 bp, 2 predicted proteins | sample PanSoiMetPlot_23_FD_92587 | JGI IMG/M metagenome (GOLD analysis project Ga0126378, IMG submission 92587) | Tropical forest soil microbial communities from Panama - MetaG Plot_23 | ecosystem: Environmental > Terrestrial > Soil > Tropical forest > Bulk soil | place: Panama | collected 2016-02-17
CTTCTCAAAGTCCGGATCGTTGGTGGCCATGTAGCGGTCCAGCCGCTGGGGTTTGAGTCCGTGCTTGGCCCACACCCGCGCCACAACGACGGACTCAGGGCCCAGGGCCTTCGAGATCGCCGATAACAACGAATATGTGCTGTGTTTTGACCGCGCCCCGTAGTCAAGTAGCTTCAGCCACCAAAATCTTAACTGCCTGTGTAATCGGGGCGGCAGTCGAAACCGAAACACTCTGTATACAATGCGATGTTCGATTTGAGAAGCTCAGACCATTGTCAATTGCGGGAACAAATTCTCAATTCTCCAAGAATCGACCGCCAGCAAATCTGTAAATGACACCGAGGCGAGACCTGGTTCGTGTTTTGCGAGCACAAGCTCTGCCGCCCAGTAGTATTCGCGAGGGATAGGCGGCGCGTAACGCGAAGGCTGATGGACCAGATTCGGCGGGGGCCCCTTCAAAGCACGTCTACCCGAGACTACTTCCCCGACCATAACTAAGTGTTTTTTCAATTCTTCGCAATTGCGAACCTCGTCTGAGAGCCCTGGTTGTTCAACGAAACGCGACTCTGTCAACCGAAGCGCCTCAAGGAAACTCTCCACCGAGCCGGAGGTAAACCCGATCCACCACGCATCTACGACGCCCGGTTGAGCAAAGAAAGGATCAAGCAAATGCTTCCTCTCGGGGGCTTCAAGAAACTTTCCGAAACGTTCGAATGCTCTCTTCGGAAAGCCGGGCAGCATATAGCCCCAGTGAAATGACTTCGACAAATAGAAGGAAGCCGTGAATCTTTCTTTGTAACGCGTGGAAAACTCGAGGCCAACTGTAAGCACCAAGTCATCAATCTTCTTGTAGAAGAGTGCAGCGCAGGTCTTTAGCGGTCCGGGAACAGGCCCATAGTGGAGGGCGGCCATGTGGGCGCTAATCTCTTTGATGAATCGCGATTTGGGGAATGATTGAGGCATGACCATCATTTTTTCTTTGGTCCTATATAAGTGGGACTGCCAGGCTGATATCGAGGGTCTTTCGGGTCATATAGGTGGACCTTTGGATCATAGCCGTTATTCTTCATCAGCTCGGCGCGTTTTGTGCCAGCAGCTCTCCCCGTCGGTGTATCCGGTTTGATGATGACAGTTTCGTTCCCACTAACTGCATCCTTTCTCACAACCTTACCACCCTTCAAGGTTATGGTTTTTTCGGTCTCATACCCTTTCTTTGCATAGTCAGCCTCAATCTGGCGGTGCGCTTCTTGCCCTGTCTTGGCAGCACTTTGAGTCGCCGGATTGTTGCTTCCCTTTGGCTTCGGGGCCGGAGCGGGCACGGGAGCCGCCGCGGGGTCTGCAGGCGGCGCAGCCGCACTTGTCGCGGAGCCTGGCTCGCCGGCTTTAGCAGCGTCGGCGGCTTTAGCAGCGTCGGCGGCTTTGGCAGCGTCTGCAGCTTTGGCAGCGTCTGCGGCTTTGGCAGCGCGGGCAGCTTCGGCAGCGCGGGCAGCGTCTGCGGCTCTTGCAGCGCGGGCAGCTTCGGCGGCGCGGGCGGCTTCGGCAGCGCGGGCAGCCTCGGCGACTCTTGCAGCGCGGGCAGCTTCGGCGGCGCGGGCAGCTTCGACAGCCTCCGATGCCAATCCAGCTCCGTCCGCGGCAATTGCAACCGTTTCAACAGCGTGGAACACTGTCTTATGGGTCTGAAATCCTGCTTGGCGAAAATCGCCTCTTTTGACAGCCTGGTAACCCTCATAGCCGGCAACCAGCATGTGATATAGGGGGTTGAATTCGTTAACGGCGTTTAGAACCCCGCCGGACACACCGCCGCCGCCTTTTGCGCCTTCGTTATACTTGTCAACCGCCACGTGGGCGATTCCTACCGCCGTTCCTACAGGATCCAAAGCACTGCTTGCCGCACCAGTGACTAGCCCTTTTGCGGTGTCCCACTGTCCCTGCACAACGCCCGTTGCAAACTCACCCCCTGCGTGTCCCAAGACCGGCTGCGCAACATTCTGACTAATCCAGTCCCATGCGTCCCGCCCGCCGAAATCCGTCTTTCTAATGGGGTTACCGCCAACAAATTGGTAGGCGTTAAGACCTGCCGACGCCCCGGATGGATCACAACTTGTCCAACGGGCGAGCCACGGGGCGTAGTAGCGCGCTCCGTAATAAGAGAATCCGGTCTCTTCGTCGCGCTCCTTGCCCGCATAGCGATACCGCTTCGAGCCAGCCCTAATAGCTCCTACAACGGCTTGGTAGGAAGTATTCCCGTACGGGAAGTACTCCTCGTAGGAAATAATCTGCGCCCCTTCGTCCAATTCGAGGCTTGATGAATCCAAATGATTTGCAAGTTGATACCTAAACAACTGTTTGGGAGAACCATCGTCACCCTGTGTGCGCATCTCAACCAACGCGATACAACGCTTGTCGTCCATCGCACGGATTGTTCGGCGCTCTAACGCGACGGACACACCGTTGGAAGCGTATTCGCGATAGATTTCGTATGCGCCTAGATAAATACGTTCCTTGATCTTTGTCCCGGCGCCTGATTGCGTCACTTTTCGTACACGCTGCCCGCCCGCATCGTAGATGTAGTGCGTCGTTTCGCTCGGAACATTGTTTGCGACCTGCCGCTGCACACTTGAAAGCTGATCTTTGAGATTCCAAGTCATCTGTGGCAAGTGTGGCATCTGCGTCATGTTACCGTGCACGTCGTACGTGTATGGTTCTCGCAGCGTGCCTGTGGTCGTGCTTGTGACACGATTGTTTGTGGGTCTGGTGTTCGGCTCATCGTAGCTGAATGTCCTCGTCCAATTCCCATTCGTCGCCTGATGAACGATGCTCAAGATGTTGCCTGCCGCATCGTAGGAATAATTCTCAACATAGTTCCGCATCGCCTGACTATCGGTGGGCAAGGGCTGATTTATGCGCGGTACGTCGTCCCAGCTTGTCTGTGGCTGCGCGAGCTGTCCAATATGTTCCCGTCCGGAGGAACTAATCAGGCGATAGAGGGCGTCGTAGGTATAGTAGGCGTTTGCTTTAACAACCTGGTTGCTAAAATAAACGGTTTCCTGCGCCGCATCTCCAATGGACGTGATATTTCCAATCGGGTCGTATGAATATGTCAGGTCCTGCAGGATCACATTGTCCGAGGCCCGCGTCGTTGTCAGCCGCGTCATACGAAACGTTAGGGCGTCGTAGCTGTACTTGGTGCGAGATCCGTTTCCGTATTCGATCAGTGTTCGTTGACCCTTCGAGTTGTACTCGACGTTGACGACAAAAGACGATTCGATTGGCGCTCCGGCCAATCGATAGCTTATTTGCTTGAGCAGGTTGGCCTCGTTGAAAATCGGAAGCGCGATGCTGCCATCGGGGGTCGTTGCCGCAACTGGCCGGTTGAGGGCATCGAAAATCGTACTACTGACAAAAATCTCATCTTGAAGGAATGGAGTCGCTGTGTGAGCGATTTGGACCGGATCGGTAAGCGCGTCCAAAAAAGCCCAATCCAAAGGTTGCTGATACTGAATGGCGAGCTGTCGAGAACTAGCGTCAAGATTGCCCTTGAAATCAAACGAGGCACTCGTCGTCGTTCCGGCTTCGTCATAGTGTTGATAAATCTTTCCGCGAAGATTGTGAGCTTCAGAATTCGGCAGCAACTCCCCATAGGAAGTGTATTCCGCAAGGATCTCCGCGGTAGTCTCTTGCTTTACAAAAAGCCTCGTTGGGCGACGAAGTGCATCGTAAACAAAGCGAACCTGAAATCCGCGGTTGCTCCATCCACGGATGGGCCTGCCCGATAGATCGTTCAGCAACCAACGTGTCCCAGCGTCACTGCTGTTCTGGCGGAGTCGTTCTCCCAAGAGGTCATAGGCAAAATCGATGACTTTGCGATTGAGCGCGTCCGTGAACCAGATCTGCTTGCCTTGGATGTCCAAGGTTATTCTAGTGCTGTGACGCGCCTCGATCGCTTGGCCATTCTGCAGGAACCGGTCATATGCCACCTCCACGACGTGCCGGCCTAGGGTGTCAAAATTAGAGATCGTTGGCGTATTTGCATGGATGGCAGTTTTGGAAGCGGTCGATTTTTCCGTTTCACCGAGCCCGCCGCCGCTACGCCTTGAAAGCCACGTAGGCAGGTACTCAGTATCCGGCAACCTCCGGAAAAAACTGCCGGCATCAGGGTCGGTCTTCGGATCAGTCTGTGTAATGTTGTCGTTCACGTCCCAGGTTTCTTGCCGCCATGGGTCGAATACCACCTTTTCGTAGGTATGATCTGGGTGCAGTGTGGCAACAACACGCCCGCCTGGGTCATAACAAAGAATCGGACTGACGCCAACCTTGTTGGCAAATTCAAACGCGTGCGCGGCGGTGAAGAATGGCTCGTACTGCCGGACAGGCGCACCCTTGTTGTCGAAGATAGTCCAGCCGCTGCCGACCCAGCGTGGGGCGACTTCCGCCCCTCCTTCTGCCAGAGGTCCCGGTTCGGCTTGTGCTTTCCTCTGGATCTGCCGGCCAAAACCGTCGGAGTACGAAAAGCTGTGCTGAGTCTTAGTCTGTTGGCCAGGTGCAAGCTCCGCCTCATGAGTCTCCCGCGCGAGGACGTAAATGACAGCAGGCTGCGGTTGGGCATCATTTTGACTTCGCAGATAAGCAAACAGGTCGTAGACGAGCCGAGTTGTTGCTCCCTGAAGGATTTCCCGCGGATTGCTCAACGGACTTTGCAGATGAGCTGCGACATCACTGTCGTCCAGATCGGGTGCGAATCCGGCCAGAGTGTCACCTAACTTCTCTTCCGGCTTCCCCATGACTGCGGTTCCTGCGACAAGACCCAAAGCGTCGAAAACCAGGGCTGTTCGGTTCCGATTGGGATCCATTATCGCGGCCGGTTTGAGCACGCGGTAGTCATTGCTCCGTACAGTGATGTTGCCTGCCGGGTCACGCTCACCAGCCGTAACGCGGTTTCCGACGGCGTCTTGCGTGTCCTGCATCAGAAGATCGAAAGCATCGTAGGCAACTGTCGAGACTTGCTGGAAAGGATCCCGGAAGCGGCAGGCAGTGAAGAAATGTTGTTGAGCCGAGGAAAGTTCATGGGCTGGGGCACAATTCACGTCTAGCGAATAGAAGACGCGGCCAGAAGGCGCCCACCAATGCCCATTACCTTCGACATCTACGTAGCCGCCCTCCTTGCTGAGTACGCTTGCCGGATCTGGCAGCAGATTCTCTGAAGGCTGATTCAGATGAGGTCGCTGATAAACCGATGCAAGAAGCCCGGGAGTAAACACGAGCTTATAGCTCTCGTAAGGCAACGCCAGCGATTCCAGGCCCCCGGTAGCCAAAGGGCCTGACAGATCGTTCTTGCGATATAAAATGCGCGATCGTTCGACCAAGCGGCGGTAAGGATCACGAGTCTTTACGCCGGCCTCGTGGATGTCTTCGTAGGGCAGATCATGGTTCCCGTCGCTGGCGGCCTGGATTTTTCCTTGCAACTCCTCAAACCGAAACAGATTTGTGATCTGTGATTGACTCGCATTCGGAGTGAAATGAATCAATTCGTAGGTGCTCGTCTCACTTGGCAGCGGAGTTTGATGCGAATCGTCCAACTGGACGGCATTGGTGTACGAATTCTCGGAAAGGGTGAGCAGTAGTTGCTTCTGTTTCTGCTTATCTTCTGCTGTAAAGACGGGGTCGTAATCATCAAATCGGCGGCCATAGCCGATCGCGACTGACTTAAGGACTTTTCCGAAGCCGTCGACTTCGAGAGTCACCGAATGGCTTACACGGGGGTCAGCAGCAATTGTGGCGTTCGCGGGAGCCGGCAGGGCAGGATCAATGATTTTGCCATCTGCGACTTTGTAAAGCTTGCGCTCGTAGTGAAAGTCGATGGTTTCTCGTGGGTGCGTGAAGAAGACGGCATGTTTATTTTTGCTTTGAGGCTGCAAACACTCGATGGTGTAATTCCGCTCGGAGACGCTATAGGGCCGGTCCTGAGCTTCGCTCCGATCGAGCCCGTAAATCTCTTGCCGGAGAATCGATCCCTTTAAGGCACGGCACGATTCGCGGAGTTCGTCGCCCCTTAACTGCCAACTCAGGGCCTTACCGTCCTGCAGTTTTACGGTGGACGGAAACACCGTGTCGGGGATCAGCATTGCTTCCATTTGCTGATCCGTGAGTCCTTTGATGCCTTCGACTTCGTCTCCCTCGCGGTAGTATTCGTGTTCGAACTGTTTCGAGATGCGGCCTTCCTGAAAGTACGCGCCGGTGTGGAACCAAGTCTTCGTCAAGACAGGTGGTACGTGGGACGAGACATCCACGTTGTCGCCTACCGGGAAATCACCAGTCACGCTCAGTGCAGCAAATTCTTCCGTGTCCCACTGGTCCACGCGGCCAAAGCCTCGAAACTCGCGCTCGATACCGTCATAGAATCCGTGATGATAGGCGTAGCGCGTGACAAAGCGGTTCCGGCTGATCCTGTCATAGGTCTCGACACGTTCCACGACATGAACCGGGAACGGCAATCGCGTGATCCAGGGTTGGCCCGCAGACTTGTCCGCCAGGTAGAACTTCGTGGAAGCCGCATAATGAACATGAGTTTCCGCGCCGAGGTTGTTTTTCACGGAAGTAAGAAGGTGCGGCTTCTGCCCGCCCATCAAGTCGATGTAGCGCAGGGGCGCGCGCGCATCTCCGGGGAGAGGCGAAGACCATACCAAGCAGGCAGTTCCGTTGCCCAACAGATCCACTGTAGTTACGTTGGAAAGGTTCTCGATCGATGGGAACTGTCCAACCAATTCCATCTCACTCCACTGGTTGCCGGACAAATTGAAGTAAAGGTGCGCCCCATCTTTGGCGAGATAGATGAGATCAGTGGTTCCCGAGCCATCGATATCTGCAAGCCGCACTCGCCGTTGGTCGAACAGATCCGGGAAATCAAACCACGGTGGGTTGTCCATGAGGATCTTCGCACCAAACCTTCCGTACCCAAGGTTCGGCCAATAGCACACTTCGCCGTTTCGAATGCGAACCAAATCTGTCAGACCATCGCCGGACATATCGGCCAAATAAACGGATTGCGTGCCATCTGAAAATATGAGCTTTGGTCCCTTCTCCTCGTCAAATGCCTTGGTCACTCGTTGCGCGGGTCCGAATCCTTCCCGGGCTAGTGAGCGGTGCCATACAAACACATCTGTCTCCGTGATGAGCACATCAGAGTGGCCATCCCCGTCCAAATCGATAAACCGCAAGTTTGGATCGTCGAATTGGATGTTGGGCAAATAAGAAAATGGGGTGAACTGCTCCCAACTCTTATCCTGCGTGCGTTCAAAGAACCCCGGCGTTGCTCCGCTAAAAGCCACAAGATCGAGCTGACCGTCTCCAGCTACGTCGAGCAACTGTTGCTGACCGCTTCTTAAAGCTGCGAAGGAAGGTTCTTCGGATACGATCTCTGCCGGCCCAAACCGTCCTTGACCCAAGTTTGGTTTGAAGAACCATTGATTGGCCTGCTCGGTCAGAATTCCTGAGACGCCTTCACCATCCAGGTCAGCCCAACGGTAGGTCGAGGAATCTAGGCCAACAGGGAGGTTTTCGAGGCTATCGGCGGCTATTTCGTGGATAGTCTCGTCAATAACGGCGTCGGTGTAACTGAATTCGAGTGGAGGCATCGACTTTTTCAGGTAACCGCCTGCCGGTTTCCTCTTGTAACCGCTTTGCGTCACCGAGGCGATAAAGGATGCGAGGGGGTTTCCCTTTGTGACGTCTTCGGGTTTGTTCCGAGAGCTTCGATAGGCGAAGTCTGTCGAACGCACCAAACAATCCTGGCCGACTTCGAGCTCGTTGGGAAAGTGATGGAACATCAGGACGCGCTGGCACAAGCGATAGGTGCGAACTTCGAAACCGGCACGATAGGAAGAGAACGGGTCGTGACGGCAGAGCCATGGATTCGCCTCAAGAGGTACCGGATTTTCGGGGTGATGGTCCCCGTAGTCGAAGACAACTTCAAACATCCAACCGGTGCCGGATAAGTCCGGCTGCACCGAATGCGAGACAAGATTTCCATAGCGGATGCGTTTCAGAAGCCTGTTGCTGGATCGGATTGAATCATTCCGATTTCTTTCATTGGCGGCAGAGGCGTCCACGTTCACTGAATTTTCAGCCTTATATCCGTAAACAATTGCGTTGCCCTTATCGTCATAGCTCTCGCAAATCAGCCAGCGAAAGATCCGGGAAGGATCTGCCGGGTCTGCAATGCGGCTCTCCGCGGTGCGCCCGTACAACGTGGTGACGTTGTCGCGGGAGATCGAGCGCCAGTGAGACTGGCCGGTGCTGCGGTCGACCCAGCGTTCAATCCGGGCAAACAGCCCCTCAATTCTTGGGCGATACGCATGGACGCTGTATTCAATGCCTGCGACCGTGCGTTGCGTCGAAATTCGTTGCCATTTCTCACCCGAGAACGAGAGGATCGGTACGAGATCTTCAGCCCCTGAAAGAACGAAAGTGTCCGTTTCCTCGAAATCACGATATTGAGGCAGGCCTTTATCTGTTTTGCGGCTGATGCTGGGCAGTCCGAGCGTCCACCCAAAACCAAACGGACCATTGCCATTGCCTGAATCGTAGGAAAGCGTTAGTTGAGGTCCAAATCCAGCTCTCCCCGGGCTCACCGCCAAGGGCACAGTCATCGAACCCGTACCCGTTACCGGATTCGCTGCAAATTTTTCGCCGATACCTTGTATCGCGCCTCCGCCCTTCGGCAGCGATAGCGTGGGTGGCGAGGCTGGCCCCGGCCGGCCATTGCTGGTCGACGCCACCGTGTCTTTTGCCTGTGACTGAGGGGTTGAATCCAAAGTTGCAGCTCCTTAGCCTGTTCAAATACAGGCGACTCCGGGTCTTGCGATTAGACGACGGAATAGTGAAATACCAGGGTCATGTCCGATAAAGCGTCAGATTTCAAACGGAAGATTTTGGTGTCGCCCCCATCGCTACGTAAGGATGGTGGGAGTCCAATGATGCTGTCGCGTTGCACCTCGACTGTCCAAGCGCCCAGACCAGCAGTCTGATCGCTCACATCGGCGGTTCCATGCGGCAGGCCGCTTAACAAAGACTTGTTGCTCTTAAGCTGGACGGTAACGGCGTTTCCCCCGGGCGGAGTCACACTGATTGCCAAAGGTTTTGCTGCGACGTAGTCTCCCAGCGGGGTTCCATCTTGCGTATAGGCCTGGTTGTCGAAGGTCTCCTTAAATCCGAGAAACACTTCGACTTTTTCCACCGAAATGACTTTGCCGCGAAACTGGTAAGGGAACCGCTCGGCGCCGAGATCGAGTGTCGTGGCTTGCTTTTGGTCTGCTCCTGAGGTTGGGTCCAAAAAGCGGCTCCACTCCGTCGGAAATTCATGACGTACGCTGAAAAGGCGGGCACGGCCGTCCTGTGGTCCGGAGGAGAGTTCTTGCCTTGCGGCTTGCCGCAATGGGTCACCCCCTTCCCTCGCTATATATTTGAAATGAAGAATAGCGTCATGGATGGTTTCAAAGTCGAAAGCGTTATTCTCCCTGCGCATTTCCAGACGCCAGCGTGAGATTACGCCCGCGCCCTCGAACGGCAAGTAGCGCTCGTCTCGAAAGTTGACCTCGAACAGTCCCGCATCGTTCGCTCCGTGGCTGGTCGCGATCGATTGCACCGCGGCAAAGTTGGTGACAAAACGATCGTCTCCACTTTCTAGATTTTCCGCGTAGTGGTCCCCGACTAGACTGCTGACGCGTGTCTTGTTGCTGAGTAAGGTGAGCGTGCAATTAAGGCTGGTGTACGGCCCGACAACACAAGGAATGCTGAGCGTGACGTTTTTAATTCGCCTCATGTAATGGCCGGGGTAGTCGGCGTCGAAAAACGACTCGGGCACTGCGATTTCACACACGCCGGTCTCTTTCAAGGCGATCAACGCAAGCGGCGCATTCAGGAGTAGTGAAAGATCACGCGAGATCTCATACTCGCGCGTATTTTGGTCGGCGTATGCGGTCTCCATCTGGAAGAGTGCAAGGTCCAGCCGGTCGCCCGCAAGCAAACCCTTGCGCAAACTATCCCAATAACCAAATTGGATGAAACTTGATTCGGTCAGGCCCCGCTCGAATCGGAACGCTCGCTCGGCCTTTTTCGCCAGCGCGAATGCCATCTGATAGCAGGAAAAATAAGCACCCGAGAGGTCTGAGACCATCCAGCCGTAAAGGTCTTTGTTCGTGAATTTCTGATTGGTCATGTAATCCAGAATCGTCTGCGCGTTTTCCAGCTGCTTTTCGTGTGCTTTCAGCTCGTGTTCCGCGATTTCGACCCGGATATTCGCTGCCGCGATCTGCCTGTCGATCTGCATGATCTCGCAGGCAGCTAGGTTGTTCTGTAATGCCCATTCGGCTTGCCGCCGGAAATAGGTGCCCATTTTCCCGGAGAGCATCGCTCCTAAAGACAGTATCTCGCCGATGATCTTGATCGTGTCGGCCCCGGATTTCACTGCCTCTCCGATCTGCAGACCGCTTTCGCCCAAAGTTGCGCCCACCCCGACTGGCTGACCGTGGGCGTTAATTTGCGGGATCAGGTATAGCGCCGATGCGACGGCTTGCGTGCCTCCAGCTATCATTTGTAGAACGGAAGCCGCGGTGGAAAGCACAATTTCCAGCCCCTCTTCGGGGATCAACTGGATTCCCAAAACATCCACGGACGGCTGCGATGGCACGGGCAATAACGGAATGTTTGCATTCGGCGCCGGGGTTGCCCCTCCCGTAACCCCCATTAATGTTTGGTAGTAGCTGTAACGCTGCACGGCAGTGTTCCGGGATGCATTCAGTGCGTCGACCTGCGCGTTGGCCTCGTCGAGCTGCCGAATTTTGACTCGATGCATCATGTCGAGGATGCCGACTTCATGGGTCGACCGCATCACCGCTAGAACCTCGGCATCGTTTTTCTCCAATGCGGAAAGCAGTGCGTTGCCAAAGCTCTTGCATTCATTGCACATCTCCCGAGCTTTTTGCAGCATGTACGTGAAGCGGTAGGCTGGCAGTGGAGCCTGGATATCTCCCATGACGCTGCCTAGGTCGATGCCTAGGGCTGCCGCGCGCACCAGGAGCCCTGGATCAATTGGCGGATCGAAGAGAGCAAGCTGCCGGACGACTCCCTGAATGTTCATGCAGTTCCGAATCTTAAACAGCCGGTCTGCAACAATGTCCCAAAGTTCGAGAAGTTTCGTATTTTGCGGCGCGCAGAAATACAGCGTGCGGCTCATGTTTTGCAACCCGCCGCTGTCCCCCTTCGGATGGCCGACGACGTGTCCGCTGAATGGGTATTCATTTTCGAGAAGGACCAGCCCCACGGACATTGTGTCGAGCTTGCCGCGCAGGCTTGCGTAGCACTCGGGCTTGGGCTTGGTTTGCGGGGGAATCTTTTCCGGCTTTGGTCCAAGAAGATGCGCTGCCATGATGTAGAGTTGCTGAGCTTCGTTTATGGCTTCCTTAGAGTCGCTTAAGAACAAGGTATCGGCGTGATCGATGAGCGTACGAACAAACTTGATGAAGATGTTTTTCTTGTAGGCTTCCGGGCGATGGCGGGCGATCGCATAAGGCTGAAACGGGTGCCGGGCCCAGTCAGAGATCAATTGTGAGTGCTTCTCGTCTCCGGATTCCATCAGGGCGAGAAGCTGCTGGATGCTGTCCCGGGGCGACCTTTTCAGCGGCACGTATTTCCAATAACGTTCTGGTGGCGGCTCCCTATGGGTGTCATCCGTTGGATCAAAGATGTATTTCAGCCAGCGGATGGCTTCGTCGTACCGGCGATTCTGGTACAAACGCTCGTGAATGAGATCCGGAATGTGGAAAAAGAGTTCTTGGTTGTAAATAGCGTAAGGACCGCTTTCGAAATCAACCAACTCCCCTGGGAATGGATGGGTCACATGGTCGGTGGGCTTGTATTCGTGCGCGAAGTAGTCGCGGTCACGGGCAGCGAGCCGTTGGTTTGCTTCGCTCAGAAGGCCATTGATTCCCAGCCTGGTAATGGACTTCATGAACGCGCAGACAAAAGGATGATAGAAAGTCTCGAACTTGGCGTGCGTTGAGGTAGCCGGAAGCGTATTGTGGCCCAGCGCGTGACTCGCCCATGCCGAGTGGCGGCCGGAGGCATGCTTCGAATATGGCTCGCTGATGTCGGCTAGACGCTTCTCCAGTTGCATAAACGCGTACGAAACTTCCGACGGATCCGCATGGCGAGCCTGATGAGCAACGTGGGTTACTGCATGCGTATGGCTAGCCGTGCTTTGAGCAGCGGCAGCTCTGGCCCGTGAAGCCGCCGCGATTCCAACACGGTGAAAAGCCGCGTGTCCGACGCTGGCCATCCGGTGCACCGCGCTGTGCTCATCATGCGGGGTGACAAAGAACGTGCGGTGCGCGTCCTGGTAGAAGAGAGGCGCTTGCAAAAGGTAGTCGGAGTATTGATGGGGATAAAGGAGCCGGTATTGCGAAGGGCTGCCGTGCAAAAATGCGGCTGGCTGCTGATTCCCCGCTCTCGTTAAGGTTAGCCCAGTTCTGTAGGGCTGCAGAACGTAGGTGAGCGCCTCGACGTCCGCTCCGTCCGGGACAATCGGATTGGGCCATGACATCCTGCCAAAGATGGGTTCCACCGATTCGCCATTGCAGCCGCCTACTTCAAATCCGCCAACTAATTCCGTGGTGTCCCTATGGGTGGTCACATGCCAGCGCAAACGCCTGGACCTAACCGTTAGACCATGAAACACACATCGAATCACGAGTGACGCCGGCGTTCCATCGGGTTGCCTTGTTATGGAGGTTTTGAAGCTATAGGCAAATTTTGCGTATCGCGCGGGC